>Ga0123352_10007139_pt1 | contig 17180 bp, 16 predicted proteins | sample TergutLab28metaG_FD_89700 | JGI IMG/M metagenome (GOLD analysis project Ga0123352, IMG submission 89700) | Labiotermes labralis P1 segment gut microbial communities from Petit-Saut dam, French Guiana - Lab288 P1 | ecosystem: Host-associated > Arthropoda: Insects > Digestive system > Gut ... | reverse complement strand
GGTGATTATATATAATTTTACACAAACGGTAGGGGCGGGCATTGCCCGCCCCATGTCTGCTGGCAATATATTTTGGAACTAACACTATCGTCAGCATAAATGGGGCTAGCAATGCTCGCCCCTACCAGATTGATGTGTTTTTGGTGCAAAGTTGTATATAATCACCAATTAAATAACAAAAACGGCACTCCACAAAATGGGAGTGCCGTTTTTGTCCTAATTGCTAGTGAATGAGTTATCAATAAGACTACTAAAATCCACCCATTGCTGTAATTCGCCACCATGCTCCATAATGGTTTGGAGCAAATAGAAGCCGTCTTGGTTTACAGCTAAATCTTGTGGCCAAGTATCTTGGCTTTGATAGCGATTAACAATAAATGTTAAATCATCTAGGTTGCTGTGAGGGAAAAAAGGTGCAATTACTTCGGCAATTTCTGTTGGACTGTGGTTCGCTACCCACTCTTGCCCACGCTGAACGGCACGCACGAAGCTTTGGATAATTTCTGGGTTTTCTTCGATGAAAGACTTGTTTGCCATGTAAACTGTGTAGGGTAGAGGATTTGTATAATTTGCCAAGCCAGTCACCACATGACCAGCCGTTGTCAAGATAAAACTAAATTATTTTTTCAGATTTCTTTGCATCAGTCGAACCATTTAACTCGATCTTGATTTTACCTTTGCCATTAATCATAACCGCATGCAGAAACTCGTTTACAAGTTCTTGAGTTAATGTTGTTATACTACTACTCATTTGCTTTTGGTTTCTTTGATGCGATAGGGCGTCGCCTGATAGCTGTTGTGATAGCCTTGACACTTTCTTATTCAAAGCTTCAATCTGCCAGTTTAACTCTGTACGTAGCGATAAATACTCCTCTTTAGTGAGGTTGCCATCCTTATAGCTCTCGTAACGGTCTTGTTTGGCGGCATTTAGTTTTTCTAATTGCTTCTCTAAGGCGTTTCTTTCTTCTGATGTTTTCTTTGATGCCCGCTGTGAAGGCTGGGGCGTATGCGGGGGTTGAGATTGCATTTGAGGTTGAGGTCGAGGTTGGTTGTCTTGTACACCGCTACATTCCACTTCGTCTACGAGAATTGTCAAGTCGTCCGATGTGGGTATGGTTGGGTCGTCCGATATTGGGATGGTCGAACTATCAGACTTGAAGCAGTTTTGTTCGACATTACTTTGAATAGCCAACAAAACAGCTTTCTCAATATCAGCTTCCGACACATTGTCCACAACACATTTTGCTGATGGCATTGTAAGGGGTGTATTGCAAACATAGCTAGGCTTTTGTCCTTTGTTTCGCTTTAGCACATATCCACAATGGCTACAACGTACCTTGTTCTTAAAAAGATTAGGTGCAACAGGAGCTTTCCGTCTTGGTAGCGGAATTAATAGCTTTTGGGCAGCCTTATACTCTTCTCTTGAAACAATGGCGGGATGAGCATTTTCTACCCTTGTCCAATTCTCCCTCGGTACAGGCACTTCCGAACCACCAACAGATATTTTCACAGTTTTGTTTGCCACGGCTGTCCCTGTATAACATTCGTGGTCGATAACCTCACGTATACAGCTCTCCTTCCAAAATGCCCCAATCTTGCTTACGTGGGTCGCTCCTTTGCGGTTTAAGCTTCTGGTTTTATACGACCCTCTTGTGGGTATGACCTCTTGATTTAGAATGGCGGCAATCTCTCTGGCCCGTTTACCTTCGATGGCATACGTAAAAATCCTGCGTACAACATCAGCGGCTACCTCATCAACTACAAGTTGATTTTTGTTGGTAATGGATTTCTTGTAACCATACACAGGAACAGACCCTGCAAACTCCCCCCTGCTCTTTTTGGCATTTAATGCTGTTTTGCATTTAATGGATTGGTCTTTGCTGTAAAGGTCGTTTATAAGGCTTTTAAGTGCTATATCCATGTCATCTGCTTCTTTTGTGTTGCTGTCAAAATTGTCGTTTACTGATATGAAGCGAACACCGTAGAAAGGGAAAATCTGCTCCAGATAACTTCCTACTTCTATGTAACTTCTGCCCCATCTACTAAAATCCTTAACTATGATGTGCTTTATCTCGCAACTTTTTACCTTATCGAGCAAATCCTCTACGGCAGGCCGCTTAAAGTTTGTGCCAGAATATCCATCATCACAAAACTCTAATCTTTGGTGTGCAAAAAGCTCTGGGTTATTATCAAGGTATTGATTGAGTAGTTCTCGCTGACTTTTAATGCTGTTACTCTCTCCTGCTAGCATATCCTCGCTAGAGAGGCGTAGGTATAGGGCAATTGGGGTGGTTGAAGGGTTAGACATTGCTAAGCACCTCCCGATTTACGATTTCATCTGTGTTGTTACTTGCGTTGTTGCCTGTTTCCTTGTTGTTGCCTGTTTCCTTGTTGTTGCCTGTTTCCTTGTTGTTGCCTGTTTCCTTGTTGTTGGTTGTTCTACCATCATCGTCTGTTCTGATACTTTTAGCCGAACTATTCTTACTCCCGTAATCATCATTTATTAGGCTAGTGTTTTCAGCTTTGTCCTTGTTATCTTGGATGTAGCTAAGCAGAGCTTGAAATTCATCACGATAGTTAAAGACTATTGTAACGGTTTTCTTGTCAGATACTACAATGTGGTGGATTAGTGATTGAAGCAAGTCCTTTGACAAAGCAATTTGCCCGTTGTCAAGTGGTGTAATTGCAGAAACCCATTTGTTGTCGGTGATGGAGTTCTCTTCATGGGTAGCCAATGCTTCTGTCAACTCCGCCATTTTTTGAAACAACACTTCTCTCTCGCCAACAAACTTGGACTTAGCAAACAGATATTCGCTTTGGGATAAAATACCCTCGGTATAGTCTGTGTAGATGTTCTCCAGTAAGTTATCAAGTCTTTTGCTGGCTTTTGTGTTATCGGTAATCTGTTTCACAAGGATGTGTTTTGCAGACTGTACAGCTTTGCTGGCTTGTATTTCTTTCGCCAACCTCACCACATCAACACATAAATCTATCTGCTTTTGAATGGACTGCTCCACAATCTCATACAGCAAAGACTCTTGTAAATACTTTCGCTTACCACTACAGGCATGACCACGATTTTGTTCATATCGTTGGCAAATGAAGGTGTAGGAAATGCGAGTGACAATGGCTCCATCATTGTTGCCATCCTTGGTTTTACGGTATTCCTTATCACGAGAAAGAGGTGCATTGCAGTCAGCACAGAATATCAAGCCTTTGAAAATATTTGTATGGCTTGGCTTGTCTAATTGTGTGCCTAACTCACCACTCTTGGATAATTGAGTTAGCTGTCGGCTTCGCTTGCCACTCTCGTGTTCTTGGTCTTGGCTGTTACAGTCGTGCTTTTTGCTTTCACGTATTTCCTGCGCCACTGACTTGCCCGAAGGTGGTATCGGTAAATCACTAAGTCGCTCTTTATACGTCGCAGTGACCTCATTAACAATCCTGCCAACCTTTTCAAAAACATCTTTAGAGATGATGGGTTGGTGCATATCAGGCACATTAACCCACTCATCTGAATTGGTATGTTTATACTTCAACCCTTGGTGTAGCCGTTGCCTTGACTTACCTTGGGACACAGTACCGATATACACAGGATTTCTTAACATCCTAATAATTGTCTGCTGTTGCCATATAACATTGGCATTGCGTTTGCTTTTTAGGATGCCTTTTTCATAGCGGTATTTATTAGGGGCAGACACTCCCATATCATTTAGTCTGCGGGCTATTTTAATATTACTCATGCCCTCTAGCTTCCAGTTAAAAATGTCCTGTACAATTGGGGCAGTTTTCTTATCAACTATCAACTTACCCTTTTCTTCCGAACATTTCATATATCCGTATGCGGCGTGCAGGCCAATAAATTCTCCTTTGTTTTGGCGTGTTTCTACTGATGACACTATCTTACGTGATATATCTTTGGCGTAGGCAGCGTTCATTAAGTTTTTTAGGGCGATAAGCATACTATCGTAACTACTGCTGGTGTCGTGATTGTCGTAGTTGTCGTTTATGGATATAAATCTAAGTCCTATAAATGGGAAGATTCTATCAAGGTAGCTGCCCGTTTCAATATAGCAACGACCAAATCTTGATAAATCTTTTACCACAATGCAATTGATGACACCGCCCTTTGCTTGCTCCATCATGTTATTAAAACCTTTGCGGTCAAAATTTGTGCCAGTTTGACCGTTATCAGTGAAGATGTCTGTTAACTGGAGGTCGGGTTGTTGGTCTATATACTGCTTTACAAGTTTTATCTGACTTTCAAGAGTGTCGCTACCTGACCTGTTTCCATCTTCAACGGATAATCTAGCATAAATGCCAACTTTGTAGACTTTGGTTTTTGGTTTAGCTTTTGGTTTAGCTTTTGGCTTGAATTTTGATTCGTCTTTGGATGAATTGCTTTGGCACGGAGTTTTGTTGACTGACAAAATACCAAATGCGTTAGTGCCGAATATGTCGGCATTTAGAGTGTGAGCATCGGAAGTATCGGTGCTGGTAGTGTGGAGGGTATCGGTGGCATCGGGAGTGTTGTGAATGTCATAAACATCAAGCTGGTTAGAGATGTTCAGTGTATCACGTCTGCTTTTACGACCCATAACACGCCACCCCCTCACGACCATTCTGTCCTTTTAGTGTTGGATGGCTGGATTGGTTACAATAAACTAAACTGCTACTCTGCAAAGTGACCATTTCAGCAAGTGCTTCAAACTGATTTTGATACCTAAACCGTATCACGATACGGTTTTTGTCACCCACAAATATTTTCTCAACCAAATTTACCAAAACGTGACGGGAGAGTTCTTGGAAGTTTCTGTGTTCCAAGAAGTGTTCAATCCATTCATGTCTGCCAGTGGTGTTTTGGGCAATGTTGTCAAGCTCGGCTTTGAGTGCATCCAAGGCTTTTTCTGCGTCATGGCAAAGTGCGGTAAAATTCGCTTTGTATGTCTTATACTCACCTCTATCAATAATGCCGTCTTGTAAATCTTCAATAAGTCTTGTGTTGCGAAGTTGGTATTTGTACAGCTCCTTTTCCTTGGCGGCAATATGTTGCTCAATCTTCTTTGCTTCTTGTTGTTGCAAGGGCAACATATCAATAAACTTCATTATTTCGGAGTATTCTACCAGATGAGATAGATGAGTACGGACAGCATATAACACAGACTTTTCTAGCTGTTTCTCAGAAATGCTGTGGGGTTTACAAGTCTTGGTTTGTCTGTTGGTGGAGCAAACATAATAAGCATATTTTTTATCTCCACTTGGTACAATCTTACGCACCATGTTCTGCCTACAGGTTTTGCATTTAAGAAGTCCCGCAAACAAATATACTTCATTTTGCAGTGGGGATTTTCTGGTGTCTTGCCCCAGTAATTGTGCTACCAACTCAAAGTCTTTGGGGTTAATTATGCCCTCGTGGGTATTCTCTACCCGTACCCATTCCTCTTTGGGTACATCCACGCCCTTTTTTAGTTTGTAGCTTTTAGACGTGCGTTTACCCTGCTCCATAACACCCAGGTAAACTTGGTTTTTAAGGATACGTGCAATAGAGTTTGCCGACCATGTTGCCTTGCTACTGGTCTTGAAATGTGATTTAACACGCAATCCTTTCTCCCTTTTGTATTCGTGGGGCGATAGAATACCCATCTCATTTAAGTGGTTAGCGATGCCTTGGTTGCTCATACCTTCAATGCGCCACTTAAAAATATCCCTAACAACCCCAGCAGCAAAATCGTCTACCACAAGTTTGTTGCGGTTATTTTCGTCTTTCTCGTAACCATACACAGCAAAAGAGCCAATAAAGTCACCATTCCTGCGTTTGGCGTCAAACTGACTTCTTATTTTGGTAGAGATGTCTTTGGCATAAGCATCGTTGATTAAATTCTTAAAGGGTAAGGTGATATTGTCATTTGAAGCCTTAGCCACCTCCGAGTCATAATAATCATTAATGGCTATAAACCTGACTCCCATAAAAGGAAATATCTGCTCTATGTATCTGCCAGAATCTATCCAGTTTCTTCCGAAGCGGGATAAGTCCTTAACGATGATGCAATCAATAATCCCTGCCTCAATGTCATCCATCATGGCCAAAAATCCAGGGCGTGAAAAACTAACGCCGCTGAAACCATCATCTACCCTTTCAGAGCGGATTTCAAGATAGGGGCGGGTTTTTACATAATCATGGATTAGACTTTTTTGATTGGTGATGGAATCACTTTCAGCCTTGTCACCGTCATCACGGCTAAGGCGTACATAAATACAGACTCTCCAAACTTTCGGGGTTGGTGGTGTTGCCTGTATTTCCTGAGTTGACAAGATTGTTGATGGAGATATGTACGGAACAAGGTTACTTTGTTGAACATCAATATTTTTTTGCATAACAAAACCTCTCTTCATTGATTTTTAAGTCCACAAACCAATAAAAAGAGTTTCGCAATCAATCTTCACTTAGTCCTATAATGACTGTATCACAAAAACTCTCCTTTGTCCAGATGTTTTTTGATTTTTTGCGTGGTTTTGTTTGTGGTCGCCTTTGGGTTGGGGTGGTTTTGATACTGATTCTAGGTTAAATCCACGAAAGACTTTGGCGAAAAACGCAGTCTAGCGGTTTTGCCCCTTTAGGGCAAACTGGACAAAGTCTACTTTTTGCACAGCAAAAGCACAGGTGGGCAAACCGCTAGATTGCGATTTTCCGCCTCGCTTTCATGGTTTTAGTCTGGAACCAATATGAGGTGGGATGGCAGTAACGGAGTAGATGACCTAAAGTTTCTTGATTGCCAATGGGACAATCATCCCGAAAGCGACAAGAAGCAACTTTTTAGTCTATCCTCCAAGGTTTCCTCTGTATTGGCAAATTCAATCTGAACCACTACCTTGTCGCATTTGAACAGATAGGGGTTTTTAATCTGCTCTAGGAAGTTTGCTATTCGCTCTGTTTGTGGCAAAGATGTATCTACCGTGACGCTTCTGATGTCCACCAAGGAGTTTATGTCTGGGGTTTTTGTGCATACTTTTTTCCTACTCTCATCCTTGCCGACTTCTGGTAGATGGATTGGGTCAAGACCCAAGTGGTTGGGTTTAGATGGATTGCTTGTCGTTAGGTCGGGGTCATTTGGTTCAGAATCACTTAGCTCGCTAATGCAAACAGAGTTGTCGTGTACAAAATTCATTTCTCACATCTCCCTTCCTTTGAACCAGTAATATTTTACATTTTTTACATTGATAATATGAACATGGTACATAGCTATTCAAGTGAGTGGCGGGTACTACTATCTTCATCTTCACGGTATCGGTGTTTCACGCACTTTGTTTAGGATATGTCCGTCCAGAATGTCCACATTCCAGGCGGTTGTATCCAATACAGCAGTTTGACTTTTGCAGTCCATCTGCGAGTTAAAAATCCGCATACTTCAAGCGGTTTTAGTGAAATAGAGGGACTAGCAAAACGCAAACTGCTATAACAAAAATTTGTTGAAAATGGTGCATAACCCCTCTCATACGATTTTATTCTCCCTACATTTGCCCCTACGGGGTCAAGCTGTACGTTATTTTAGCCTTGCCTCTAAAGAAGGTATCCGAAGATGCAAAGAACGTATCTTCGACAAGAACTAGCGGTCGATAAAATCGGTTCGAGGTGGTTATGCACCGTTGCCTGTTTTTGTCATCTTCCATTTGCCAGATAGAATATTCGGTTTTCAAGGAACGAAATGTCGCATAGTTTCAGCGATGGGGTTCAGGGGTGTGCTGTTTTTGTTTTCGTGGCAAGTGGTTGATGCATTGGGTTGTACATTGGGTTGTATTTCAGTTTTGCCGAAATAACTAGCGGTCGATAAAATCAGTTCGAGGAGGTTATACACCATTACCATCTGTACACTTTGAGGCAAAAGCGAGTAAATAATCTAAAGCACACAATCACCCATAAGTCTCCAATATCTCCCTAAGAACCCTTGCCTTACCACCATCAACCTGTTGAGTCAACTCCGTCAGCACTTTTATCTGCTCTTGACTCAAAATCCCTTTGTAGGGATTACTATACCCATGAAGTACCACGCCCCCACCAATTCCAGGTACGGTATCTATGTGATACCCCTCGTCCACGGTGAGAGTTATTAAATCTCTGCGAATAGTCCTTTCGGACACACCTAATTCAAGGGCAAGGTTTTCGATAATGTCTTTTTTACGTCCACGTAGAATACGGATTAACTCTGCCCTGCGATTTGCGGCGGTCATCTACTCTCACCATAGATGCTTATTCGCATTTTTGCTTTTGTGGCTAACTGGATTGCCAGTATATGTAAATTATAAACGATAAAGTGGACATTACTTGTCCGCTTTTTGAAAATAATTTTAATTTCTTTTTTTCGGTCTTTGCAGCGGAGAGCATACTGGGTTATTAAATGGCTGTATTTAGTGCTTTTTGTGTAGTCCGTTATCGCTCCCCTGTCCTTTATGGTTTTAGAAGGCGGGGGATGACTCGTCAGAGGCAGTATGTTCAATTGTCCTATTAAGCGTATAAAACATATAAAACATATAAAGCCTTGGGAAGCGGTTGGTGAATATTTTTTGGTCAGATTATTTCTAGTCCTTTGAGATGCCAACGATAAGTTCTTTCCAAATAAAAATTCGCAGTAACCGATTAAATCGGCTCTGCGGACAACGGAATTACCAAAAACAAGCAAGTAAGCAACAAAAATAATCAAGAAGACGATGCGTATACCCATGGAAACAAAAGCTACTATAGCTCCCTCAGGAACAACAGCAACCGATGTGCAATGTGCATTTTGCTGGTCAATATGTATGCTCATTTTTCTGTGTATTCAGTTTTGGTCTTGCGAATGGTCGCCCTTTATCTGTTAAAAGAGTGGTAAAGGCAATATCCAAAAGTTATTTCATGTATTTTCAATTATAAAACATTTCTCTTAGATTTTTTGTCATAATACCCAATTATTACTAATTTTAGTGTCGCAAATACCGACAGAAGGAATGAAGGTATAGTTCATCTTGCCTCGAAGGAGTCTTAGTGGCAATCTGCTCGGTCTGCTTTGCATCAGCACTTCTGCATAGAGCATCCAATCATTTCAATAAATCATTTCAATAAATCAATAGCAAAGTGTATGTAATAAACCTTGAATAACAATACCTCATCCTTGCAACAATAATTCCGAGGTGAAGAAAATGGTTGGAGAAAGACTGAAAAAAGTCCGAATGAAAAACAAAATTATGCAAAAGGAATTAGCGGTAATCTTGGGTGTCACAGAATCGACTATATCCCTATACGAAACAGATAGAAGTGACCCCAGTGATAAAATCAAGCTAGAAATAGCAAGATATTTTGGAGTATCTTTAGATTATCTGATAGGTGTGGTTGATGAAGAAGTTCCTTATTACAGCGATGATAGATTTCTTATGCTACCAGAAGATATGGCGAAAGGTGAAAAAATGTTACTGGAGGAGTTTCTTGAGTTCATTGAGTTTAGGCGATCCAAATTTATAAACTAAATTTATATTGGGTGTTTTCCCTATAAATCATCCCCATAAACTAAGTAAACAAAATTTTGTTGAGAAATTCTATCCAAAAATTTGTCAAAAGCCCTTGACAACAGTCGACTATTGGTGTATACTGTTAACAGTGGTGCATAGATTTATCAGAATACAGAACTCTTTGTAGATAATTACGGGATAGTATAACTTTTAACACAATAACTTACACCGTATCAACTCATTCCATATTTATATGATGGAGCTTCGACTATTCCGAAGCCACAAAAATCTAAACCTTAAACACCCCGCCATTCTTTATTGAACCACAAAAACCTTAAATGAGCCAAAACCCAAAATAAGGAGGAATTAAAATGTCAAAAATCAGTATGACCCCAGAGCAAATGCAAATGCGTGTAAGTGAACTAAAGAGGGCTGAGCAGGACTACACAAATGTTTTGACCAATATGCAAAACATGATGACCTCTTTGCAACAAGAATGGCACGGTGAAGCATCTAGAGGATTTGCTGAGCAATTCGACAGGCTCAAAACTCAATCATTCCAGCCCATGAGGCAACTGTTCGAAGATATGGCTAGACAGCTATCAGAAGCTGCAAGAGTCATTCAAGAAATGGATCAGCAGATTGCTGGAAAATTCAGAGGGTAGTGGAGAGTTTAACTCTCTGCATATGACTTACATAGCTCTTAAATCTAACCCCAGAATTTTCTCTGGGGTTAGATTTGTATAGGGGGACTTTAAGTGGCTTTAAGGCGACTTGGTATTGAATATAATGGATTGAGAAACATAATTAAAAATGATCGATTTGGCAACCGTAAGCCATACTTGGTGTCAGTTATAATTCTGACATTGATTTTGGCTGTGTCGTTGTCTTTACATATAAGTGTTATAGCATCGGAGTTGCCTGACGAGGTAGTGATAGAAACCAGAGAAACTGACTTACCCATAGACATAACTGCAATAGGTCGAGGGGAGCAGGTTGACATCACCCTTTCCTTGCGTTTCTTTGATTTGGATTTGTTTTCAGCAAACTCCCAAAGGATAAACGAAGCCATGGTTCGGCATAGGTATCTTAACTGGGTAGCTTTAGGTGCTGATTTATTCGAGGTTTTTGAAGCATCCCGAGAAACTGATTTGAGTTATCAGACTGCTTACATAGCGTCTAATTTAGAATTGTTTTCTCAGCCTATGGCTGTCAGAACCCTTGGTCAAGCACCGTCGGAGGATGAGATTCCTGTTTTAGCTGTAGTTGTAATTTTAATCACTTTCGTAGCACTGGGACTCATTGTGGCTAAGTTCGTTGTCGGAAGGGAGTCGGACAACAAGGTAGCCAATTAATCTAGGCTGACAAAAGCCTACAATACTTTTCGAGTTGAAAAAACAATTCAAATATATAACGATAACAACGTATTATGAAGGTATAATACAGAAAGGAGCAAAACAATGTCCGATATATTCGTCTGGAACGAGCAATCAGCAGAACAAGTACGCCAACAAAGCGAAGCAGCTATGCAAGGTCAATCCTCTGATATGAGGGAAACAGCAGCTGCATTTCTAACACAAGCAGCAAACCTAATGGCACAAGCCGAAACTTTAATGGCACAAGCTAGTGCCATGCTTGCAACACTTCCTATAATGAAAACAATAACCAACTCTTTTACCAATTGCGATGGTGAAACGGAGTACTATTCAAAAGAGGTGGAGGACACAGCAGCAAGTTCTGCCATTCAGTCACAGGCTACCGCTATGATGGCAGAGGCTAACAGGATGCGGGAAGCAGCGGCTTTGTTGAGGAATTCTGCTAATTCTTTGAATTTTGCAGCTGATGTGCTAGATGGTAAGATAGCAAGCACCAATGCATTATTTAGACAAATGCTTGAATATGCCCAAGCAACAGATAATAGATACGCTTATAGAATCCAAGCTATAAAAGACCGTATAGGGACTTATATTTATAGGATGGAAGCCTTAAGGGATAGTTTTGATTTATACACCGGCACAATTGATATGGATGTTCTGGCTAGGATGCCGCCTGATACCCATAGGTTTTTTGCGGATGAGTTGTCGACGCCTGATGCTAGGATTGCTTTGTCTGCTGCGGCGATAAGAGTGGGTGTGAGGACTTTGGAGGCTAATAGTTCGGTTTTTACAGAACTTGAATGGGCTGATTTTGCAGCAGTATTATCGAGGAGAATCGGCACGGTTCAAGGTATACACTTAACTGATGCAGATTTTGCTAATCTGGCTACACACTTTGGTAGAGCCGGAAAGTATGTCGGTGACCTTGAGAGATTCCTAAATTTGATGATGGTACCGATCCCTGATGTGTCATTTGGTAATGTATTTCGTAGTGAACCAGGAGCAAGTTGGAGATTTCCTCAAGGTGGCGAACTAGTCGCTTTTAGAATGTGTCCAGATAGGTCGTCAAGATTATCCTTTCATCTGAACCACCAAATAACATCAAAGCTAACAACACAGATAGATTGGCGAGAAGCAGGATTTCGGCATGATTCTCTTGATTACAGTCGCCGAAACATGCAACGTAACTACGAGCTTTTATCGTCGCTTATGAGGCTTTACGATCAAAACCATGTGTTTATAGGTGTTGGAGATGATAGTTCTCTTAGGGTTAGAAATGTTGGCTCAGACGGGAGAATAAGTGCCAGTTTTCATTACGGATGGATGCCATCTAATTCCATACACGTATTCACCTCAGCTCTTGGTATTGTGAGAACTCGAACCATAACCTTAAGCCCACCACGTGAAACACTCGCCACAGACCTCCAAAGGATTGCAGGGAATAATTTCCGGCTGGAACACCAACTAGGTATGTTGTCCGATACTGCAAGTTTTGGTTTGGGGCTGATTCCTGTATATGGTCCGTTTTTCAGTACAAGTTCATTTGTCATGGGAACATTAAATAGGAGAACAAGTGGCCAAAATGCGACAGGAAATATGAGCAATGGTGAATTAACAATTGCTTACTGGAGTTTATCTGAATACCATAGAGATCTCGCACTTGAGGGAATCGTTATCACGGATTCTACGAGTGGAGTTTTAGGTGCAAATCGCGATACACGCATACAGAGTTGGCCTACGGCTCGAACGCCCGAGAGCCTAAGAGCTTTAGATGCATTCGTAGATATGGATATTTCTTGGGATGAGTTTTTGCAAAATCCAACAATCGGACTCGATGCCTATATTGGACTTAGCGGAACACAGCGAGATGAACTCTGGACGATGGTTCGCAATAACTGGGAAGCGGCGGGTAGCCAAGTTTCACCGCCAGTTCAAAGCCAAACTCCAACACAACCAGTTCAAAGTCGCCCTCAAACCACCACACCGTTGCCGTATACTCCTAGAAGGGATAACAAATCGCAAGAGTATTAATGTGAGGTTGAAAATGGATAAAAGGATGAGTAAAATGAAAATAACAATAACTGCAATATTAATAACTATACTGTTGCTGTTTTTTGCTTGTAACTACAGAAAGGAGCCTGAAGCTTTGGTAAATTTAGATAAAATGAATTTTGCGTTTCATACACAGATATTTGATTTTCAGATGGTCATTGATGGAGAGATAGAAACGAGACTTGCCGCTGTGCGTGCTTGGAATGCAACAAACCCAGACGGACCTGAGTTTAACCCATTTTACACAGAGTTAATTTTTGTTCACAATCAATCAGAAGCAAAAGGTTTTTCTGATAATATAATAGTTGCTTGGCCTGCGGATAGACCGATTGCTCAAATAATGGTTGATAGAATGAACGTAATCACCAATCGCACTTCTGAGGAACTGGGTAATGGTCGGAATCCTATTGATCTTGAAGATTTTGGTTTAGCCTACCCTATAACCATAATGGATCTCGTGGATAATTGGGAAAGTGTTCTTGCTGTATGGATGACCTTTACAGAGGATGAACGGATGAGTGTTAGACCTTAAACCCTAACATGGCTCTATACACTTCGTTGACGACTGGGGTGATTTACACAAATCCCAACAAACCAATACCCAATAAGGAGGACTCACCAAATGTTCATAACCCTAACAATAAAAACCACCGCCAACCAAGCCGACATCCGCATAGACCACCAACAAAAAATCTCCGAAGGTCTACGTGTCCTGCGAGAAAGCGGAAGAATGCTCCCTGGCCAAACCCCAGACTTCTTCCGCTCATGCGTAAAGGAAACCTTGGTAAGTTCGTACAAAACCTTCAAAGAGGAAGGTGTCTTTGATGGAGATATTTTAATTGCAATAGAACCATAATGCCACAAGAACTGTAATACCAAGAACCACAATACCACAAGCTAGGCTTCACAGCGCTTGTGAAAGATTATAGTTGTATATAACTATAATCGACTGATGAAGATTAAGAAAATACACACTATAGACAAGAGGTGCTTATAAACATGAACGACACCCTACAAATCTCTGTACGTAACAGTGAATTGACAATTCCAAAAGAAAAACGCATCTTTCTTACCTACCCAGCTGATGGGCTAGTCCGTTGCTCCTTGGAAGAGCTGGAAGATGGTGTTTCTTTCACATTTGATACAGAAGGACTGGAAAGTTCAGAACTAGTTTTGTCCAAGAAACAAGAGGAGCAGTTAAGATTTTTAATAAATTGTGCTGATTTATATGACTTACATAATGAGTACAACTTCTCCTTGTCCACAAACAATATAATGGCAGATATAAACCTCCGCCCAAAGATACTGCTAAGGGACGCACAAAGTAACAATGGTGGCAACAATGTCAGTGGAAGCCATAGTGGTGTTAGCAGTGGTGATGTTGGAAATGGTCATGCTAGCACAAACAACATCGGACAAGCTTTCTTATCAAAGTACAAATCCTTAATCGGAAACTTTTTCCTGCCCAAATACAATTACCATGACTTTGAACGGGGGGGTGAGGACTTATTTAAGAAAAACAAGCTTCTGTCAGAGCTATCTGAAATGGAGGGCGTTTCCGAAATAAAGAACCGACTGACAAAAGAATATCACACCATAGTAAGAGAAGTAGAACAGACAAGAATCTCCGTCCCAAAACGAAATATGTGGACTTCACGCATAGCTATACCCTTACTAACCCTTTCATTAATAGCCGCTTCTTTCTTCACGTTCATGGCTTTTTGGAACGACATCCCATACAGAAATCAAGTAATTGCAGCAAACGAAGCTTACATAGCCGGCAATCCCTTGGACGTTCAACAAGCATTGAGTGGCTTTGCCACAACCGAACTATCCCATGAAACTAGACACATCCTCTCCCGTGCATATGTATCCACTGAACCACTTAGCGAAGCACAAAGAAGTAATATAATGATGGGGCTAACCCTTATGGCTGATACCACCATATTTGACTATTGGATACATCTTGGTAGATTAGAATTTTACCAAGCCATTGACATAGCCCAAAGATTTGGTGATAACGAACTACTCCTATTCGCTTATCTAAGGCAAGAAGCCGCTGTTAGAGTTGACCCAAACTTGACTGGTGCCGAAATGGTAACTACCCTTCAGTACATAGAAGGTCGCATTAATGCCTTGCAAAGGGATAGAGATGATACGGTTGAATTTATGGTTGGTGAGGACGAAGGTTACGAACAAGGTGAAGGTTATATTTCGGGTTATGATTACGATGGTGACGAAACCTATTATGACGGAAATAGCTATAATGACAGCGATGACCTTGGCAATGACGAAAGTGACGAAGATGGTGCAGATGATGACGAATAGCATTATCAAAGTGACGTTAACCGCCCGACTACGTAGCCAGAGATGAAGTGATTGATACAGAAGATGTAAAGAGTATCACTAAATCTTCGTTGAACCAAAATTAAGTCACAAAGTCACAAAACCCGTAAAACTCATAGACACAAAACCCGTAAAAATGTAAACCTGTAAATTAGTGCATATCTCATTTTGAATATTAAGGAGGTACAAAAATGTCTGGCAAAATAATGATTCAATATGAAGCGGTCTATGCTAAAACAGCAGAGCTACGTAGTCGCATAGAAAATGAGCTTAGGGAAATGGATACTTGTTATCGGCAATTAAATCCAGCTATGCAAAGCATGGACAGTAAAACCAATGCTGTTTTCATGGAGACCATGGCAGAAAATAAGCGTAAAGCCGAAGTAACGGCAGAAGCCCTACATAAGTTACTAATGTTTATGGAAATCTCCGCTCGACAAGTGGAACATGATGAGCTTATACTAAAAGGCACATTCTCCATGGCATCTGGTGCGGTTTTTGGTGCGAGTGCAGGCTCGAGAGGAAGCTCTGATTCTGAAGCCCCGACTGAAACCTCAGCAGAAAATTCGGCCGAAACCTCATCGGAAAGTTAAATCAAGTCTAAGTTAAACGCAAATTTAACGTAAAACCAAATCTAAATTAAACATAAACTGAATTTCAAAAACAATGCATAATTAGCACATCAAATACATCAACGAATTAAAATCACACCTTAAGTCCAAGCAACACCGCAACTTCAATCTCAAACAAAGGAGGAAACACAAATGATACACGGGTTCTCGGGATTAGCTGCTTTTAGATATTTAGGGGATGTAACACAAGCACACGAAACTGCTTCAAGTTCTGCGGCACAAAGTCAGGCGGGGGCCCCACCAAATTCCCCACCCATCTTCCGAGGTAGTCTCCTACCCTTTAGAATGGAAGATGCAAAAACAGGAAGGCACGTAACAGGTCAAAACACCTCCAGCAATATTGTTGTTAGTCAGACAGAGTATAACGACATGGTTCGTAGAATTAGTGAGGTAGATGATAAAATGGGTCGCTGTCTATATCAAGTGGCATCAGAAATAGAAGCAATGTGCCAAACCATGTTCATAATGCCCGCTGCCGTTCCTAGATGCCTTAACGTCTCGGGAACAATAAAATCATCTTTAGGAGAGTTTCGCTCTGTTACAGAGGATTCTGCACTGGAGATACTAGGGTTTGTTCGGGATATTGATGGGATTGGGCGGTAGTTTGGTTCCCTTGCAACTGACAGCCAAAGTCAAGTAGGCTATATCGAGAAGGCAAGTAAAGAGCCAAGAAAGAACCATTAAACATCCATAAAATAACTACTGATACAAAAAGGAAGGCAACTAACCCAACAAAGGAGACTATCCCATGGACTTATTCGTCTGGAACCAACACCAAGCAGAACAAATCCGCCAAGAATCCGAACGAACCCTACAAGCCCAAGCAAGCGACATGAGAATCGCCGCACAAGCCTTCATTCAACAAGCAACACAACTAGAAGCACAAGCCACTGCACAAGAACATATAGCAGCCACAGCCATGAAAACAATCACCGAAACCATCATCCACAGAGATTCAGACGGTGGATATTATGAAGAAGCAATCAGTCGCCTAGTGCCAGATGAAGCAGCTAGAGCTGCTGCTAGAGCAGCAGCGACACAATTAAGAAACGACGCACAACAAAGACGACATTCGGCAAATTTATTAAACCTAGGTGCCGATGTGCTTGAAAGTAAAATAGCAGCCACAAACAACCTCTTCAACGAAATGTTTAACCAGTGCCAACACATGGATAGATACCGTGCAGAACGTTTACTTGACATAAGAAACCAAATAGAACGTTACACAAGAACTATGGAGATTTTAAGAGATAGTTTTAGTCTGAGTATTAGTAGTATGGATGGCTTTGCTTATATG
>Ga0123352_10007138_pt1 | contig 17181 bp, 9 predicted proteins | sample TergutLab28metaG_FD_89700 | JGI IMG/M metagenome (GOLD analysis project Ga0123352, IMG submission 89700) | Labiotermes labralis P1 segment gut microbial communities from Petit-Saut dam, French Guiana - Lab288 P1 | ecosystem: Host-associated > Arthropoda: Insects > Digestive system > Gut ... | reverse complement strand
TCACGGAACCCGAAGGTTCATTACCGCACTCACAAGCGTCCGCCACCTGTCTCTATCGTGGGCCAGCCCAATCCAGTCCATATACCCACATCCCACCTCCTGGAGATCCATCCTAATATTATCAACCCATCTACGCCTAGGTCTCCCCAGTGGTCCCTTTCCCTCCGACTCCCCCCAAGATCCTATACACTTCCTCTCCTCCCCTATACGCGCCACATGTCCAGCCAATCTCATTCTTCTCGATTTTATCACCCGCCCAATATTGGGTGAGGACCACAGATCATTTAGCTCCTCTTTATGCAATCTCCTCCATTCCCCCTTTACCTCGTCCCCTCTAGGTCCAAATATTCTCCTCAACACCATGTTCTCAAACACCCTCAGCTTCCTTTCCTCCCTCATAGTCAGCGACCAAGTTTCACACCCATACAAAACAACCGACAAAATTATAGTTCTATATATCTTGATCTTTAAGTTTTTGGATAGCAACCTGGAAGACAAAAGATTCTATACCGAATGATAACAAGCATTTCTTAATCTCAATCTACTCTTAATTTCTTCCAGAATAAAATTTTGATTTGTTAAATTCGTTCCCAAATATTTAAACTCTTCCACCCTCTCGAAAGTATTATTATCAGTACTCACACTGTGACTTCGTCCTGCATTCTGATCTCGATACATGACCATGTACTTAGTTTTGTCAGCACTTACTTCCAGTCCAGTCTCCCTCGTAGCAGCTACTAAAGTTTCTGCGTCTTCCTTTAGAACTTGTCTGTTACATCTAATATTATTAGAATGACCAAAGCAAAGAACATAAAATGGTTGGGGCAAGTAACACACTTGGAAGAAACGAGTAATACACCAAATTTAGTCGGAAAGCCTTAAGTGAAGGTATTGCTTATAAAAACATGGTATAAAAGAAAAGAGAATATTAGAAAATATAAAATGTTCATAGAGTGTAACATGCCTGCAGGTTCGCTCTGTTATTCTCCCAAGATTCTAAATTCGTTATTAATTTCAAGAAAAACACCAAACTTGCGAGTATTTTGGAAGTACCTTTGCATGTTTTATACAACACGCCCTTTAAGTTTCGTGCGTATCTTAGCAATCGATCATTAATGATATCTCGCTAACATCTTAATATTTTAAAGCGGGGATTTACAATCGATCATAATCGATGTTTGTGTTCATAATCTACCACTTTTACGATCTCGGCTCCTAGGGTTTGACGGCATTGTCCGAATTATGAAAAAGAACAAGATCTGTAAGTTTCGATAAAATGCGAGAAATTTTTTGAGTGCGTGCTTATCGGCTTCCCTGTTACGTCGGTAAGCCACAGATTTGATTACGTACATAAGTAATTCAACAATAGATAACAAAAATACACGCTGTAATTTGTTCTGGCCTATAAGTAAGATGATTCATTTTCGATTTCTGTCACAGCAAAAGAATTTTCTTTTCTCCACTGAGTCCGGACCGGCTCTGGGGTACACATTTTCCTATCTGGAAGGTAACGTTGTCTTTTTCACGAAATTAGAGCGGTTTGCGCCTTAAACCTGGCACTAATTTCCACCTAGCGCCTATGTTAAAAATGCATGGAAGTATTACTCCACTCCCGCGCACGCTTTTATGTCGTAATGCTTAGCCAAGTACAGGGACGTATTTACCCTTTTATACATAGTAATAACAATTTTATGAAAATAGGCGATTTTCGTTTAACAAAATCTGAATCGAATAGTTAAGCCTACCTCAAGTCACGTAACATGAAAATTTGAGGTTTACACGGAGATGATCACTCAAAACTACAGACTACGTTACGTGACGCCAACCAGTTTGGTACATAGTTATCACTGTTATGGTGGAATCTGCTGCCTCTGTCTTCAGGAACGTACGTTCATGCCTAGTAACTGGTAAGTACCGATAATGGAGGAACTTTCTGTTTCTACCTTCTAGTAGAAGTATTAGGCAGCTGTTTTCTCTGAAACCTCGGTACCAATGAACCGAATTTCACTACATCACATCTCTGAAGACAGTAATTGGAAAAAGGTCAGTTTTTCGGTCTCATTTACTCAAAACCTCCCAATGTTTAAGACTTACTAATATCAGTTCTGTCTCAGTATATTTACAACACTGTCAAGGTCTTAAATTATTTCAAGTTAGCTTGTTTCTCTTAATTAATACCGAAACGGCATGAACAGTAAGCTATTCCATAAACCCCGATATCATGCTGTGAGCCCTCACTGTGTTGTGCCTTAAAAGATCAAATCTCTGTGGACACATTTCTTAAGACAAACTTGTGAGTATATTTTTAAACCCAGTTACTACGGCAAATCCGGTAATTGCTGAAATGGCTGGGGATTCTACATCACATTCTTCTGTCTCCTGGAAGCATGAAAAAGAGCCACAGGAAATAAAGATTCGACGGAAATGAACAGGTGATAAGACGACCCCCGCAAACTTCGCCGTCTATTCTTTCATATCATATCATGATTCCCTTAAGAATAACGTACCGTCACTAAATATTCTGTACACCAGCGGCTTTCAAGTCACACTAGGGTAAAACATGAACTTGTACTTGTGCCTAATCGAGCACAATGAACAAAATTGTATGGCGGAACATTTTTATCCTTGCTCTAGGCGGAGGTTGTCAGCTTCAAACACAGGTCGCTTTACCCCAGGGACAATAGCGCCGGTACCCACCAGTAGGGTGGGTGGGGGGACCCCAGAGTCGGGGTTGGTGCTAATCAAAAGAAAATTATTCGTACATCTGTCGAGAATCGGACAGTGTCTTCTCTGTCGTCCACCGCGTTGCCTAGTCACTATACCGGGCGATGTATTCAGCTCATCTTCGTATTTTACACATTCCCGAAAACAGATCGATAGGACAAATTGACACATTTTTTGAAGATTTTTCTCTTCATGAAAGAAGTAAAGCTTTTAATTTAAAACTGTCTCTCTCTAAAAAAAATATAAAAATAAAAAAAAATAATAACTTGAGTTTTGAAAAATTGTTAACGGTCTGAATACGACCGTTTGAAGGTCGAAACATGTAGCCTGATATAAATAAATAAATAAATAAAATTACCCAACTCAAGTTGTGTAGACGGAATATCAAAACTTGCTCCTGGAATGCAATCAAAACAGGAAGCATAAAATCAACACGAAAAAGTCTATTGTTTGTTTAGAATGCAAAATAACACGCGGTTTGCGATAAAAATTATGTCTCCAGTAATAACTGGTGGGCCTATGTGCATGAAGTTCTGCTCTGTAATATCAAGATACGACACTTTGTGCGAGTCTTATCGTTTAAACTGTGCTAGAAACTATAAATACTGAGGTATTTCTTCTCACAAATTACACAGCGTTACGTGATTAATTATTAAAATAAACATCTCTATAAAATTCGTATAAACTCACATGGAAAATTTTACAAAATCAAGAGACCTTGTTACATATGTTCTACAGTAAAATTTCATTTTATGCTCAGGTGGACAATTTTATTCTAAACATTTAAACAGCTTGATCAGTGAGTATGTGGTACGAAGCAACCACCGAGCCAATCGCAAAAGGCAATGTGTAATATAAGATTAAGTTCCTTCCTCTGCGGGTTCAAACGGATATTGCTTTCCCGTCTGCTACATTCTAGTTCCTTCCTGCGTGGTTTCCATCGATTATTAGCTCTTAATTACTTTCCCACACTGAGTGGACCCTGCTAGTGAAACTGTGCCAGTAACGCACAGGATATGTCAAGAAATGAGGTCAAATGTTATTGCATTCACGAATAGTGTTCAAGACGGAAATAACGTAGCGGTAATGGCAGACACATACATTTAGCATGGGTGTGATACTTGATCTTTCACATTATAAAAATAACATATATTGAGGACACTTGAAACACTGTGCTGAAAGAATATGTGGATCTAAGAGGAAAAAAGTTAGGGGAAGCTGCAGGAAAGTACGAGTGCTTAACGTGGAGAAAATGATATGTCCTGATCGAAAAATACTAGTACGATAATCGTGTCGATGATAAGGAGACGGATGGGGCATGTAGCACGCATGAGAGAGTATACAGGTGAATGCCAAATGTTAGTAGGAAAATTAGAATTGAAGAGCCGCTTGGAAGTAAATTTGAGGATGATTGTAAGGTTGGATCTTTATAACGCAGGGTGTAATCATTTTGTTCAGAGCAGGGACTCTTTGCGGACTCCGTGTTTAGAGAAATAAAATTTCGTATTCTACAAAAGTAGGCACTACCTAAACAAATATCACCTCCCAAAGTGTACGTTATTGTAGTTAGCTAAGCGTTAGTTCATTTGCCAGTCAGTGAGTCGGTTGGTTGGTTGGTTGGTTATTTAGTCAATTATTTAGTTAGTTGTCAAGTGCTGCCTGCTCAAAATATGTCCACTGCTTACACTGTTGTCTTCTGGTACGTGACACAATGTAGTACGGCAGAAGGTTCTAATATTTCGAAGAAATATAATGCCTCCTTCTTCAGGGATGAAGTAAGACTATTTTGTAAAATACAAATTACGGAGGACGGGCTTGGGTAATGAGGAATACGATTGGAGGAGGGAGGGGAGAGAGATACCAACGGCAGGAATACTTGACTCATTTCAAACTAAGGAGATGGTGGTAGTTTATTTCGGTGAAACTTCGACAAAATTCCACCTCTACAATATGTCGTAAACTAGAAAGCCATATTAAGAAAAAATACCATGATGACAGACACAAACCTTATAACAGAAACGTAGAGATTCTCTTACATGTTCTTGTTACTTTGTTAATCTGCAGACCTGCACAATCACAGACTGTGTTGCTCCCGTTGTTATTAAACTTTTTGTTTCCTTAACACAGAACGCCGTTTTTATCTGCCCCCCCCCCCTCCAGTCCTTTTGCAATAAACCACTGAAGCACAAATATTTTATCCCGGGCATTCGTAACCCAGAGTTTGATTTATTTATTTGCCTTCTGACCTGTGACCTCTACATCCAGAAATGCCTGCCGTTAGTTTTGAGGCGCAAAGATTAAAACCTGACGTCCTCGGTCCTCACAAAACATTCAATTTCCCATGGAATGTTCGGGCCGCAAAGGATGGGACTCTTTGTATGTGGCTGAGCACAGTAGATTTAACCACTTTCTTCATAATATTGTGATAGCTTTGTATCTTTCTTTATCCTTGTCCAACACATAGCATTCGGTATCCACTGTGTTTGAATTCCAAACGATATATTGGAATTCCCTGTGCGTGTAAACATGAACAAGGAACAGAGAAAATGGTGGAGAAAGACGTAGGTGCGAGGAGAGGAAGAAAAACATTGGTTTCACTAATATATATTTCTGCAGCTGTGTGTATGTGCGCGCTTACGGGTGGGGGTAAGGGGGTGGGGACAGAAATATACAAAGCATCAAGGCTTAGATGGTAATGATTAATGGATTCAATTCCTTCCTTTGTTTCCCTCCGTTTCCCCCCAACATTCTATATCCGAATCTTTTCGCCCTCCCGTTGTACAGGACCTACGCATTCCTTTCGCTGCTTCATCTCACAACCAAAACATCGATTTTCGTTTCAGTGTATTGAATATTGCGGTTTAGCGGTTAGCACTGCTATTGCGCCCGAGAAGTCGCGATTTGAGTTCTACACAAAGGAGCCATTGCAATTGTCACATAATTTTCAACATTCATTGCGTCAAACCCTGAAGATAGTGGAGGAAAAATTACCTGAAATATTAGAGACCAGCACAATTTTTTCAAGAGGGATCGTTAGGATTGTCAGTGCATACTCTCGATGTGAAATACCCTACCAATAGGTCCACCTTGCAGATGGAAGCAACATATCCCTCCAAATGTAACTTTCTACTACAATACATGGTGGGCCGGGTAGCTCAGTCGGTATAGCGACTGTCTACGGGCTGGACGGTCCGGGATCGAATCCCGATGGGGACGAGATTTTCCGCCCGTCCAGACCGGCCCTGGGGCCCACCCAGCCTCCTGTAAAATGGGTACCGGGTCTTTCCCGAAGAAAAGTGAGGTCGGAGCGTGCTGTTGACCACTCATCACCTTCTAGTGCCGCGGTCATGGAAAGGTACAGCTATACCTCTAACCACTCTCTGGGCCACACCGGGCCTGTAACGGGATCACTTTAACTTTTACTACAACACATGACGTGAAACCTTCACAGGTAAAGAAACTTTCTTCACGCATCCTCTCGGGTGTGTAGTACGTATATTGCCACCCTCCCACTGCACTCATGTCAAGTGAAAATGATAAAGGCACCTAAAATTATATTTCGTACGACGTACAGAACTTAAGCACTAACTTTCTATCTGCTGCAATTTTTATACTTGGATGTTAAGGCAAATAAAAATGTAATATTTTCCTTGTGCACGAGGGGCGTGGAGGTGTAGCTCTATTTAATAAAATCTTCTCGTGCAGACAGCTGCGCCAAGGTGGGACGAGTCTGTTTGCACGTGAAGATTTTATCGAATTCTGTCGCCGCGAAGACTTCCAAGACTTGTGGCTCTTTTCACACCAAAACTCGGCATTTATATGATGGCCAACTAAACACCCTATCTGCTTTCCTTCGAAGGAAATAGGCCCTTTTACCCACCGAATAGAAGGCTGGGTGACACCCAGAGCCGATCTGTAAACTAATGGGAAGGGAAAAACATCTTGTTCCTGCCGGAAGTCTTATCATTATACCTCGGAGGTCCAGTCCATGGTCCAGGCACTATACCGACTGAGATGTCCCGATCCACATGTGACTGGTAGCTATGTCATTCAATATCGGTCACATAACGGCAGATAACAGACGCGCGGACAGAAACGAACTCCTCAAGATGTATTTTGAATGTGTAGGTACACAGTCTCAATGACGCATAAACCAGACCGAAAACAGAACGTCACATGTATTTAATGTTTCTGATAATATCACTGATATCAGTGACATAGAGATATTCCCATTAAAGAACAAATACACGGTTGCTGAAAGATTTTTAATTCATAAGTAATAGGTCAGCTGACATAAAGGCGCGACTGTTTTAAAACTTTATTAATTTCCCTTAATATCCATGTTTACCCTGAAGATGGCCCTGCAGGTTCGAAGTAGGCAGGAGATGAGGATAAATTTGTTTGTTCCAAATCTGTTTAATCGTAAGCACCCTTTTGGCTTCCTTAGTCAAATGAAAACCAAATTTCGTCCAGCCAGTTTTCGCACATATAGAAGGAGCTAGTAGAGTTCGCCCTAGAACAAGGCACGAAGGCCCATAGAGGGAGTAAAGCAACAATTCTATTCTTTCTTTAAAATCGGCGCTAGATGGGGAGGGTGGGTGGTCAAACTCAAGCCCCGGCCGCTTTACCTCCGGGAATGAACTGGTACCCATTATACAGAAGGCTGTATGGGCCCCAAGATGGAAAGTCTCGTCCCCAGCCGAATTCGATCCTCGGACCGTCCAGCACGTAGCGTAGTCGCTATACCGACTACGCTACTCCGACCCCTACAGAAGAAGGCGATGCCACTGAAAAGAGAGGGCGTCTCCCTTTCGTAAATTTATACCCAAAGATGAAGAAAATCAACAGACTAATTTAACAGTTGTCTTTCTGTAGAGCAACAGCCCTAGTTGGGCCTAGACCGTCTCGCTCCTCAGGTTTCTAGATCATACACATTTAAGCACATGCACGAGGTAGGACTCCTCTGAACGAGTAATCAGCCGTCGTCAAGGTCAGTAACTACACAACACAAACACAAAAGACGAACATCCGTGCCCTCAGTAGGATTCGATCCGCGATCCCAGCATTCAAGTGGCCACAGACATACGCCTTAGACCGCAAGGCCACTGGGATCGGCCGATTTAACAGTTTCTGCTGAAAATATTGCTCATCTGATAAAAGGTTGACATTTCATTTTGAGCAGGAGAATAAATCGACAAGCAGGGAATATTTTTTCGCCATTTCATCTCAGATGGATTCATCTTCAATTGAAGGGGTTTCCAAGATGCTGCAGGTCTACACACGAGAGCTCTGGGCAATTCAATTACCATTACATCGGCACTGGGGAAATATGGCCGTGGAGAAATGCTCTAATATTCTTCTGAACTCAAAAATATTCAGTAATGCATTTTGTGCCTCTCAATGACTCGTCTTCAAAATTCAGAATCTTAATGTATTACACAGCCCGAGGGTGGCAAACTGGCACGCTGTGAAATCTGGAGTTTCTAATGGAGTTGACTGCGATTTATTCAGGAAGTCTAGTCAAAGTATTCTTCACATAACTCGATTTCCTCATAGGGAAATCTTTAAAGTTTTCAATCAATTTCATAAAACTTTATTCCCATCGTAGTAAAATGATTATGCTGAGTAATCAAAGATGACTTTGCAGATGGATTCAAGGATAGGTCAAATTCTTTATTCATACAAATATGAACCAAATTTCTATTGTGTTCCATTTAGTGCAGTAAATCTAATATACTCATTAAACCTTTACAGAAAACTGAACGTTGGAAGGTTAGATATGACGTCACCACGACTGTGACTACAAAATAATGCAGTGTTCTGGGATGTGACACTGTGTGTTCTGGTATACAGATCCCAACGTATCTTACAAGTTCGTTTATTGTATAATAATAATAATAATATATTTATTTACTGCAATTGGGTTGTCACCCGGTGGCAGTGGTTATTTTACATGTAAACAAAACATGAAATTGGTTACTACTACATTTAAGTTGGGAGTGCTACATGAGAAGCATGTAGTGGTAACTTGAAATCTTCGAAACGATCTCAGCATTTTCTTTTAGGCACAGGAAAACTAAGAAAAACCTGTGTCGAGGTGACCGGTCGCAGGACCTTCCGAGTACTGACTTCTAGCCGGCAGTCCGGCATCTAAAGTAAAAAAAAAACCATCAATGCACATACAGTACAACAAATACACATTATTGGGGTTCAAGAGTAAGCCCCGTGTAAAAGGCAGGCAAATATTATGCCTGCAGTTCCATAGTTACAACCCAGTACATCAATCTAACACGACCTCCAGCTGCTGTTGCCCGTCACTGCATCTATAACCAAGTGCCTTTAAAAACCCCATCTGCTCGGATCTGAAAACCTATTGCAGTTGTTTCCCCTCAAAAATTTTAAGTCGCTCCTTTGTCTTTATGGAAACAAGTCTCCTTTATAATCCACGTCCTTCTAGTGGGTGGCTACTCGCCGTCGTGTTCTCCGTCCTCACTCTTATATCCTGAAAGTGGAAGCAACAGATTCCTCCGAAACGCTGCTGCCTAGTTAGAAAACTCTACAGTTCCGCACTGCACGAGAAACAAAATTTGAATCCTCAAAGTATGAGTTATAGAAGCTCGTTGAAACACATCTGAGCCGTATTAAAACAGCTGGGCTCCACACAACCTGGTACTAGCTCATGAACTGCCGTTACTGGCTAACGTGACGTGAGGATATACCGTAAATGCTCTCGTAGTTAATTAAAGACTGTATTAACAAGCCCGGGTTATTCATTATTAAGCTTACCCTTCGGTTTTAACTTTAGAGTGGTATAAATCGTAGCAGTTTTCTCCGTATTCCTGCTGGTTATATGAAGCCAGGGTCCGTATCAACGCTAATAACTGTAGCCAAAACCCATAGGTTAGCCTCTTCTAAACGTCTGCTCTCAATTCCCATAGGTCCGATTGCGTTTGTTAACCCAGTGGCGCGCATCTGGTCCATTCTGCGAGGCTAGGTTTAGGGATAATTTTCATTCCGCTAAACAAGCCTTTTTAAGCAACTCTCTGGGTCGTAAAGTACAAGAACCTGCTGACTTGTGTTTTAAGCAAAGTGCTTGGTGAGGAGAAACTGGAATTATAATGACTAAAATATAGTGTTTTCGGGTTAACGTACGTAGTCCTCTTATGTCATTTTATTTTCTGTTTCGCAAAACGTATACGTGATTGTCTTCCACTATGTTTTACACCAAGGACGTTCACCATCATTAATACCTTGATTTGAAAATTATCTTCCGGTTTGCTTCCTCACTCTTCTTGGCAGAAAGTGGACAAAAGTGAAGGTATGCGGTAATTGGCGTGTCTGCCCGACCGCACGGTTCGTCTCCAAAACAATGAAACAAATTCCGAGAATGTTTAATAATGTAGTTCTACTTTAAAATTTTCAAACTCTGTGTGCCCCATGTCACTATGCAATGGCGCACCCTCAGGCTGCCAGTGGAGGAAGTTGCCTAAACATCTGGAGGATAAGCACGAATGTACTGAATATAAAGCAGCGAACAGCCAAGGATCGAGCCCAAATCCCTTCATCATTAAACCAATAACCTGGATTAATATTATACTATTTTGCGGTGGGGTGAGCCCATGTAACGTGGCAAGGCGGCTTCGAAGGGGCATATAATTTATCAGCCACTGACAAAGCATGCTTACAACAACTGCTGTAACAACCGGCATGAGGAAAAAAAACGAAGTGCCAGTAGTTTGAGAAATAAGACATCAATGTATGTATAACGTAACACTGCGACGCGTTCGCGTAAATATTGGTACAATGGAAAAGCAAAAAGCATTACATATTCTGAACGTTTCTTTACAGTCTTTTTTATCCAGTATTATATTGTAATTTGTGTCCTATCCGGCTCTACACGTACTGTACTTTTCCACATTATCTCTTAAAAGGTACAATTTTTGGAAAAATGTTACTGAACATAAAATTTGTTTCGATTTTTACTACAACTTTTGCCTGAAACATTTCTCATTCTAAGAAGAATTCAACGAGATAATATCATATATGTACTTACGTTTTCATGAAAAATAAGTTATTCTTCTCAGATTTTGAATATTCTCGACGCAAATAACACTTAAATATTCAAATATAAAATTTCATGAAATTTCGTCCAGTGGGAGCCGAGTTGATTCAAGTGGACAGACGGACATGGCGCAGCTAACAGTCGCTTTTCGCAACTTTACGAACGCGCTTAAAACCGTGTCCCAGCACCACAATGTATTTCATATGTGCAACATGATCGGCACTGGAATCGAACCTGGCCTCCGGTGATGAGTAGCTGGCCTCTGACCTCCTAAGATAGGACATGGCGGTCTACTCATTATATTGACTTAAGATATTCCTTCTGACGTTCGCCGAAACGGTTGGAAGTTGGTGCAAGTCAGCACGCCTGTTTTCTCAGTAAGTTACACAGTCATTTTATTTTGCTGTGTTATGTTTCGTCTGCACTGCCAACAAGTTGTGCCAAGAACAGAAACCAGAAACTTCTGTCAATTAAGGCTGCATGTTCTTCACTGACGGTTTCAACATCTGAGATGGAAATCACACGGCAAGAAGCAATAACTGGGTGAGTTCTGGGTGACCCTTCAAATGCAGTAGGGAGTCCCAGCAAACGGAAGGACAATTTTAAGGGAAAGTTACGAGATAATGTAATAGAGCTTCTAGAATTCTGAAGAAGATAACAAGAAAGAAGACCTGTAAAGCAGTTAAAGATCAGTAAATTGTTTTATCTGTGTAGATGTGTGTGTGTTAAGATCCAAAAAGTTATTTCTGATACGATGTGTGCTGCGTGGGCATCCGTATGTGTGTGGGTGTGTGTGGTGTGTGTGTGTGTGTGGTGTGTGTGTGCGTGGGTGGGTGTGTGTTTTTGTACGAAGCATCGGCGGAAGCATCCGTTGTCTAGAGCTTCGGCATACCCTAAAGAATCAGTCCGTCAGTATCCTCCAAGAGGTTAGTCCCAATTTACCAGAATTTGCGGCGTTATATTCTAGAAGAATGTAGTACTGGATCTCGCCCCAGTAGGTACAACACATCTCAGAGACTACAATTACTGTCTTGTCATACTTACCTCTAGAACTATATTTCAAAACTATAACTATATTTTTAGGGCTTCTAGATCACACACAATTACACACACACACACACACACCCAATGGGACTATCTGAATGAGTGATCAGCTTGTCGCAGACAACGCTGCCTGCACAACACACAACAAACACGAAAGACGAATATCCATGTTTCCACCAGCACTCGAAACCGCAATCCCAGCAATTCTACGGCTGCAGAGCCGTGCCTTAGATGGCACAGCTACGAGGATCGGCATCCTGAAAAGGTTACATCTTCAGCCACTTCTATCTCCTTACAACATACACGAGATATATTATACTGTTATCTTTCCATACAGCCTATTTCTTAACCCTTGTCAATGGAAGTACTGCATTCGACTTCTCTAAGGAAACTCTATATATGCATTCGTTTTCTATTACAGTATATGTAATGCCCACGGTATCCTGTTTATTGCCCCATTGAACAAAGCCTGCTTTGGTATTCGTATTATTATTATTATTATTAATTCCTTTCTTTCTTATTTTGGCTCTTCTAACTACTCATTGTTTGTGTAGAGAGTCATTTTTGCGCCTGATCACACTTAGTAACACACACACACACAAACACACACACACACACACACACGCACACACACGGTAGGACTCTTCTGGGTTATGGATCGGCCCGTCGCAGAGACCTCTACCTGACAACACACAACATTAAAAAAAACAGACATCAATGTCCCTGGCAGGATTCGAACCCGCAATTCCGGCAACCCACCGGCCGCAGACCCCATTCCATTTCTCCATATCCTTCATCCCTTACGTACGTCTGACCATTCCTTTCTAACTCTGACCACCCTTAATATATATAATTGTAAGTTACATCTCTATCCTTCAGACGTAATTTCCGACACACGTGTGGCACATGTAAAAGTACTTCAAGAGATCATTATCCCCCCACCCCCAAAAAATACTTGTGAATGACGTCACACTCATTATTCAATCATAAACGGCCCTCCATTAAAACCACGACTGTTATCACCGACAACAGGAAGTAAACCCGCGTTTATTAGCACAGCCACAGTGCTCCTGCAATATAGCTGAGCTCTGTTACCAGTTAACCTGAACTACCTGCGTACTTCAGCTAGTCCTGACAGACGATGTCTCTGTTTGCAACTAAGACCAAGCACACATTAAGTTTGCAAGCTCTAAGCACCACTCAACATGTGCAATTGTTCATGGCAAAGTGAATAAAGGTTACTAGCATGGGCAAATAAACAGGGTAAACATTTCTGGCGGGGTCGTTAGTTTAAATCCAACACACCATTCAGTTGGCACCGGCACTAGGTTGACAAACTGGGGTCGCTCTACAACAGAGGCAAGAACTTCGTGTCCTGTTCACAGGGTCCATCACGGCTCTGTAAACAACTCAGGCTGCTATCCATTGAGTGGTGCAGGTAGCTATTTGCTCAAGATTAAAGCGGCCGGGGCGTGAAACTGACGATTCTACCCCATCTAAAGCAGATGTTAAGCGTATAGATGAAACTGCGATATCTCGGATATTCTTATGTAACTGTGTTTAAATACAAGACTGGAGCAGTTTGGTTTTTCTTTACTTCTGCCAGAAATGTAACGTCAGAAAGGAAAAGACACAATAAACCAAGACGAAAAACACTTAGTGAAAGTAGAATACAAAACCAAAACAACAAAAACAAAACAAAACAACAACACGTAACGGCATAAGTGAAACGTGGAGAGGAGAAGAATAAAAAAAAAATGTGGGAGGAGAAATGGAGGCCTTAATACATAGAAGAAAGACAGCAAGGGAAATAAAAAAGAGAAATAGACGGAGAATGAGGAGGAGAGGATTAAATTGGATAAGAACGTAAAGTTATCCTATGCATAGTTAAGAAACACGCCATCAAGCTGTTCGTTCGTAATCTGGTGGTACTTATTGAATTACAGTATCGGCACTTTTAGCCAACGCGTATAGCTGTGTGTGTGTATGTATGTATGTATGTATGTATGTATGTATGTATGTATGTATGTATGTATGTATGTATGTATGTGTGTATGTATGTATGTATGTATGTATATATGTGTGTATGTATGTATGTGTGTTTGTAAGTATGTATGCATGTGTGTGTATGTATGTGTGTTTGTAAGTATGTATGTATGTGTGTGTATGTATGTGTGTGTGTATGTATGTGTGTTTGTAAGTATGTATGTATGTATGTATGTATATATGTATGTATGTGTGTTTGTAAGTATGTACGTATATATGTATGTATGTATATATACATGCACATATGTATGAATGTACATACGTACGTACGTACGTATGTATGTACGTAAGTATGTGTTTATGTATTACGTATGTATATATGTGTATATATATATATGTACGTACGTATGTATGTGTGTATGTATGACGTATATATATATATGAATGTATGACGTATTTGTGTATGTATGTAACCATGATAATAAAAAATCGCTCGTTCTGTCTGTGATTTTAGCGGAAAGGCGTCAAACGCATTTTCCCAGCCCCGAACAATATCAGCCCAAACGTCAGCCGTTCCACGTTGTGAATATGATTCAAAGAATGCAGATTACTTCAGCTGTCTTCTTCACAGTGCTTCGGGGCAGACTATGATTGAGAAAAGAAAGTACGGAAGAAAAACTAAAAAAATAAAGTAAGAAAAGGATAAGTTATAAAAACACCGGGAAAAAAATGTGTATATATGACAGCAAGATGTTACACGGTATGGACCGAATGGAAATCCTGAGTTCCAGACAGGCTTCCTTACTCCTGCGTTCTGCATTACGAAACAAAACCTATACTTATATTACACACACGGGGCTCATCTGTTGTTCTGTATATTAGCATACATCGGACTGTTGTATCTTGCCATACCAATGTCCATCCGAGGGTCAGACGCTGTGTATTAAAGTTTGCTCACAGCTTCACGCAGCGTAAAGCAAAATAACAGTAACTGAGGGACCCACCCCGTCAATGATTGCATATCCACTGTTAAAGATATTTTGGGACACGACATCGTGAATTTTAGTAAACCTATACCGACGTTCGGATGAAAGTAATATATTCAAATTCATGACCCAACGTATGTAAGAGCAGTATTTGCATAAATGTGGGATTTGTTGTGGAAAAAGTGGAAGTAAGTCAGATTCCTGTCCGGTAATTTCGTTTCTACTGTGTCACTTTTTATTCCATAGTATTTCATGTTCTTTCACCCACCAATTTGGGGTTGAATATGGTGAACAATAGGGGTCGCAGCCCCACAGGTACACAACGTCACTCCACCGTAAGAGGACAAAGTAAGCAGTTAGCCACTCTTATACGTGGTTATCAGAATCCGAAATATCAACATTCTTACTACAAACAGGAGAAAATATTAGTAACTGCATAAAAATGTGTCGTAAGAACATGACAAAATCTTGGGTTATTATATCACATCACCTCAAACACACATACACACAAGAAGGAACAGTACCTGTAACGGAACACGGAGGCGCTTTCGTGCAGCAACTGTTGCAGTGGAACAGCAATAAGTATTACATATTCTGAGAGTAGGTGTGTGTGTATGTATATATGTGTGTGTGTTGTGTGTTTATGTGTGTGTGTTGTGTGTGTGTGTACATGTGTGTGTATGTATGTATATATGTGTGTGTTTATGTGTGTGTGTTGTGTGTTTATGTGTGTGTGTTGTGTGTGTGTACATGTGTGTGTATGTAAATATGTGTGTGTTTATTTGTGTGTATGTATATGTGTGCGTGTGTGTTGTGTATGTGTGTGTGTATGTATATGTATATGTGTTGTTTGTGTGTATATGTGTGTGTATGTGTGTGTGTGTGTTGTGTGTTTGTGTGTTGTGTGTGCATGTATATGTGTGTGTGTGTGTGTTGTGTGTGTGTGTGTGTGTGTGTTTGTAGCCTTAGTTATCCAGCATGTAATGCGCACGTACCACATTGTCATCTGTGACCTGCCCGGCTCTACACCTCTTTTCCACATTATCTCATAAACGGCACGATTTTCGAAATAAGAAATGTTATTGAACACAAAATATGTGTTTTCATTTTCTCTACAATTTTTGTCTGAAACTTTTCTCATTTTATAAAAAACTGAGCGCCCTACGGTCCAAAATAATTATTGGTCTTTCTGTAAAGTATCCGATATAACTGTCAGATTTTAACGAAACGTGAATTTTCGCGACATACTTTCGAAAAATAATGAAATGTCAAACTTCATGAAAAACCTTTCAGTGGGAGCCGAGTTGTTTCTTGCGGACGAACGGACAGGTGGACAGACATGACGAAGCTAACAGTCGCTTTTCGCAGTTCTATAAGCAGACCTAAATTTAGTTCTTTGTCCTGTCTTGCTGTGTCATAATGCTCTTAATTTGTTCTTAAACAGTGCTAGTTTCCCAAAATTAGTGTAATTTACAAGAAATATCTTAAGTTTTTTCAAACTTAACAGATATGTAGCGAGATATTACCATAAATTTACGTAGGCGGTCAGGGATAGTGTCCGCTGTTTTAGTCCGATTTTAAACTAACTTGACTTTCTTCGACAGAGTTTAGTTAGGCCAACTTGCACATCCCCGCAAAATATTTAACAAAACTCCGTTTAGCGAGGGCCGAGTCGTAGCATTGGAATAGTAGAAAGGGTCCACGATATTAATAACTTCTTAAAACGCCTACATTGCCTTTAAGACAGAAATAAATTAATAAACAATTGAAAGAAATTAGCGCGTTATCTGGGCTAATAAATTAGACATTCCGTTTCACAGGTACGCTGGTAGTGTTGCCTGTCATTCAGTTACATACGCTTTGTTCCGAATGTGTCCAAAACCACTGGGTTGAGGAATATTGTCAAATGAGCAGTGAACCGAGTTTGGTCTCCCGAAGTCTTGCGTGAAGGAAATGACAATCTATTATGCAATGGTATGCTGGTAATCACTTTGTAAGCTCGCATGAGGAGGCATGTTACGGCTAATTTCATTATTGGGTATATTTCAGTAAAGCCTGAAAATAAAGGGGATGAAACTGTTTCAAAATCAAACAGAAACATAATTTTGGTAGTTCAGAATGGTGTCTTCTGCCTACCATATTTTCTCGATGAAAGAAACTAGAATTAATAGATCAAAATGCTTGTGTGTGTGTGTGTGTGTGTGTGATGTGTGTGTGTGTGTGTTGTGTGTTGTGTGTGGTGTGTGTGTGTGTGTGTGGATGTGGTTTGAGTGTGTGTTGTGTGTGTGTGTGTGTGTGTGTGTTGTGTGTTGTGTGTGGTTTGTGTGTGTGTGTGTGTTGTGTGTTGTGTGTGTGTGTGTGTGTGTGTGTGGATGTGGT
>Ga0123352_10007135_pt1 | contig 17185 bp, 4 predicted proteins | sample TergutLab28metaG_FD_89700 | JGI IMG/M metagenome (GOLD analysis project Ga0123352, IMG submission 89700) | Labiotermes labralis P1 segment gut microbial communities from Petit-Saut dam, French Guiana - Lab288 P1 | ecosystem: Host-associated > Arthropoda: Insects > Digestive system > Gut ... | reverse complement strand
TTCTCAATAAACCCCAAGGCATGTTTCATCATCTCCTGCGCTATGCCTTTGCCTCGCATGCTTTTCAACAACGCAACCCTGCCGATGGAAACCTCTTTAAACGATATGCCTTTGTCTAATATTCTGATACATCCAACAACTTTACCATCGTCAAGTGCCGTCAAGTGATATGCACCTTCATCTTTATCATCTATATCGGGAAAGATGCAGGTCTGCTCTATGATGAAAATATCTTGCCTTAACTGCAAGATTTTGTATAGTTCGATATTTGTCAGTTCTTCAAACTTCTTAATTGTGTAGTGCATGCGGTTTTCTCCTTTGTAAAAATACGGCCTACATTGTGGGATCCGGGTCGGAATCCAGCGTGATAAGATAGTCGTAAAACGGCATAAGGAATTTATAACCCTCGACTAGGCGGTTTGCTAAATCAGCGGAGTACAGTTCATCGCCATTGGGCTGCTCGTGAACAAGTATGATAGACTTCTTATTGTACCACTCCGCTGTTTTCGGCGTTGGAGCTTCCTTCTTGCGCTTGTATTCATCCCCTTCAAGGATAAACTCACTTTGTTTGCCAATCGGCGCGATAAGTTTCTCGAACTTCTTGGGGTCACGGTCGATACGCGCACGAAGTTTCGCCATAGTTATCGGCCTCGCCTGATAATACCCCAAGCCGTATCTCCATGCCTCCGGGGTCAGCTCAAACCAGAACACCGGCGTAGCTGTCCATTCCTCACTCGGCTTCTCAATCGAGAACCACATGTTGCACCTGTACGGCTCGCCGTCACGTATGCGCCGCGCGTCTTTATAGATACGTGAAACTTTATGGATAAACCCATACTTGCCGTAATCAGCCGCGATTTGCTTAAACACCTCGCCACCCAAAGCTTTCATTGGTGTTTGGAAATCCTGTACAAACTCCGCCTTATGTTCCTCGAACCAATCCTTGCGGTTGTTAAAACGAAGGTTCCACATAAAATCAATTGTACGGGGAGAGAAACCATTAAACATTTTGTCATCCCTTTCTGCTTGTCTTATCTATGTTATATACTATAGTGAGTTAACTTGTATGGGTTTTCGCAAGTTAAAACAGTATACATCGTTACGGAGAATATGTAAAGGTTAACAAAAAACCAAGGCCCGATTAATATTCGGACCTTGGCTCTTTTATCTGTTATTGAATTATTCTACTGCTTAGATATTGCTGCCTAATGTAATCTCTATTGCAAATATGAGTAATCGTCAGATGGTACATATGTGTCATCGTCAGACGGCACATATTCGTCATCGTTAGATGGTACATATTCGTCATCAATAGATGGTTCATATTCGTCATCGGCAGATGGTACATACTCATCATCGATGTACAGTTCATCCTCGTCATCGACATATAGTTCATATTCGTCATCGATAACCGGTACATTAGGTTGTATAGATAAGTCAGTGATAAGCGGCACATACAGGCCATTGACAAGCAGCAGCTCAACCTCTTGACCGTTCAAAGTAGCTGTAAGGATGATTTTTTCCCATGCTCCGCCATCTTTGCGAACATCAATTTGGTTAACATTGCCCGGATTCGCCCACATGTTGTTTACACGGACAAATTGCATAGCGTTCGTGTCATCCGGGAATACCGCCGTTACTGTTAAGTCAGCATAAGGTACGAGTGCATTTGCACCGTCAATTTGAGTCCAAATGCGGATTGTGCCTGCCGCTGCTAAACTGTCGTTTGGTCTTGATGGCGAACCGCCTTGGCCGTTATTGAAGATGTCCAGTCCGAATACAGGAACATCAGGAGCATCGTCACAGACCAAGTCATTAATCAACAATACGTACACAGTTTGGCCGTACACGGTCACAGTAAACTGAATTGTTTCCCATGGCGCGTCCTTGGTTACATCGAAGTTAGCGTTGTAATCTTGCAAATCTTCATCTGCCCAAACTGTCACAAACCCCATAGCGTCATTGTCATCTTGGTCAACTGCGGTTATTACTGCAGCTATTGGGATAGATGCAGATTCACCGGCAAGTTGCGGCAAGATATAGATTGTGTCTTCTATGCTTGCTACTTGGTATTCCGTACCGTTGTTATAGACAACAAGGCTTAAGTATCTGCTGTTGACAAGCTCAACTTCAACCTCTTCCCCATCCAACGTAGCTGTAAGAGTCATTCTTGCCCATGGCGCATTTTTGTTAACGTCGATATGGTTAACATTACCCGGATTCGCCCACATGTTATTAATGCGTACAAATTCCATTGCGTCTGTGCCATCAGGAAGTTCTGCTGTCACTTCTAAATCGGCATAAGGTACAAGTGCATTTATTCCGTCTATTTGTGTCCAAAGACGGATTGTTCCTGCAGCAGCTAAGCCTGCATTATCAGATGATGGCGAACCGCCGACACCGTTGTTGAAGATGTTAAGACCGAAACTTACCTCATCATTTCCGTTATCTTCATATACAAAGCTGCGAGGATTGTCTTGAGTAAGACGGAAGATTGGGAAGTTCATTGTGTCTTGACAGTGGATAAACGTTCTGGTTGCATCGAAAAGTGCATTATCGCCTGCATGAAGCAGCATTTGCACTATAGATGACCCGAAGTTAATATTGCTGTTTTCCGGTTCCATCAGCATGGCAATAACTGTACCCGCAACTTGGTCCATCGGGATGAAGATTGCTCCGCCTGCAGGTATAGTTTTGTATTCTTGCTGGCGTACGCCTTGACGGAAAGCTGCATTATGCGCGTTTGGTTGGCCGGCGCTTGCAACAAAGTACTGTTGCAATGGCATTACAGTACCTTCAGGAAGTACATAGTACTCAATTTGCTGCCCGTGTAAGACGTGCATAAGTTGTGCAATTACTCTGTCGTATTGTACATAAGTAGGAAGGTGCGCAACGTCTGCCGGTCTCGCCCAAGTTCCGCCTACAGGATGTGTACCCCAGCCTTCTAAAAGCATCACATAGCCTGTCGGACGGCTTATATAGCGATTGGCAACAGGTACAAATCGGTTAATGCCATTAAGTGGTTGAACCGATTGAACTCCGCCTGTAAGATATAGGACATAGCGGTTAAAATCATTAGGACCCGGCAGATGCGGATCTAAATTGCCGGCTTGAGAAGCGTGAGCCAAGAAAATTCTGTTCGCAGGGTTATAGTAGCGGCCCATTTCGATGATATCTTCGCGAACATCGCCTATGGCATTATAGATTTCTACGCCGTTCAGGAGCAAATACTCAATATTTGATCTTATTGCCATATATTGCGTATATGTCCGGCGTGCCTGCGTACCTGCAGCTTGGTTGCGAGTTTCCAATATAATGGAAGCTGCGCCCATGTTTTTGTAGAAATTACGGCCAATCGTTGGATTACCTCCGCCCGTTAGAGCGAAATTGGAAGTTCTGATGCCGCTGTCATGACTGTCTATAAACTGCTGACGTAATAATCTTTCGACAATGGCCAAACTGCCGGGGTGAGAATTGAGCGAGCCGCCATGGCTTATCTCGATGTCTGAAGAAGCACCGACTGCGAATGTTGGATTTGCACCGGTACCGGCGTTCGAAGTAGTGATTTCATGGCCTACAGAAGTTACATGAGGCATGAAAGCAAGCCAAGGTTGGCGAATTTGATATATTTCGCGAGTATGCAAAGCCATATGGTCGCGGTTCATATCAAATTGAGTTTGATTCCAATAACCGGGTACACGCATAGATTGGCGGTAATGACGGTATGCACCGGTTGGGTTGAGATCCGGAACAAGCATTATGTTCATATCTTGAACCACATTTTGACCCCATTGAGTTGTCGCCAACGAGTGGATGAGTGCCAAAATGGATTCTCTTGAAGATTGCTCGTTACCGTGAATGTTCGCGTCGGCGTAAAGTCTTACTAATCCGTTTTCTTGGATAGCCGCGCCTGCGCTTGCAAAATCGTTAACTGCCGCATATCCGGCAATATCGGTAGCAGTGAACATTACGAAAGGCATTCTGAAGTGTTGAGGGTTGACGATATGGTCGAAAGAATGTGGAGCATAGCCGGCATCAAACACGTGCATATGTGGAGCAATAGCATTAAGCTCCTCTAAGAACGCCAGCATCTCTGCCTGAGTAGTCCACTGATAAAGCGGTCTGTTGTTTGTGTTGCTGTTGTTGACATCCAGCCAGCCTCTATCATCAAACCGGAGGTTTCTGAATTGAGGAGTTTGGAAGTGATCCGGGCCTGACCATGGAGCTACGCGGCTGCCCAGTGCGAAGTAGTTTTCGCCTTGAGTACGCACTACATTGCCTGCCATTTGATCTGCAACAGATGCAACAGCCGCAATTGTCCAGTTACCGTCAACTTCGAATCTGTCATGAACAGACGGTACTCTGACTTGGTGCAGATGATTGTTCAGGTTAACACCTTGGTTTACGCTCCAAGTATGAGGAAGGGAGTCGTAACCGTGGATACCGCCTCTGCGAAGAGGGTTATTAGCAGGAGCTGCCGGTGCGCCGGCCCAGCCGAAGAATGCAGGGTTGCCCCAAATGCTTGCTTCGAGAGTTCCGGGGATTCTGCCCGGTCTTCTGTTGGATTCAATCGGCAGGTAGAAATTACCACCGGATGCAACCTCTTCTTCAGTTATTCTAAAGAAAGTTGTAACGGTGTAGTAAGCTCCGCCAAATATAGAATGTCCGTCAATCGTATCGAGAGGACCGTGAGCAAATACTGTAAACCAGCCTGCATCAGGAACCGGGAAACCGCCTAATACATCGTTAAATGCTAATCTTTCGATATCACCCGGTGGGTTCCAAGCCGGATTAGCCATGTTGAATGATGTAGTCGCCCATGGAACTATGCCGTCGAAGACTACAACGTTAAGGTTATCAGAAACTCCCGACATGAATTCAGGAACAATTACTATCGGGCCGGTTCTTGCTATAGACCAAGCAGAAGCTCCGGCTACTTTAAGAACGATTTCCATACGTAAATCGCAGTAGTTGTACCAGAATCTGTCGTCTATAGTGTGGTATATAGTCTCGAGAGGAACTGTAGCAGCTCCCAAGTTTGTGGTAAAGTCATTAGGATGTCTTGGTCCGAACGGAGTACTTCCCGTGCGCCAAAGGTCTCCTCTGAAAGAGTGGTTAGCGTTAGGGATGCCCCATATTCCAAACTGAACATGGTCACTTCCGCCGCCGTTAGTCAATTGAATCGAGAAGTGAGGGTTAGCGGTCATGGCGCTCATGTTTCTGACAAGCTTATCTTGAATCGGGAGATAAAGAACATTTTCTCCTCTCGCACAAAGCCTTTCAGCCGCAGTAAGCCTTTCTGCTGCAGCAAGGCTGTTACGCGCTACAAGGTCCATGATAGGCAGTTGAGCATTTGTTGGGCGCACAATACCTTCAATTGTATAGTGGGCTCTATTGCCGCCGCCTGCAACCGGTGTAAACGCCGGGAAGTAATCGCTTTCAAATTGCAATGCCGTACCGTGATAAGCCTGCCTCATTGAAAGAGTCATACCTGCGTTCCAAGGGTCACCGGGTGCTACTATGTCAAAGTTGTATGCCGCAATAATTCTGTTTCTGCGCGCTTCATCGCGAACGCCCGGAACAAAATTATCATTAAAGCTTGGGGCATAGCCTCTCGCGATTGCGTGAGCACCTATCATACCCGCGCCTTCTTCTGCTCCGACAGCCGAGAATATGAGTTCATATTCAAGCAAGCCTCTGTCAGCCAGAATTTGGAATACGCGAGCCAACTCAAGCACTACAGCCATACCTGAGCCGTTATCGGCTGCGCCGGCAGTTGTAGCATGAGTATCAAGATGAGCAACAAACGCGATAATAGGAGCGTCCAATCTACCGTCTGACGGTAAAATTCTGGCTATAGAATGGTAAGCGCGATTGTTGTTGGTTAATGTGAATGTAGCTCTTGTATTTGGGTTTTTAAGTAAGTCGTCCGCCGAGAAACCAGGAATGGAAGCGTGTGGAATTGTCGTTTCTTGGATTTGGAAGTTAGCCCAAGCCATTGCTCCATTCGATGGTGAAGTGCCTCCTGCGCCGCCACCCTGCGCACCCCAGCTTGAAAATCTGTCAAGACGGTCTGCAGGTACCCAACGTCCCGGGAACGGGTGAATGTCGTTAGGGCCTAAGCCTGAAGGACGCACAGAATGTAAACCTGTGCCGACGAATGGCGTTTCACGTTCGTCAAAAGAGAACAGAACGGCTGCCGCGCCGGCGGCTACCGCAACATGATACGCTGACTGAACTTGAAGCAGCGTAGGGTTAGTAGAAGCGGTTGGAACAGTAGCTACTGTTAATCCGGTATCGATTACAACGATACGTCCCGCTGCGCCTGCTAAATTTAAGCCATCTGCGATAGAACCGGCGTTGTGGACATATCCGCTGATGCTTGTAACAGGTACAAAACCTGTATCATGGCAGATATAGCAGTCAACATCGATTGCCGGAACTTGCCCCGGGAAAGGAACGTTGAGAATGTTGCCGCTATGGTCGCATGGAAGATTAGGAACAGCGTTGAATACGCCTCCGGTGTTCAAGACTTCAGTAGTCCTGACAAGCCCGGTAGTGTGGTTACGAGAAACCGGAAGGCTTCTGTCAACCGGTGTAGTAATGCCGAATTCTGCCCAGCGTGGGTCTAAGAAGTTATGAACAACCAAGTGTGGCTGGTTGTTGATATGGGCAGGCGTAAATGGGCCTGTGAAAGCGGCATTACTGGTGGTTGTATAAGTCGTTGCGTCGTTAAGCCCATATTCTAAGAACATCTGCGTCATAAAATCGGCGCCTACTCTCTCGCCGACTGAACTCGCACTTCTTGGGCCTACTATTTCCGAAAGTATGAGAACGTTTCTGTTTACTTCTTCCATGTCAATGAGGTTCCAGACCTCTGCATCGGAAAAGAAACCCGTCTCAATGTTATCGTCAAATGCAGCAATTCTAACGTCGGCAACATTGTTAATGTTCGCTATAAGAGACTCAAATTCTTCGACGATTCTGTTATCCGTTACAGCTTCGTCATGATAAGTATAGTCTGTTGCAGATACTTGGTCAGGCTCGTTCGCAAATGCCGGAACTACCGTAGAAAGCATAAGCGAAAGTATCAGTGAAAATGATAATATTCTTCTCACAATACGTATCCTCCTTGAATTCTGGTATAGGTTTAGTTGCTTACGATTACATGTGTTGCCGTCCTCCACACCGCCCTTCATAATTTGTATAATAGCTCCGGCACTAAATCCTGTTAGATAAGCCGCAAATACTTTCCTCCCCCTCTTCGCGACAGTATCCCATAGAATAGCCTACAATTGTACCCCTACGGAAAACAGGTTTCTTGCCTTTGCATAAATCCAAATATCCGGATCTTATCCGAATACCCAGGGTCTTGATTATGTAATTTTTCTTTCATTATTTGTCAGTTCATTAACTAAGGCGTTTATTCCCCGTTTGGCATTTTCAGGTAAACATCTGTATTTCTCAACTAAATTGGCTTCAAGTTCATTCAAATCAAAACTCTCCACAGGTTCAATTTTATTGCGTACCCCTGTGTTCCCCACCAAATAGTCTATGGAGGTGTTAAAAAAATTGGCAAGCAATTTCAATGTGCCAATGTCCGGTTCGTAAAATCCATGTTCATACCTATGTATATTTTGCTGATTCGTTCCAATTTGTTTCGCCAATTTCTGTTGGCTTATGCCTCTTTCTTCTCGTAATGATTTTAGCCGTTCCATAATCCATCTCCTACTTATATATGGTAACAAGAAAACAGTATCACGCATAAAACTATATTCTTGTTTTAGTCAACTCATAAAGCGTGTAACAGGCTATGCTTGAGACAATTAGGCAATATTTTTTCATATTCCATTTTATGTAATTTTTTCGATTTGTCACTTTGCATAATTATACCACATTATACTAATGTGTTTAGTGTATTTTTTTGATGACAAGAATCGTCCAGTTTGCACCTAAAACAGGCTAAATGTCAAACCCTTCCTTATTTACCTCATTTTCTCGACAAAACCACTTAAAATCTGCACTATTAAATACTTTCCTGCTATAGAAATGGTAAGCTGAAAATAATTAAATTGGATTAAAACTATCTATTTACAAATTTTGCAGAGTGTGTTATAGTAAAAGAGTAATGTAGATTATCTGTATCCATATTGTAAGCTTTCGAAAGGAGAATGATGCGAATGAAGTGTCTCAACAAGAGCAAACATATTAACTTAAACTCAAAAGCTACACGAATTGCAGCTTTTTCTGTTGCTACAGCCGTCTTTGTGGGTGCTGCGACTACAGTTCTTGCTGAAAATCATGGCGAATTAAGCCGCCAAGACAGTGAATACAGCTTGGAGCAAGACAGCTATTATCCTTCATATAGCAGTGAGGATGATAATTACACAGCACCCGGTGATGACAATGAATACACCGGCGAAAGTGAAATTCCCGGTGACGAAGACAAGGAAAGCAGTGCGCCGGATAAAGATTCAGATTCTGACAGTGATGAAGATAAGGAATATGAAGATTCAGACTCTGATGATGAAGATTCAGACTCTGATGATGAAGATTCAGACTCTGATGATGAAGATGACAACTCTGACTATGATGAGGAAAAGGATGAAGACGAAGAAGAGGACGAAGATTTGTACTTGCTTCCGGGTGTTACGAACACAAACCCTGTAATCGACTATGTGTTACTTGAAGATATTACAGTTGATTTTGGCGAAGTTGTGAGAATCGTTGAAGGCGGCAGCGTTACAGGCACAATCTTCGTTAATGCAGGCGGCGAACTGCACCTTGAAGATGGCGGCGCAATCAATGGTACTGTCATCCTGAGCGGCTTTGGCGCATTGCTTGAAATGAACGGCGGTGTAATCTCAGGCCAAGGGCGCGGTGTTCAAGTAGAATCCGGCGCAAGGTTTAACCAGCATGGCGGCAATATCAGCAACAATACGGCTGATATCGGCGGCGGTGTATTAGTTTCAGGCGCAGGCTCTGTATTCAATATGAATGACGGTATAATTGCCGGCAATACAGCCATTGGAACGGCAGGTTCTCTTGGCGGCGGTGTAAAAGTTGCAGACGGCGCAACATTCAACTTGCACGGCGGTGTAATTGAGGGCAATACAGCCCAAAGCGGCGGCGGTGTAGCACTTACTTTTGGCAGTACATTCAACATGGCCGGCGGGCAAGTATCCGGTAACGACAGCGTAAGTTTAGGCGCAGGTGTGCGCGTAAGCGGCAGCGCGTTTGTAATGTCCGGCGGGGAAATTTCCCGCAATGCAGGGAACGGAGTTCACCTTAACGATACCGCCCCAACCTTTGAAATGATCGGCGGCACAATTGCTCACAACCAAGGCAGAGGTATCGCAGCGGCTACTATCGGCAGTGCAGTTACAATGTCCGGCGGTACAATCTCCAACAACAACGACGGCGGCGTACAAGTTGCAGGCAGTTTCACTATGTCTGGCAGCGCACTCATCGATAACAACAGAGCCGCTGCGGGTGCCGGCGTTAACTTGGTTGGCGAGAATGCCAACTTCAATATGGGCGGCGGTGTAATCTCTAACAATGTTGCCATGAGCAACGGAGGCGGCGTATCCGCACCAAACGGCACATTCAACATGAGCGGCGGTTCACTTCAAAATAATACTGCCGGACATGGGGATGACATCTTCGTGCCTGAAAGCAACTACAGCAACGTTAATCTCGCTTAAATTACTGCATTTTCAGGTGTACAGACCTTGGCACGTCAATCTAATTTCAAATTACAGGCCGTACTTTCATAAAATAGTCCGTTTTGAATTAGATTGGCGTGTAGTATGCGGTGACAAACCCGTGATAATCCAATAACAAACCAGTGACAAATATTGCTATTTTTCGGCAGCGTGATACAATAAAGATGTGGATTCTGCGCATTTTATATATGGTTTTGGAACAGTGCTTCTGCGTTGGAGTAACTTAAAATCATATTGCTGCTAGGGGTTGATTATTAATGTGGTACGCATTTTTAATAAGTAGTGAGTTCGACTCTCACAAGTAGCTTTTTTTATAACGCTTGCAAAAGTTTGCTCGGATGCATGATGCAAGCAATACAGTTACTATCAACGAAAACATAGCTGTTTTTCGTGTTTTTTGTTGTAAGCAACAAATCAATGGAAACAACACACAAAATAATTTGATACCTTTGGGAAATAATAGAATGAAGATGTAAAGGAGAGAGAGCGATGAATCAATTAAAACTGCCGGGTACAAGAGCTGTCAGCTGGTTTTTGGCAATGATTATGGTTCTGAGTTCGTTTGCCATGCCGGCAAATGTGTTCGCACAGGATAATGCCGAATGGGAGCTTACTTGGGAATACGAATGGGAGGATGACGTCGATTTCGACAGCGAATTCGACCCGGACGACGACTATTTCTTCGAGTTCGACAGCGACTATGACTTAGATGAATTCGACCCGAATGAGGGCGAAGAAGACCGTGAAATTTATGAAGGCGAGTATGACGATATAGAGCAAGCACTCCCATGGGAAACACTTCTTGAGATATCACCGCTTGATATGCCGGTGAATCCTCCGGTGTATATCAATAATGTTCAGGACATGCGAAATTTCCTGAATGGTACTCTGGGGCGCAATGATGACCACTTCATCCTCACGGCTAATGTTGACTTGATAGCCGGGATGGCCGGGTTTACCACACAGGGGCGCGGCTATTCACCAAACTGTAATACAACTGTATTTACAGGTACTTTTGATGGGCGTGACCACACAATATCGAACTTGCGTCTGCGTAGGGACACAGGGCTTGACGCTCTGGGCAACCCAATGCACAATACCGGCGTTGGTTTTATCCGCACAGCCGGAAACGGTGCGCGTATTGAGAACGTAAGGTTTGCTAACACTCCTGCAGGAACAGCAAACAACGCTATCGGAGCTGCTCAAAATGTTTTCAACAGTATAACCGGTGCTACCGGTGCTAACCTTAGAGTTGGTATGGTTGTTGGGCGTGTTGTTTCAGGCGCGGTAGCTATTGATAATGTACACCTTGGCCGTGTAAGTATGGGCATAGCTGCGAATGCAGCAACTACGCGCGTAGGCGGCATGGTTGGACACGTTGAAACTCGCTCGGGTGTGAGCATAACAAACTTTTCAGTCAACGAAACCGAAGTTGTTACCAACCCCGGCTTGACGCATAGTGTCGGCGGGGTTATCGGCAGCAGCAGCGGTACGGTGCGTATTACCGCATCAAACCCCGGTGACAGCGCGAACCACGGGGGCGGCAATACAAATATTACACCCGGCAACCTTACAGGCCGAAATTCCGTCGCGATGATGACGCGCGGTTCAGGCAGATATAACCGCGACAATAATGCTGTCCGTGTCGGCGGTATTATTGCTTATGCAGCAGCCGGAAGTAATGTAACAATTGAGCATACAAATGTAACAGGCTCTCCGCGTTTTGCACCGGGACATGCCGACTTTTATCTTCGTTCTGCGCAGTTTGCCGGAGGTATTGTCGGCACAACGGGCAGCAGCGGTGTTTTGAATATCCGCCATGCAACCAACAGAGTTTGGGCCAGCGGCGCAAGAACCAATTCGCGCGTAGGCGGTATTATTGGGCATACAGGTTTAACTACGGTACTCGAAAATGTCTACAACCATGGTATGATTCGTATGATTGGTACTGACGCATACAGTGGCGGCCAAGAAATTGTTGCAGCCAGCAATGTCGGCGGTATGCGCTTAGGCGGTATTGTGGGTAGTGCGGGCGGCATGCTGACGATTACCGATGCTACAAACCGCGGGCGAGTATTAAGCAGACCCGGCGGAACTCTTGCACGTACCGCATTTTTGGGTGGCATTGTTGGACATGCTAACAACAGAATTACTATAAACAGAGCTGTTAACCATGCGGATATCATCAGAGAAGGGTCTCCGGCAAGTGCTAACAATCATGTTGGCGGTATTGTTGGCCACATCCATATGGGTGGTTCTGCGGCTAACCGCCGTGCTGCATTAACTAATGTTACAAATCTCGGTGCTATAAATGCTGCAACCGGGGCTGTAGTTTCGCGTAATGCAGGCGGTATTGTCGGTTTTATCCGCGACAGAGCATCTGCCGTTACGGTTATCGAAAACGCGACAAACAGAGGCGTGGTTCGCGGCAGAGTTAATGCAGGCGGTATTATAGGCCATGCCAATTCCAGAAATATTACAATCAACCACGCAATGAACTACGGCAACGTAACCGGCACTGCCGGAGGCTCTACGGGCGGTATTGTCGGGCTTGGCAACCGCCGCGATTTAAGAATCCGCAACAGCGGTAACACAGCCTCAGCTACAATAACCGGCGCAGGTACAGGTGCCGCTACAGGCAGCGGAGGTATTGTCGGTGCAAGTACAGGCGCGGCTTCAAGAATCGAAACCAGCTTCAACGCCGGGTTTATCACATCCGCCAACTTTAACACAGGCGGTATTGTTGGTGTTAACAGAGGCGCGAGTACGATTCTTAACGTATACAACGTTGGTGCTGTAAGATCGGGCGCAGCCAGAGGCGGCGCGGGCATACTCGGCCGCCGCGGCACAGGCAGCGTGCGTATCGAAAATGCGTTTGTTTCGTTCAATATGCCGGCAGGTGCCAGCCCGACTGCAGGCACAGGCGTTGCCGTTGCCACCAGCGGAACAGGCACAGCCAGACCTGTTGCGGGGCTTACATTCCGCAATGTTTATGTAGACAGCTCTACGTTTAACGGCGCGCAAACGGGTGCTGCGGCAGCTAACCGTTCTCAAAATCTGCGCAATGGTATCACCACCGTTACAACAGAACTGTTAACCGCAGGCATTTTGCCCGGCGTTTCAAGCGGGCCTTGGCTGAGCGGCATCGCAGGGGTTGAATCGGACATAGCAAGAACGTATCCGTATTTCGCTTGGCAAACAGGCGGAGTTCTGCAGCCAAACTTCTTTGACCGTATCCATATAGGTGAAGAAAATGCTATGGACCTTCCGGGCGCAGGCAACCGTACTGTAAGTTACTTGGGAGTAGTTTCCGGTCTTACGTCAAGATTTTTTAACCCATACGTTACAATAGGCGCGACCGCAGGCTTGCATCCGATATGGACAGGCGGTACTGCCGGCTCTGCTGCAGCCGCCAGAGGTGCGGGTGAGCAACTTATTTCAATGGGTCTGATCAGCACTAACCACGTTGTAGGTTTCAGCACAGGTTATGAGCCTGACCGTATCGAGATACGCGCATTCGACCTTGACTACTACAACGAAAACGCAGAAAGATTCATAATCGGGTGGGCAGAATTCGGTTGGGATATCGAAGATGTTATGCCGGAGCAGGTATTGGAAATCAACGGCTTGCTGTTGATTCCGTATGTAGGTACTGTGGCGGGTTATGCAACCGTATCCGCAACTGCTACAGGCTTTGACGGTAACTCGATTGTTCTGACACAAGAACAGATTGACGCACGCAGAGTGTATGTACCACTCACCAGAGTGCCGATTGATGTGGCTGTGTTTGTGCGCCATACTGCACCTGAATCTGAAGATGCCGATGTACTTGGCGCGGTAATGACAGCCGCTCAAAACCCTTGGGTAAACTTTACGCGTCAAGCCGGAACTCCCATTGCTCAGGGAGCAGGGAATTACTTCTTGCTTGAAGGCGCATTGGTACACGAAGAAGGAGAGGCATCGGCACCCGGTTTCAGCTTGGAATACTTTGATATCATGCCGCTCGACTTCCGACGTACTGGTGATGGGGAGGACTATTTCCGCATTAACGGCAGCTATGTCTTAGATGTCAGCTTGGAAGATATCAGGCTTCCTGCATTTGGAATAATACCTTTTGAATATAGTGCCGATGGTGAAATAGTTGTTATCGCTATCGGTACTGCAGTTGCTGTTGCAAGAAGAGATTTGACAATAGATAACCCGGACCCTGCAATAAGCACATCTTATGTGCGTACTACCGTGGGAACTCCGGCAGGTACGAATCCGGCGCGCTTTACCGTGACCGGTGCTACCGAAGAAACAGAGTTTCAAATCACATCCACCTCAACTTCGCCATTATACTGGCCGAGCGAGGTCTTCACCGTTACGGCTGCAGACCTGGAGGCGGATACAGAATTATTTGGAGCGTTAACAGGCAACCGTATATTGGTAGAGATGCGCAGAGTCAACAGTACCCAGGTGCAGGTTGTGGAAGAAGTTCGAATCTACAATGCCAACGGCGTATTTGTTACTGCCTTCGAAAGGCCGATAGCTGATGCTGCGGTTCTGGTTGACGGCGATAGTGAGCGAGCAGAATTAGGAATTACAGAAGGCCAATTCATGATTCAAGCCATTGAAGGCAGTGTTGTCACCGCTACTGCACCCGGATTTGTAAGTGCTGTAACCGGCGAAACAGCTGCCGAGCATACATTATCTGCAGATGACTTTGAATCGGGCATTACGCTTGTTATGCGCAGGACTGCTCAGGCAGGAACTATCACAGGACATGTTATTGCCGCTGAAAGCTACGCAGGCTTTGCGTGGGGGCAGCCTATCGAAAACGCGCGCGTGCAAATCAGAAACGGTAACCCAACAGGGCCGATTATCACATCGGCGACAGTACACACCGATGAATACGGCAGATATGCAGCTATTATCGACACAGAAGAGTACGGCTTCGGCCCGTTCTATGTCAGCGCGGCGGTACAGGGCGGTTACGCGCCTGTGCAATCGCACCACAACCCTGTAACTTTAGGGGAAGATTATGGCGCGACAGCCGATGTACTCATGATATTCAGGGCGGCTTTCAATGTAGAAATAACGGTAGAAGGCCCTGAAGATACGGCAGATGTAAACACTGTCTTTATCGATGAAGACGATGAAATCCATGGCTTCACAGAAGAAAATGATATATTCGTTATCCGCAATAACCCTGAGATGCTGCTTGGTTCTGTTCTGGCTTGGGCAAACGGTTTCCGCCCGGGCAGAGCAGCCGTAATCGCTGATGACTACGACGACTATGGTTACTTCATCTACACCATAGAACTCGAAAGAATCGTACCTCCGGCGGGAACGGGCATTATACACGGTATTGTGCGTGACGCTGAAACCGGTCTGCCGATTGCAGGCGCGACAGTAAGCATCCAAGCTCCGAACGGCAGCCGTATAACACTTACAACAATCGAGAACGGACACTTTGAAACAGAACCATTATCTGTTGCGGGCGAATATTTCGTTACGGCGACTTATGACGGTTTCATACCGGGCATATCGGATAATACCCCGGCGGTGGTTGTTCTTGACAGCGTGACTACAGCAAATGTAAACCTTGAACGCCTTGAAGGCGGCGATGATTACAGGCTGGTAGTCCACGTAGTAGGCGGCCCGACTAACCGCAATGAAATTGAAGTAAGCTTTATGAACGATACACAGTTTGAGCCTCCGCAATTATGGACAATAGAAGATAACGGAACAGTTTGGTCAATACTTTTCGACAGGCCGATGGATGGTCTGTTATCGGTAAAAGCTTCGGGTTTCGCGCAAGCTGATGTATCTGTAACAGAAGTTGACTATGTAAACGGAGTAGCTGTTGTAATTGTAACTCTGCAAGAAATAACTATCATTCCGGGTACAGGCACGCTGTACGGTTTTGTCTACAATGCCGACACATCAGCACCGATTGTAGGCGCGGATGTGACAGCAGTTGGCCCGAACGGCACAATTCATACTGCGGTATCAGGCGTAGGCGGTTTCTTCCAAATCACCGGCCTGAATGCAGGCAGCTACAGTGTTATGGCAGCCGCAGACGGTTTTGCGGCGGGATTCTCATACGAAAATCCTGCGAATGTAGTGATAAATAATCCGACAAGAGCCAATGTAGCTTTAGCTCCGGACGCAACAGGCGAATTCCGCTACATGATAGTGGCAACCGTTACGGGTGTAACAGCCGGACGCAACGTTATGTTGGACAGTTCTGCAAATCCGTTTATTCTCAATACTGTGAGCGGTCTTTGGTTCAGAACTGTTGCAGAGCCGCTGAATGCCACGGTATTTGCAACGGCAACTGCTGCATATCCGGCATCGGCAGGTGTTGAAGAAGATGACTTTGAAGCTACAGGAATTGTACACGTAGCTCTGCATCTCGAGGCAGAAGGAACTCCTCCGCCCCCGGGTATGTTACGCGGGTTTGTGCGCGACGACGCTAACGACAACCCAATCGCGGGTGCAAATGTTACAGCGGTACACAGAGACAGCGGTGCAACTTTCCGCACCGTGGCCGACCAATTCGGCTTCTATATCTTTGCGGCTGATGTACTGGTTTCAGAAAATGCGCCTCTGCTCGGCTACTATACGATAATTGCCGATGCAGCCGGCTTTAACACAGGCAAGGGTACTCCGCTGCCTGCAATGGTAAGCAGTGTAAACGGCGCGAATGTAAATGTCTACCTGAGTGCAGGCAGCAACAGATACATGCTGGCTGTAACGGTAGTTGGCGGCCCCGCAATACGTAATCAAATAACTGTAGTTTTGGATAGAGACTATCCTGATACTGCAGATACAATACCAATGGTTCTGAATGCAGGAAACAGCATGTGGTCGGCAACGGACGCGGAAATGCTGGTTGGTTTGCTGCGCGCAACTGCACTCAGACACCTTCCGGGCAGTGCAATCGTAACGACGGCAGATTACTCAGACGATAACACCGCAGTAATTACGCTGACACTTACATTAATCCCGGGCAACGTAGGTTACGGCACAATCAGTGGTTTCGTGCTTAACAGCGATGATGATGACAGACCAATCTCAGGTGCGACGGTAACAATCGTTAATGAGGAGGGTACAGTTGCAGGCACAGCAGTAACAGGCTCAACCGGATTCTATATCTTTGAAAATGTAGAAGAGGGAGATTATTCAATATTCGCAACGGCTGATGGGTTCAATGTCGGCTACTTTGCGGGAAATGCTGTAAATATCGTTCCCGGTGATATGGTAGCGGACGCCAATATATACTTGGAAACAGGAGCGTTTGGCTACGCGCTGCTGGCAACGGTAGTGACTGTCGGAGGCACTCCGCTTCCGTCAGATGTGAATGTAATTGTTATAGAAGGTGAGGCACTTAACCGCGTTGGCGGCAGCAACATCTGGAAACTCGCCAGCACAGGGCCTTTGACCGATGAATACGCGAAAGCGGGCGCGTTGCA
>Ga0123352_10007134_pt1 | contig 17186 bp, 14 predicted proteins | sample TergutLab28metaG_FD_89700 | JGI IMG/M metagenome (GOLD analysis project Ga0123352, IMG submission 89700) | Labiotermes labralis P1 segment gut microbial communities from Petit-Saut dam, French Guiana - Lab288 P1 | ecosystem: Host-associated > Arthropoda: Insects > Digestive system > Gut ... | reverse complement strand
TTCCTGCCCCCAAAAAAAAAAAAAAAGGGGAAAAAAAAATGCCCCCCCCCCCCCCCCCCCCCCACTGTTAATCATTTTGCAATAGACACAGATGAATGGTCAGCTCATGACCCTGCCACCCTAACCCCAGGAAAGAATACCTTCCGGTATTCACCGAATAAAATGTTGGGTGGACCCCAGAGCTGGTATTAACATTTGGAAGAAGAGAAAAAAAAACTCCTGTCCCTACTAGGAATCAAACCCCAGAACATTCAGACGATAGCCTAGCTTTATAGCTTCCATGTCCACAGAAAGCATTATACAAATTATATTCATGTAATGTCTCCTGTGAACAAAAGATACCCAACCTGCCTGAACACAGGACCACCTATGTCTGTTGCTGATATCAAGCCAGTATCCAATACCAGGCAAGCTGCTACCAATTACCACACTGTGAAAGCAATATGACAGTTTTATAAAGCTCTGTGGGAACACTGATTACAGCGCAATAGACAATGCCTACCAGCTAAACCAAATTGTTCTGCCATTTTCTCTGTTTCATTACTCCTTCAATAAAATCCACGCCTTCTGGCCAGTCATCACTTTCAAGTACTGTGAGAGTGTAATTACAGTTTCACATTTTTCTTTGGAACATGTTGTCACTGCCAGTACTCCTGACATCCTGCTACTGAGCAGATTCCTCACAAATTATTCTCTGTTGATCGCATGTTATTTACTGGCCTGCAGCAATGCTCCACAAAATTCCTTATCAATGTCACAATAACAATTTACAGGCTCCCCTATCTGGCACTCTGGTACTCTGGGGGTTATGAATTTCTCTTTGCCCTTAAGAAGTGTGCTTTTCCTGTTCTGCAAAAATAATGAAGGTTCTGACAAGTGTATCAAAATGTCCACCAATGAACCCAAATTTTCAATGAATGTTGAAGGTTCTATTCTGATACTGCCTACTGAATTGTCAACAGACACTCAGCAGAAACGAGGCTGCACTCAGTACACTCAATGCACTCAATACACTCACTCTGTAATGATTTAGAGTATTTCTCTTCTTCCACTCTCCCTCTGTTTTCGTTGTGCTGTCTTCATCGTACAGTATCAGCCTTCCTGATGTTCCTGTCCTCCATTCTGGAACAGCCAATACCAACATTAATTACTTGAACAATACCAACACTGTTGCTTGGCTGCAAGGAGGGGTGAAATACCAGAGACATCACAGCCAGCAATCGCCCACGTGAGGGGACAGGGGAGTTACAGCTGTATTGAGGTATCACATCAAAATTGCTGGTTAACAGGCAACAGAAGTGTCTGGACAATACAATTCATCATATGTAAACACTTCAATATTACATGAGTAAGTACCCTTCACTGAATAGTTACACAGGATAAGAAGTTCAAAGGCACTGAAGCATTGGACAGTTGCTATTTCAGTGAGTACATAAGCTTCATTTAAACAGTAACAGTGATCAGCAGAAGCTGCAAACTTTTGCATAAAGCCGGCTCTTCAAAAACGTTCAATTCACAGACTGTGTAGTCAGTGGGACTGGGGACCTCTCTGAGGTTTTATCACACAAGAACATTACCAACTGAAGAACTATTTGTGAAGATCATAGCTAGGGACTGGAATTGCCAAAATTTACTATTGAAAACTCAATAAGGCTTGGAAAGAATGTCAAAGGAATTGGTTGTGGTATAATCTGAGGTATTATCCTGGCACTTTACTGGAGGACTGAGGACAACCATGTAATATTCAGTCAGGATATTCACTGGGGCATCTCAGACACAAACAAGAGAAGTACCTGCCTCATAAACATGACAGCTGGTCTCCTACATTTCAGGTACAAACATTCTCCTTAGCAACCTATTCTAAGTCCCTGTTCTTTCATTACAGTGGGAGACCCACACAAAGAATTTGGTAAAACTATACAGTGTCATTTTATCTGGCAACTGTTAGCTGCAACTTCCTGTGCACTTGGTTACTGCATTCATATAGCCCACAGCTAGCTACACACACACACCCGCACACACAAACAATGGTGTGGATGCAGAAAGACAGCAAGAGCAGTCGCCAGACATTAAGTTTAAGTACATAATTATGAGTTATAAATGGGATGAACTGATCTGGAATATATCATGTTCCTCACCATAACATATATCATGTTCCTCACCATAACACAAAGACATCAAACAAAACAAAAAACCTTTAAAACAAAACTAAAAATGAGGCTGCAATTTGGAAGGTCAGTAGCTGTGACCAATATGACACAATAACCAGAAAACATCACAACATGTGAACTTACCAAGGTCCAGGTCGTCCTTCCGTGGCCGCTGGCTGTAAGGTGTGGCACGGTATATCGTGTCAAGTGCCTTTTCTTTCACTTGAGAGATGGTGTCACAGTCCAACACCTTAACTGGAACATTCTCTGTATTTGGATCCACCCCACTCACAAACACTGCCTGTTGTGATATGGACACATACACCGTCTGCAAGATAAATATTCACAGGTCAGCATGCAATTATATGTACATGTCTGCTGAAATGTACACACAGCTCATACAAGACACAAACTGCCAGATAGAGCATTCTCACAGCAGAGTTGCTCAGGATTCAAGTGTTCCAGGATGTGACACTGTATCACTGCGTGAGCAGTTTATGATGTTTTAAAGAAACATATTGCCTTCAAAATGCCAGGAACCACTAACATGTTGAGACAGCATCACTACCTAGAAGATCCAAATCCTTGGGAAACAAACTGTTTCCAATTAATGCCTGGAGCCATTATTGCACATGCCACATGAAAATTTTGTCTTAGATATAAGGGCACCTTCCTCTCTTCATATGTTTAACACGAGTACAAGCGCGCGCATGTGTGTGTGTGTGTGTGTGTGTGTGAATTTCACCATAACAGCATTCTATGGATATGAAGACACAGGTCATCATGAGAAGATGAGAAAGCGCGCGTGCGTGTGCGTGTGTGTGTGTGTGTGTGTGTATGTTTTTACCAGAGAGAGATGCCTACAAATTTAATCTGTACCAGTCATGTCATTACTTTCTGTCAAGTGTGGCTGTCTGGTCAATGTGGCAGCAGGCCAACCAGCACAATAAAATAATAAGATACATACACTAAGATATATGGTCATGATCTGTTGTGCTAATGCATATAACATCTTGTGGGGACTGTTACTTGATCTGCAGTCCGTGCAGCCTTCTGGCGGATTTTGACAAAAATGTTGGTGCTACTTGAACATGTACATGCTGTACAGCGTAGCCACTTGTCTTGCACATCAAATAGGCACAGACATATTTGCATACCAGTAGACAAGTGCAAGTATTCACAGCAAAACACAACACACACTAATGCAGTAGCTCCAAAGATGCCCACAAACCGCCATAAAGATGGACAGTACAATGTTCGTCATTAATGGGTGAGTTTCCCAGAGGATGTACAGACATATGTCACCCCTCTGCCATGCAATAAATGGACATAAGCCAGCTCAGAGTAGAGATCTGCATGTGTGTGCCATCATGGCTCCTTGTCTCCTGACAGATGGTGTCAGTGACCAAAATCTGCTGCCCTGTGTGTCAGTTTACTGGCCTTACCAAACACACAAAACAGTGCAAAGACAGCAGCAGGTGATACCATCGCTGTATACAGCTAATTTAATGCTAAGTCTCCATGAATAATACTTTGTTTGGAAACTTGGTGCGTTACTGCCACACTATGGATATCCAAATTCTAGTGATATGCCACAGACACCAGACATTTCCTTTCTTGCAAATTATTGGACCAGGTTTTGTCATTTTTAATAAACTCCCTTCTGACATAAAAAATTGTCTCACAATGCTAAACAATTCAGACTGGCCTTACATGATTTTCTTCATTTAAAGTCATTTTATGTTGTGGATGAGTATTTTAATAGCACTAAAGTCTAAGATTTGGTTTTATTTTATAAGTGCAATTAGCTATTATTTGTCAGTCTTGATGTTTTATAGTTTACTTTGATTTGTCATCAACAAATTACAATTGTATTGACATATTTCTTCTACCAAGAAAGAAGGTTTAATTTAGTAAATATGTTGCATTTGATAATTTTATTACAACTCATTGTTTTATATATATTAAGATGTTATTGTACTTTATTTCAAACTAACTGTACACATTCCCTATATAGTATTTATACGATTCATTGTCACTATGACATATTGTTTGAAATGGCAAGCATATTTTGTATTTCTACATTATTTCATGGGGACCGCGGTAGCACAGTGGTTAAGGTGCTGTGCTACAAATCGGAAGGCCGCTGGTTCGATCCCAGCTGGTGTCATTGGAATTTTTCATGGACATAAAATCCTTCAGATCGCACTATGGCCCTGGGGCGACTCAGCCTCTAACAGAAATGAGTATCAGAAGCATTTCCTGGGGGTAAAGGCAGCCGGTGCGTAAGGCTGACAATCTTACCACCATCCAATGCCGTTGTCATGAAATCTGGGAACCTTAACTTCCTGGAACCCTCTGGACCCACTCCAGGCCTGTTAATGGGATTGCTTTACCTTTACCATTTTATATTATTTCATGACAAATTCTACATTCAGTACGTTTGTTAAACCTTATATGGATATGATGAATGTATAGTAAATGAATGAATGAAAGAAGTATGTTAATGCTTTCATTTGCAAATATAAGAAGACCTCCACCCCTTTTCTACCAATGCGGAACAAATGCTACGCAAACAGCTGAATGACCAATATATTAGCATACCATAGGTTTGAAGTCGATGGACTGGCGAATGAGTTTCTCTTCACTAAGGGAGTAGCGTGCTTCTGAGGTAATGGCATCAACAGGTCCCTTGTCAACTTGTTGTTTCATGGCTCGGAACAGCATGAACAAGGGCTCCCCCGCACACTCCCGCAGGAATTTATACAAGAGGAATGTGAACCATGCAGACAGCATCTTCTCAGCAACACTTTCTGTTCTGTAACAATGGAGTCCACAGTGTTAGAACAAAAAGTGACCAGTTCTTAAGCTCACCTGCTTGCCTGTCTGTCCATCTATCCATCCAACCATCCAACAAAACAAACCACCCAAACTACCAATTAACTCAATGCAGTAGAGTCCTTCTTGAGAAATCAGCAGTCCCTCGGCTAGTTGTGCAATTGAAACAATAATGCAGCTCTACTGTACCAACAATATTGCTCCAAAAGGAAATGCTTCATTAATATGCAACAGTTCAATTCATTTTAGAGTATTCAACTGCACTGTGTAAGGTACAAAAGAAACATTACAGTGGCTTATGTTACCTCCTGAGCAGAAGTTTAGGATGGCTCTTCCCTTCCATGCATTTCTCAATTAACTCAGCCAGCAGAGTCTTCAAAATGTCCGTGCAATACTCCATCTTGCTCTGCAGTGTCACCATTATAAGGGACGCCACATTCACTCTGAAACATAAAATCATTACTGCAGTCTTTGGCCCCAGCAGTTTTTCATTGCTGCATGTACCTCAATTTAATATTTTGCATTAATCACTAATATAGAGGGAAACTGTGAGAAGGAGACTACAATAGACAAGTAAATGCAGAACAAGATGTCACATGCAAAGTGCACGGGAGGATCTACTAAACCTTCCTTAATTTGTTTGCTGTAACACTGCTGACATGTTTTGGCTTGTGCCTGGCCATCAGGGCAGTTAGTGCTGAGGTCACATTTGTGCCCTACATGTCTGTCCTTGCAATTAGCATTACAATTGGTTTGGTACATGAAGTTGGGATTAGGTATGATATATAACTGTGTTTAAAGTATGTGACTGCAAGTGTTCAGAGAATTACAGGAAATGTGTGATATGAACTTGGTCAATATGTACATACCAACTGGTGCACTCACCAACCAAACCAAACCAAACCCAACCAACCCAATGAACCAACCAACCAAATAATTAACCATCGAACCCAAATGTTCATTACCACACACACAACAGCCCACCACCTGCCCTATTCTGAATCACATCAATTCAGTCCATGCCTCCCCATCACACTTCTTGAAGATCAATTTTAATATTATCCACCAATCTATGCCTAGGTCTTCCAAGCGGTCTCCTTCCCTCAGGTCTCCCCAGTTGGTGCACTAATCCACCATTCAACAGCATTCTCTATTCATTGTAGGATGTAATGAAAATTAAATGTGCCATTTGGTGCACCTCCTAACATAGGTACATTGTGTTTATAATCCTTGTTAACTTTCTAAATTATGATGTAATGCAGACAATCAGTACACTGGTTGGAGCAGAGCAGTTTTGTGTGTGTGTGTGTGTGTTTCACAGGCACAACTGGTGACACAACTCAACCTCTCCAACAAACAGTGATATGAATGGCAACATGTCACACTGCAGAGGTCTAGATGTGTGTGTCACATGACAATACACACCTAGGTATGATGTCCAACTACATGGTGTAGAAACCCAAAGATGACCATCATTTACAGCATCAATTAATTTATTTTCACCATTCACATGACGCACCATGTCTCATTACCATAGGTAATATAAATGTTTTATATATACTGTAAATGTACTACTAACAGATGATAATGCTTGTGTCACACACACATTACATGCGTTAACACACTGGTGATTGAGTGGGATGCTCTGGCTCTCCCAACCCTGCCAGGCAGGATCCATAAGCACATTCAGTCCAAACATATTTAACATAGGGAAATAAGATGAAAAAATATCCAAAGATATGTCAACAGCAATTTATAAAAAATGGAATGTGTGAATTATGACAGCCCTTCAACTGCACATGGCCACTGAATTACGTTAAGCAACATAGAAACAATGTATGAATGACAGCATACCTGTCTCTCATTGAGAAATATCTGTTGCTTTCAAGTGTTCGAATAAAAAGAAGCAGAAACGTTTTGTTCATTATGAGCTGGCCAAACAGCCGAAGTCCCTTCTCCTTGCGTAGAAGCTCCGGGCGTTCCCACTGCAGCACCACATGATCATCAATGTTTGGAAACAATATTTTCATAGCGTATGTACGGTAATCGAGGAACGGAATGCCACCTGAGGTCAGGTCACCTGTCAGGTCTGTCATCTCAGTCTGCAGCTCAGCAAATGCTGAAAAAAACACAACCAGTTTCAAGCTGAATTAACTTCTTGTTTTGTGGGCTTAATGCTTACAGCAAGCTGACACAAACTGATTATGAGAACCAAACATGTTAACTGCTTCAGTTCTTTACAATATAACATAATGCACACTGTTAGCATCATACATTTGATATGACAAACTGCACATAAACATCTTATATTTATGACATTTCAGTTTACAATCCTGGAAGGCTCTGAACTGTCACCCCCCCCCCCCCCCCCTCCAAGTACTACGGTCCTTAAAAAACGCTAGGACCTGCTCACCCACTGATATGGTGCAATATCCCAGAATACTTGGATATTTAGCAACACTGTTGTGACAACCTCCAGTCTCACAATGTTTTGCTACTTTTGCTGTTTCCATTGGTTTTGTGACACATGAAGCATATGAACACTGAATGACAGGACAAAATGCATGTTACATGTTGCAAGCACAGACAGTCTGCCTCACACGCATGTTCCGAAGCTGCTGAGATGTGATAACAACCATCCTGAGGATTTACCCCAAGCGCTGACCGAGCTATCACAGCCCTACATTGACGCCAAGCTATAACCAAGCTATCACAGTTCAACACAGCTTCACAGGAAATGATTCGAAGAGTTTATCCCTCTTTTTCACAAAGTGACATTCAGAGGCTCTCTATTGTTTTCAAATGAACGCAGCCAATTGCTGCACAGAAATTCAGTTTAAAGTTACACTCTGCTAATATTTTGAGGTCACAAAGCACCATGTCTATAAATATAAGACAGATCTTACCTTCTTTACATTCAGCTGCAACTCGCAGTTCCAGGATATCCATCTGTTCCTGCATATTCTTCAGAACCCGGTTGCTCTCAGTAGACTTTCGTCTGTATGCAATAAGAAATCCTATGAAGATGATCAACAGAACGACGATGCCTGCGATGACACCTATGAGGGTTGGTTTTGAAAGAGGACCATTCAGTCCTGCTGGTGATGCATAACTCAGCTTTCCTATTACGTATCTCAGCTTGCCCATACCAACTTCAACCTGAAGATAAAACACACAAATACTGGACATAACCTCCAATTCATGTTAATGGCACATATATGGAAAAGTACAACTGACCTATGACACACAAATGTGTGACTCAAAGGCTTGCCAAGGCCACATACTCACCACTACTTGAGGTAGTTCCTGGGGGGTGGGATTGCCATCTTCATCAATACCTGGTGGCTGAGTTATCGGCGGACGGCACGTCAGCTGCTGACGAGACAGTGAAGTCACATTGCAAAGACTGTTACCAATCCGCACCGTCACATCTGACTCCTGACACGCACGGTCCAGATGCTGACCCTAAACATGATTTCACTTTCTACACTCCTACTGACATTTCACAATTCAAATACATCTTTCAGTTATATCAGGCCAACAGTGAAGAGACTATTTCTTTTATGCTGCATACAACAGACTAAATGAAAGAGAACAGGGTACCATCATCTGCTGGCCTTTACTCAGTCAGAACTATGATAAATACAGGAAGATGCAGAATGACACAAGTTCTATTATTATTATTATTATTATTATTATTATAATATTATCATCATCATCAATTTATTCTTGCCTATTAATTACTAGGTGGCAGCCATATGTTAAGTCCAGGTCCCAACAACAGAGCAAAGCAATTTACTCCAGCACTTTACAAATGATGTGTGAAGTGCTCGTTAGTATGATCTTCTGTAGATCTGTGGCCGAAAGGTGGCTATACCCCTAGCCTTACAAGGCTGTGATGTTACTCGGAAACACTGTCACATTATAATTGTGGGAACCAGTGGCTATGATACTACCAGAGTGTTAGTTTCACACAATGCAAGGGTATTATGTCAGGTAGACACGTACCACTTAGGTAAACTCACAATCATACAACAACTTGCATGCAGAGCAACAGTTGATTTTCTTTCTTGTTGGGGATAATCTGATGGACCAAACTAAGCCTTAGACTTTACCGTCTGCCCTGTCAATCCCAGTGATGCCACAGAGAGCTGGACATACTTTCATTTTAAATGCCTGTGCTTGCACCTGCATGGGACACTGTTTTCCTTCCAGCCCATGAAGAGTCACATTGACTGGGGCAGAGTCTTCTTGTTCCGCCCATAAAGGTAATAAAAAAAAATGTAATTGGTAAGACTGATGACAATGACACATAACATGCCAGATACTGCACTGCACTGTGACTTACGTTTATAGTGAGGTAATCACTCTTGTAATATTTGACTTCTTCATCAAAAGGTTCATACACAGGATTTGGGTAAAGCAGGAAAGATGAGTAGCCTTCTTTAACTGACAAGTTTTGGACTCCAGTCACATTGTCCATTCGAAAACCATACTGCAGGGACAATGGATGTTCTGCATCCAGTGGTTCTTGAGCTATGATGTTAGGTGAAGGACAGGCCATGTTGGAATTGCTCAACACCACACATTGCTGCAACACACAGCAGCAACATTAACAGGCTGGCAAGAGGCTCCTGTCTTTTAAAACACTATGAAAATTCTGCGTGTGTGGAAATGTGAAAATGGTAACTTCCTTAAACAGAATAACAAAAACACAGAAACAACTGCCGCCGCCACCACCACCACTACCACTACTGCCGCTGCCGCCACCACCACCACCACCGCCGCCGCCACTGCTGCTACTACTTTTACATGGACAGATGGTTGAACTTTGTGTTCTATTACAATTATTACATGAAAACACTTAAACAGAAGAAAATAAATTACACGGTACATCACAAACACACACAACATATTCATGATGTACAATTTAGCACAGTCACTATTGTACGACCTCCAAACTGTGTGAATAAATTGAATGCAACATGGAATGCTGGGTCTTACAAGCAACAGTAATACCTTGCCCAGTGTAATTTTGACTACAGGCAGTTAAAAATAATTAAATACATGGGAAAAGTTAAAACTCTGGTAACACCAACAAATGCACAATGCTGCAATCTATGTACTGTTTCTACTGCTTGGCTCTCTGGAGATGGCGTATATGCCAAACCATGCAAGAGACATAACAGAATACATACATACACTTAGAATTGCAAATTTATTGCTGTTAACAGTTTTAAAATATCATACTGCAAAAAATGAACAATGTGAGATATGAGAAAACATTTATTGAACACTGAAACACTTAAACACAGCAAAATTCTGTTAATCCGACTGCAATGGGACTGAAAAGGAGCAGAATTAATGAATATTCTGGTTTATCAGACAGCACCTATTGTAACCTAAGGTAAAAGGTAAAGCAGTCCCATTACAGGCCTGGACAGGCCCAGAGGGTTCCAGGAAGTTAAGGCTCCCAGATTTCGTAACAACCACACAGGATGGTGGTAGGTTGTCAGCCTTACGCACCAGCCGCCTTTACCCCCAGGAAATATTCCTGGTACTCATTTTAGTTAGAGGCTGAGTCGACCCCAGGGCCATAGTGCGATCAGAAGGATTTTATGTCAATGAAAAATCCACTGACACTAGCTGGTGTAACCTAACGTCTTACAGCTAATTGTGTTACTGCTCCTATATTAGGGCTACAGAACTAATCAAAGCAGTATTCCATTTGGATATCCCCTTAATCTGCTGGTTCAGGGTCTTCAGGGTGCTCTTGTGTGTTTTCTGAAGTATTCATACTTGAACTTGATGGAGTAGGAAGGAGACAGTGGGCCAGGAGATGCCAAAACGGTTGATGTACAGACACTGGTGGATGCCATTCTGAACGTCCTTCAGATCTGCCTGTTTCAACAATGAAGCTCTTTTCTGGTGTGAAGCAAAACTTCTGGTCTTGGGACTACTCTTAAGGGCTGGACGAAAAGGATTTCCAAATTATCACACATCGGGTTACAGGAATTTTGCTGTACACGCAGACGAACACCAGTGGTTACAGGAATTTTTCTGTATATGCAGATGAACACCAGTGGTTACAGGAATTTTGCTGCACATGCAGATGAACACCAGTGGTTATAGGAATTCTGCTGCACATGCAGATGAACAGTGGTTACAGGAATTTTGCTGCACATGCAGATGAACACCAGTGGTTACAGGAATTTTGCTGCACATGCAGATGAACACCAGTGGTTACAGGAATTTTGCTGCATATGCAGATGAACACCAGTGGTTACAGGAATTTTGCTGCACATGCAGATGAACACCAGTGGTTACTCAACCACCGCAGAAAACCGGCATCATCAACCACTCATGCACTGTGTATTTGTTAATGTCCACCCCATCCACCGGAGGCAGTGGGTGGGGTGTATCCATGAGTGCCTGTGTTCACACAATCCCATTTTGTCCACAAGACATCCACACAATGTGACTGTGCCCAGCATGCAATGGTCACTCCCCCTTACCGCGAATTCAGCAAAGGATCAGTGTACACATCAGACCCACTTGATCACTAACCTAAAACTGGAGTCATGTTGGACAACAAATTTAATTTAAATTCTTCCATGCAGAACAGCGTTGTTACAGAAACACAACTCAGTCTGTTCACTAACTCACTCACTCACTCACTCACTCATACACACAGTAGAGTCTCAATGCCTGTAATCAAATGGGACTGATTACACCAACAAAAACTTTGGAATCATGGACAGCAGAAACCATTTTGAATATAAATGCCTTTCAGCATCCAAGAACTTACAAAATATCTGTAATATATATATATATATATATATACACACACACACACACACACACACATATTACAAAAGGGCTTAAATTCATGAAAGTTTGTTTTTCACAAAACACAAATACATTTTGGAATCACAAAACACAGTACATGATTGAAGGCAGAATCTCCTACCACAAAGAAGAAGAAGAAATCATCTTTACTTAATGAAAGACGGGGAACCTGACTGAGTTGAGAATGAACCACATAATAGCAGGAGAGTGGGGGGAAGCTGATTTGCCAACCATTTGGTCTTATCACAATTCACTGAAGCAAGTGCCAAGAAGTCAAATGCTGGTAATAAACAAACTCAAATGGGTAATCACTGTAAGGTAAAATTCCACACAATGGGGTTCACAAGCCAGTGAGACCCTAATGTACAGTCTTTCTGAAGTTATTTGAACTTAATCACACCGTTGTGTACTACGCTTAAAAAGCACAGCACAGCACAGGCTGCTGGTATACTTACACTGCCAAACAGCTTATCCTTATAGTACACATACATCTGGGGGTTCTGAATGTAGGCCAAGTTTTTTCCAGACACTGAAATTCTGATCCCACCAGCAGGAATGCCTTTTGGAATTTTAATCTGAAATGTCAAAAACAAAGATATTTTGAAAACTTATTTCTGACAGCACAAACAAATATTTAGGGCACATACCGACAGCATATGTAATCAATACTTCTGTATATTTGGAAATATAAAAATATTCGCATTTCAGGAATGTTAGGAGACACAAAAGCACTGACATTTCACTTATATTTGGAGGCATAACAATACATGCACTTCAATCTTCAGACTCCAGCCTGTAGAGAAACTGAACCATTCTGGGATATAGATGTGACAACCAAACTGACAAATGATTACAAAAGATATTCAGAATTCTTGCATAAGGGAAAGGCATGGTTTCCTCCTGAACCAGCAAAACAAGGACAGACCACCTGGTGCAGCTGCTTGCTAGTTGTGTATAAGCACATTTTATAAACAAATGCAGATTAACAAAGTATAATTTTCACTTCAAATAATCAATGCTACAGCAGGATAATTTATATCAAAAGGAATAAGAACAACCAACGAAAAATTAAAGAAAACCAGCTCAGCCACTGATGTGTTGTCACCAATTTTTGAATCAGGTACTCTTGTGAGAGCTGAAGTTTTTGTGGAGGTCAGTGTGACCTGGGACAGTGCCATCAGCATTACCAGGCCACAGGCTGGATGGCCGAGGAAACTTTCAAATCCCTGATCCTCTCCAAAGTGTTGCCCACCCAGCCTCCTATTCAGTAGGTACTGCAGGCACTTGCCACAGCAGTAAAGTGACTGGGGTGTGCAGTTTACCCCTTACCACCTACAGTTACTGCCAGGGCTAAGGATGGGTGGAGCTATAAATCCACTTATGTTGTGTACACAGACACTTTGCCTTTCCTTTTGACTGTGGTACCTATGAAGATTACTGCCTTGCAGGATGTGACACCATGTAACAGCTAAAGGTGTGCACTAACATTTCACAAGAACCTCATGATTCCATCATAATGTACTCTCTTCATGATCATTGTATGAACTGAAATTCAAGGCCACATGGGCCTGTAAAAGACAATTTTGTCAAAATTCCCTGTTCTCTGTTCCTAACGGCCTGGACCAGGCATCAGCTCCTCTCTCATGCTATGGGTCTTGAGGAACCCACTCAGCCTGCGTACGTAACTTGTGACTTTCTCCGCATAATGGAGATAAGGGCAGCAAGTTGCTCGTACACATTCACGAAGAACACTTAAGCACAGTGCCCACACACATCAGGTTTACCATCAAATCTGAACCACCAAGAAAGCCAATGTCTAATGCAGCTGTCACATATTACTTTATTATACTCATTCAATAGTTGTTTTTTCAGTCCATCCTTCTACAGTCACCAGCATATTACAAAAATGGCCAAATGAGAGGGATAAGACTGGGCTGCCAACACTACACAGTGACACTCTCAAAACACTGCACAATGATGCACCATCACGTTGTAGTTCAGACATTATTCAAATCTCTGCATGTACCTTATATAATGATCCAAAACAATCCCCAATGTAAAATTAAAGCAGCCAACTCCTCATGCCTCTTCACAAACAGTTACAAAAATTTCTTCTGAAACCTCTAATAAAACAAAACACATGTTTTCCAGCATTCTGTATGCCTAACACTGGTTACTCAAACACATCCAGCCCATCTCAAACTAGGGCTCCTGATTCTACAATTCATTACTCAGTCTCTTTTGTCTCCCAGTTATTGAAACATTATTTATAATGTCCGTTCTTTACATCTCAGTAACTGCTACAGCACAAAATGTGTAACTACGTTATGACTTACCTGTCCAGCTACTCCTGACTCCGCAGATTCAATTGTTGGGTCTTCAACATATTCAAAGAGTTCTTTGTCAAATGTGCGATCACCCTTGTCAAATTTCATTCTTAATTTTCCACTCCTCTGTCTGTCTGAAGCACTGGTCACACAAACAGCCTCCTCTGGCTTTGTCCTGCAACACCATTCAACCCTTACTGCACAAACAGCCTACAAATTAGTGTATCAGGTCCAATAAAATCCTGTCATAACACAAAATGTGAGGCAAACATCACAAGACCTATTACAATGTTACATGCACTTAACTTTCCAATGCCTACGCAAAGTCAAGACAGCTTAAGCAAGTTCCCTGCACAATGTACAAACTAGAGTGATAATGAGGAGGAGGATGCAACTGGACAGTGTTACAATGCCACCCTTTCTCTTTCTCCACCTCCAGGATTAGCATTAAAGTATGGGTGGCACTACATTCACACTGTTACAATCTCACTCACTCACTCACTCTCTCTCTCTCTCTCATATTTCCTAATCTGTTTGGTTAATAATGGAGTGTAATGTTTTGTGAAACATACAGGGCAAAATTGTGGGGTATGTAATCTGTGTCAACAGCTGTGGCATTAGCACCACATTACAATGTCTTTACAATTTTTAGAGGTAAAAATATACAAATTTTTGTTTCAGATTTCTCTTACTCATTGATTACCACTGGCAATGTCCAGAGCAATGATGTGCCAAAATCAAGCCATTATGGCCAACTTCTGTTTGAAAGACTTGCATATTTTTGTTAACATACATTTGTGCCTTCAAGTTTGTGGTTTTGTGGCAAGCAGTGTTGTTGTCCGCAAGCAACACACAACTGCACATCTGCCATTCCATCTTTTACAGTTTATTTATTTTTTTACTAATTTGTTCATAATTTATTCAATGTGTCTTCAGTATTTCCACTGCAAAGAATATGGAATGTGCCATACTCCAATGTAGGTACTATCCTACTGCTGTCTGGTGGGATTAATGAAAACTACAAAACCCATCAGTCAGAAAGTCGAAATTCAGACCAGGCACCTTATGTATTTATGTCAGAAGTATTACCAATTCAGCCAATTTATTTGGTCTATCATTTTACTCCATCCATCAAAATTTACACTGATTCATGCCTCTACATCAGCATAAGTCTTTCTAAGGAAGAGGAGGGTGGTCCTGCAAGATTTTGAGGTTCTTGCAGCTGTCTTCCAGAATGTAATGCTGCGTTGCTGGGTGAGCAGTTGACAGTGATGTGCAGGATCACAATGCTGCCATCTCCAGGGTCAAGCAGTCGAACACAAATATCCTATACACACGAAGCATGACAATATATAACTACAGCGATACCAATTATCTGGTAGCCAGAGGTAGGTGAGCCAGATGGGGTGAAGTGAGTGGGCTGGGGTGGCCCTGCAAAGCAGCACTGTTGCATGCCATACAGAGAAGAAGCTGGTCTCAACTGCTGGTGGGTTTAGATCAGCTGCAGCAGACAGTGTGAAGGGCAGAAGGAGATGAATACAATGCTCAGCTATCAGGGCCCTACATAATACCACAGTTTCTCCTCCACATTCTACTCTTTGGGCTGTCTGACCCTTGAAGATGAACGCACTGCAATATTTCGAAATATCTGCAACCGCTCACTCTCAGGCACAGTGTATACATCATTGTAATGATGTTCTTTAGTAATTTTAGCAAGCCTCTGCCATACAGATGTCCATATTTACTATTTCTCTGTGTTCTTCAATTGTATACTCCATGATGTTCAAAGCAAAACACAAACACCCTGCTCTGTACAAAATTCACTACACCATGTACCTTTGCCTGTTCTGTAATAAATTCATCAGGCCCCGTCACATGAACTTTCCCTCTCCAAACAACAGGAAGGGACCTTCCTCTTTTCAGAAGCACCTGTACTGGCTCTGGGGCCTATCTAGTCTCCCATGCATTGGGGAAATGGGGGGCTATTTTCCTGCAGATAAAACAGCTGCAGCATGAGGTAGCAGTAGAAGTGCTGAAGTCAACAATGAGTGCAGCTGTGCCTCTACTCCCTCTACATGCCTTCATGGTACACATGGGGGCAACTGCAGCTTTCACTCTGAATCCGAACAACACCTCCTCAACATCTATGTGTTCTTCACCCTTCAACTCCATCTCATATTGTCATTTAATTTGTTCTGCCAATTTGTCCAGTCACTCACAACACCTCCCAACACAGTGCAACTGATGGACTTAACCCCTGCATAAGAATGAAAAAGTATGCCGTATTCTGCTGGCTTAAATTCACATCATACTTACGCAATTATTTCACAAGGCAGGTCATCGATGAAGGCTTGAATGCGACTTCCAGCATTCATGTAGCGGCCTGTTATCTTCAGCACAGTGCCTCCTGAGCGAGGCCCATACTTGGGTGATATCCCTTCAATTTCAGGGTCTACAAACTTGTAGTTGTGTTTAGATTCACCGCGAAAATCTTCCACTCGGACGATTACGGGACCTTGCCTTGGCTCATTGGTACCTGGCCCATCCACACGACACACTATTTGCTTAGTCTTCACATAAAGCTGCTCATACGGTTCACACGGTATACCAGCTACACTCACACCACTATAGATGTCAGTATATGTCTTGCCCAGGTTGATACCCTGCACATACAGAAAGCACACAAAACTTTCTTTCAGGAACGCAACATCTACAAGGAACTCAATTTTCTGCATGTTTTCATTCCATTACAACCTTTCCTACATAACATATGATAGTACAACACTATACATTTCAGTACAGCTGTACCAATTTTAGGCACATGAAACTGGCACTGTGATGACAAAACTATCATTCACACAACATAAAAAGCTCACCCTACAACAAGCCATGAAGGCCCAGACAGGTAGCGGACGTATAAGTAGATGGGGGGGGGGGGGGGGGGGGGTGGGGCGGGCCCCCCCCCGGCCGCTCCCCCCGCGGGGACCCCAGGCCCCATGTGACGAGGGGGGGGGGGGCCCCA
>Ga0123352_10007133_pt1 | contig 17187 bp, 10 predicted proteins | sample TergutLab28metaG_FD_89700 | JGI IMG/M metagenome (GOLD analysis project Ga0123352, IMG submission 89700) | Labiotermes labralis P1 segment gut microbial communities from Petit-Saut dam, French Guiana - Lab288 P1 | ecosystem: Host-associated > Arthropoda: Insects > Digestive system > Gut ... | reverse complement strand
TGGCAAGGTTTGGGGCTGAGGGGAATATTAGGAACACAAAAGCCAATGAAATACATATGAACTGTTATATGCACAGAAAGGAATGATTTCTTGATCAGTTTACAGAAAAATTAGCCAGCACTGACACTCTCCGTATCAATGACATACCGTGTCCAGGAAAATACACTTCCTGCTTCCAGCCCTGTCCACACCATTTGAGCATGTGTCTGCTTGTCTAGGTCTGTCTCATATTTGCATATTCACAATGTAATAAATGGGCAAAGTCTATCAGTAAAAGTAAATGTCAATGTGAGTACTGATTATGATCTGTACTTCATGTGTTGCAAAGAAGAGGTTTTATAGTCCACTGATTATGCAACTATGGTTGTAAAAGTTACAAGAATTATACATTAAGTATTATATTCTAATCATTATGTATTGTTTGAATGTTTATATTTCTGACATCAAATGTAATAATGAAGTTGCAACTTTGGAAGTGGAATAAGAGACATAAAGCTGAAGAGTTTAAAAAAACAAGCCACCAATTTACCAAACTTGTCAGATATGACTGTTATTCTCAAAATGGAGCAAATTCATGGTCAGGGTTAATTTATGTAGTGCTAGGGCTCAAAATCTTGAAACATACCATAACGCGAGGAGAAATGCTCAATTTACAAGAAAAGGTATAGGTCACTGACTATGCAAATTAATAACCACATACTAACTGAAATAGCTACATTTAGAGTCCATCTCAACACCTCACTTCCTCAAGCAACCATCACATCACAGGAGAGAAACAAGTTGAGACCTTAGTCTTTAAGGAGTCGATTACATCACTTCTCCACCAATCAAGGCCTTTGGGGAACCACAAAGTATAGGTTATGGAATATTGTGTCTTTGTCTTCTGACATGTCAGAACAAAGTCTGACACTTGTTTAACTTAACTCCATGCAATCTTATGTGATCCCCTTCCCCCCAAAATAAAAACAACTCCCCACACCCACAAAATATTTACAAAGGCATGACCTTAGATCATGGATGCAAAAACTTTCAAAAAATCTACGAGACACCTCAAAGTTCTAGGTGCCAGGTGGGTGACTTGAAGCAAGTTCTAAACTGAAGGCCCATAAATATCACTGGTCAACAAACTTTATTCACCAAGGCAACCTAAAACCCAGTAAAAGTGCACTCATGCATGGATTTGAGGGAATGGTTTATTTTGGTCCACATCAAGAATCAAAAAATAACCACACTGTATACAAATTACATCCAAACTCTGGGAGGTCATGATGGAAACTCAGTCACATATGTCCAGCAGTCAAGACAATAACAAAGCATACTTTAAGGATGCTGTGGGGAAACAATTTCAATAACAGTTGAACAATTTAAATTTGTATATCAGTTGAGACAATACAAAGGCAAACAACAATGATACACATAGATAATTTCAAGAAATTAAACCACTTCACTACATACATCAGTCAAAACACTTACAAAAATCTAGGGGGACAATTTCAAGGACAACCATTAACTTGTAAACTAATCAACGTAATAAACACTAATGACAATGATATTTAATCAGAAGGAATAATCTCAACTCTTACCTGCTGTCTGGTGCTTCTACTGTCATGCCTCGCCCCTTTCCCTTCTCTGAATCTCTGTGGATTATTTTCTTGCTGCCTGATGAACTCTTTTTCTTGCTGCCACCAGCCTATGGCAGACATTCAAGCATAAACACAAAAACTGTGTTATTAAATTCTGTGACAATGGCTACTAAATTAATGTGGCACATCAAAAAAGTTGTTAAAATGTTTTATTAATGGGGAAATGTGTGGTACACTGAAACACAAGTTGTGCAATAATTTTAAATATAGCAAAATTCCATTAATCTGACTTGCAAGGGACTAGACAAGTGCCAAATTATCAAATATTTTGTATTATCAGATGGTATCTACACAGGTGTAAGTTCTGACAGGTAGTTTTCTGCTACTGTTCCTATATGTGAACAGCACAACTAATCAGAGGAAATTCCATTTGGATGTCTCATTCATCTACTGGTTCAGGGTCACAAGGATTTTCTTTTATTTTCTGTAGTTTTCATAGCTGAGAAAGTTGATGGAGTAGTAGACAGTATGTTAGAAGGTACTGCAATGGTTTATGTATATACATTATTAAAGGCCTTTTTGAACATATCGCTCAGATCTGCCCATTTCTTGGAAGCATCTTTTTTCTTATAAAAAGTAAAACTTCTGGTCTTGGGACTACTCTCCTCAATGGCCTGGTTATCTGGATTTTCAGATTATCAGATGTCAGATCAAAGGAATTTTGCTGTAATGTACTTTTATGCATTTAATTACTTTACATGGAAACTGAAGCAGTCAAAAGCAGTATGCCAAAGGCTAAGTAAAATAATTTACAGTCTGACTTCTTCACTCACATTTAATCCTCATCCCCACTGTTTTGGTTCTAATGCTAGAAACAGTAATACAAAATGGAAGCAGAATGGCAAATGCATTATTTGAGATTAGGCCTAGGTACACTGGTCAAAAACGTGTGAATGGTAGCATACTATACCATTCAAATCCTGAAGATTACTGTGTGTTCTGGGATATGCCATGTACAGTCTGCTGGATACGCACCAACATTTCAGATTAGCCTGCTGCCTCATCAGGGTATGTTACATTCCATCACACCCCAAAAAAAACAGCAATCTTCAGATTCACTGCTATGAGATCCACAAATTTCACACTTTCAAACAAAGTTTTAAGTGAATTTTATCAGTACCCTTACATATTTCAAGACAAATTTAATCATACCACACTATTTCTGTACAGATCTCAGTATTAACAGTGACTTGAAAGTATGTAAATAGTGATTACTGCATGTTAGCAAGGATATCATACATAAACACAGGGTGCTTTCTTCAACATCTATTTCCGATTTTCTTTCCTTTATATTAAATTCATACCATAAATGCTACTGCACAACTGAACCTACAGTAAAATCCTAATTTCGCATTCTCACACTTAGGAAACACTTTTTCTGGTTCTAGACAATGCTCAATATAAACAAACCATTAGGCCTCTTATTATGACAGGTTCCATTGTGTGAATAACTTGCATTTATTGTAAAAATGTTTTGACCCTCCAGAACACATCCCATGATTTTGTCACAAAAAATAAATTATATTTAAGTTTTCCTCTTTCTGCTGGAAATTTTTACTGCAGAAACACATCTCTGATTAATAACATTCCATTAAACTAGCAATGAAGCCAAGCTACTTGTAAAATCATACCTGCTTTTACCCTCTATTTGTCACTGTATATCTCTCAGATACATGCAACTTTTGATCAACTGTTTTTTGCAATATAAGATAAGGGCAATTATGTACTTCTGAGCAGCTGCCTACATTGCTCCTTAGAAGCCTGTTGAGTGGTTTTCATATCGCTAATCAAATTTGTTTGGCTATATTTGGCCGTATGAATCTGAAAGATACAGGGTGACCACCCAAGCTAATTGTGGGGTGTTAGTTTCTGGTGGCTGGTATGGATTGCTTGTACCAAAGTAATGCAGAGGATACCAAGTGTATTCATGCAATGATATTTTCTGACGAGGTATGTGATGAACATAGCCCTGGTCACAGGACGGAATCCAATGGAGATTATGTGGAACCAAGAGAAAGTAATTTGGGTGTGTGTAAGACACCACAATGGATGACTATTGCTGCAGTGAAGTAGATACTGACAGTTGTTTTCATTGGCAAGGACAAGACAAAATTGGGTAAGGTAAAAAGTTCTACATGCATTTGACGCAGATGACAAAATATTCTGACACAACTGTCTGTGGTTACTGGCCAAACAAGGAAAGACATTACCCCATTCCAAGGACGGAACTGTCTCATTACAGATGAAATTTTAGATAACATCATTCAACACAGAAATTAGTATAGTCTTATTATCCTACCTAACTATAGCCAAGAAAATGATAACAAAGTAACAGACAAAATTGAAATAAATGGTTTCATTGGTCTTCTGTCCTTAGGTGGAGTACTTCGGGTAACAAGCAGAGTCTGGAAGAATTGTGGGGAACCGATGGAGATGACACTCAAAAAGTGTGCTTAATAACGAATCACAGCTGCTTCAAGTTCATAATCTTATGCTTTCTTGAATACACTTAGACTTGTATCCATAAAATTCTTTACCTTTTTCAGAGGTACGTACAATCAACTATGTTCATTTTAGGGGTGGACCGACAGAGAATTAATAATTCTCATGTGGTGCTGTCCAAGTATTTATTTCAAGCCTGTGTGTGTTTGTGTGCATCATTTAATGACCTGTCAACTGCTATGATTACACAATGTTAGTGGTAGACAAATGAGAATAGAGCAGTGCTGGAATGATGAGAGGGGTACACTGAAGTAGTGGGAGAAAAACCTATCACAGTACCACTTGCCCACCAGAAAGCCCACATGAAACTGTTTGGAATTAAACCTGCACCTTCAAAGTATAGGCCAGGCAATAACCACCTGAACCACAGCACTGCCTATTTCGTGTCATTATTTTAGATATAAACGTTACTGTATATCATACAATGCAACAGGGCAAAACAGCTTCAAGTTACAATTGTAACTGACAACCAAAACGAAAGTTAACACATCAGACATGAGCTGTAACATCCTACAGACAACACTGAACATCTATAGTACGTGAAAAAATATCAGCATTCACATCTGAAAATTTTATCTTGCAAAACACACAAGATACACAAATATACTAAAACCATGATGTAAAAATATTGTACAAGACACCCAGAAATAATTGGGATAATATGCATTTTGCCAGTCTCTTCCTTATAAAAATAATAACCTATATTTTTGTCGCACACAAGTGAACAGAACTGTACACAATAATACCTGATTCTTCTTAGCTCTGCCAGCTCCAGGTGAAATCTTGCTGGATCCCCCACGCGTGTGGAAAGTAGGGCGGCCAGCTGCACCAAGAGCTGCCATATGGTATCCTGATATAGCACCAGTCTGTCGGTATGTCTTTAAACCACCAACTGATGTCACCTACAGAAATACAGTTTGAAGAGGATGGACAATAAACCACATTACTAGTCTCAGGTGGTACAACTGGAGAACAGCACACATAATGCTCAAAAAACACATAATGCAGTGTGGGCAACAACCCCATCATGCTGAAACCAGATGGTTTCAAGCATCACTGATGCAACCCAGGATGTGATCAAGAGATTGCATGTAACATTCTGTTTACCATTATTACACAGCTGCATGCTGGATTCTGTCAGACAGCAATGAAAATTTTTTTTGTTGTCTAGCCCTCGTCTGATATTAACATGTGACAGCAATGGAAGATTTTGCTGCTTCATATTCACTAAGCCTTGATAAAACCCTTAGACTGCCCTGTCAAGCTGTGTTGACATGCAATTTGCAGTTTATAAGGATGGGGTATGAGATCTGCATGCAGAATTCTGGTCAGGCTTCTTCACAATGTAGATGCATTAGTGTCACCTTGCAGAACAATGAGGACTTCACTTTTGTACAGTTTCCACATGCTCCGTGTTCTCACTGTCCTACACAGAGCCAGCCTCATGCCCCAACTTCACCCAAAATACAAACTGTATTCTATGATGCCATTTCTTGCCCACAGTTACCAGCTTCCTACCAAAATAGGCACTGCACATACATAACCAAGTGACTTATAAGAATACTCATGAGAACACATGTTGCACACTGACTAATGGTCCATTCTACATTACAACCAAGCCTGTCTTGCACACACTGCTATTCACTGCAGCTGTCTATACAGCACTGCCATGAGGACAACCCTCTGATTCTTCAAGAGAAACAAAATAAAAATGCACCAAGTTTTTAATGCCACAGTTCTAAAGTTACAAATGTACTAACTAGTCAGCAATTTTTTTGTAATACTTCACTAATTATTCACACCAGGAAGATATTTCCAACAAAAGACGTGAATCTCATCCTCTCCCTACTAATATAGTAGCATATAATTAAAATTAAAAAGGGGGGGGGGGGGTCCCCCAGCTCTACTTAGTAACACTACACATTAAATACTTTTAATCCTTTCTTACAGCCATCCTACTAACTACAGCACTATAAAAGCTCTCCCCATCCCTGCCATGATGGCATAAAACAGCGGTCAAAATATAGCTCCACTCCTTAACTCCACACTGTATAGAGTTAAGTGGTCAGCTTCAAGCTCTGGCTGCTTTACACCCTGGAAGAAACCAGCTACTGACTAAATATGTGGTCTCCTGAGCCAGTCTGGATGACTGGGTTACGATGTTGTCTTATTTTTTATCATGTAGTATATTCAGGTGTGTGTTTTACTGCTAGCTAAAGTACTGAGGATGTTGATGCAAGTGGAGTGAGTCTGTAAGTATGAATTCCAGCAATCAACAGCAGAAAGCGCATTTCAATATGATGTGGCTTTCACTTCAAAGACAGAACCCTACTGACAACTTATAAACAGCAGGTTTGTTGTGAAACATGAAGATATACTATACAGATTGAGCTTAAGGTCCTTGTGTACCCATTCAGGTAGGTCTTATTTTATGCAAGGGTTATGTTCCTGAAGAACGACAAGGAAATCACACAAAAAATTCCCATTTAAGACAGTGTACCTGTATATCTTGAGGGTATGGGAACTGACCTCATCCTATATAGTGCAATAACAGCCTGTTTCAGCAAAAGCAGCTTCCCCATTAATTTTAATGTTGTGAAAAATACCTCTTTGTGAGCCTGCTGAACCAACCCATACTCACACTAAATGGTTTAATATTATGATCACCTTATGACAGATCATCGTAAATAGAACGAGCCATGGCTTGAACCAAAAGCATGCTTACAGGCATCAGGTAGTTGATTCTAATCCCATACCAAAGTACTCAACAATTTTTCCATAAATTCTATAGTTGCACTCCTTGAATAAGAAGTTCTTTTTGTGCTCCTTTTAGTTCCTGACTTAGCACTTTCTTTAATTCAATCAGCATTATCACAAATTGCAGGTACGCTACTATAAGCATAAAAGATATGTCAACAATTTGTTCACCTTTTTCAAGTCAGCTTAGCATGTCCAATTTCACTGCAATATTGATTGTCTTTAACCAGTTCTTTATGTCAATTGCACTAGGTAACATACATTTATGTTTCTCACTCATGTTGGTAAGAAAAGCCAATAATGATGAAGGAAACTCATGAGCTACATGATTGTATCACCAATGTAATCAATCCATCGTGTGAATGACGGCATAACAATGACGTCACTTTATGCTAGCCTCCTACAGAAGCTACGTAGGGGCAAAGATCATCTATGCCAAATCGCATTAAACTGAAAATTACAGCATAAATTCAAAAAGGGGTGTAAATTTTCAAGTCGTGTTAAAATGAAACTGAGCAAAAAAGAAATTTTGTAAAACAAGACCTGCTTGCACTGCATTCATCAGGAATTTGGCTCTGACTGCCTCTTCACATATCATTGCAAACAACATCAGGCTGATGAATCTCCACAAGAACATCGAGGGCCATTTCCAACATTCATTGTCAAGTATGAGAGATTTATTTATTATGGACTCTCTGAAGAAACTCAGGGTACATTCACCATATAGGGTACCTGCACAGTGAGTTCTGACTCACTCTGTATAAACAGTATTGAAAGTTGACATGGAAATTCCTTGCTCAAAGGGTTACAGTGTTTAGACTAAGCCAAAGCTAATCGTATTAATAATTAACATTTTTTTGTGAACTGTACTGGTGTACATCTCTTTCACTGCACCCACAGATAGAAGAACAGAGTTATAATAAACAGAACACAAATATCCTTTCTGCTTATAAAGGGTTACCATTAAATTAGTATGCTCATTGGATTCAGGACTGTCTTGCACTGAGATCTAGTTCTCTACCAATAAGAAGGTAAGATGTATGAGCTTGACAAAGTTAGAGCTATATCAGCTTGAATGTCATGTTCAATCCATGACTGTTGAAAGCAATACCACTCTTTCATTGTATATATACAATGCAAGTCAAAGGTTCCCTTCTCTTTACTATTGCACCTTGTGCAAACCAAATGAACCTCAGGGGAACAATGGTTGAATAAAAGGTGCTTAACTTTTTAACATGTGGGGGTAAGGGATTGATATAATTCATAATAGAGGGATGACACTATATTTTAAGCAAAGAAGGGGTTATGGCTATTAATGGTATATTAATGACTTCAGAATTATTCTTGCTAAAATATGCCAGCAAAACTATGTGAGAAATACCTTGCCCTAATTCAACAGTCTTTTTTATTACTATACAATTGGATGTTTCTAAAAATGTTTACAGATTCCTGAAAATTAGTGTATATGCTGTCTTACAACGGTTTATAGACATCTCACGATAATGAACCAATTTTTATTTGTACCTGTGGAGGAACAAGCCTAATTCCTCTGTGAGCAGCTATAGGTCCAGAATGAGGTGGCCCACCTAGTCCACCTCTGGTGCCATAGTTGGGACCCCAACTTCCAACAACAACACCAGCTATCTCCAACTGCCCACCTCTGGTAGGCACAGACCGACGCAACAGGCCTCGTGCAGCACCATTTGTAGAATACAAGTTACTTCCTCGCCCCACAGGCAAAGTACGGGGATTCACTAATGCACCTCCTGCTGGCATGATGTTAGAAGGAGATAGGGAAATGCGTGTACCTGTACAAAAAGACATGTGCGATAAATTTATTGTGACATAATACAACAGTGTTTCTCACATGCATGACATTTAAGATTATCAGACTTTGTGTGCTATACGGCTAAGTAAACAGTAGGTAAAAGCTGTCCCTGTATTTAATTCAGCAACACACTATAAAAGCACATGGCAGAAGAATAGAAATATTATGCACCAAATGAAGAAGATGGATGGGCCCCAACACTGCTCTGGGTATTTTACAGAGTAAAGTGCAAAATAGTTTCGGATTCTTTAAATAACAACAGCAGACGATGATCTGTGGTAATGGGTTTGAGCTCCATAATTAAGTTAAAGCAGCAAAAAGTACTTCATTCATATTTCTCTACAAGAAAAAGTCTGCCAAAAAATCACATCAAACATTTCCTTTAACTGGTTTTCACACCAGAATTTCCCCAGCGTTTTGTACCCAGTACTGTCATAAAGTGTAGTAATTCCATTGCAGCTTCAAGCAGTAACAGACCAATGCCGTGGACTCCTTAGACTCTGCAGATGGAGGCACCAACATCACCCATAAAGCCACTTAAAACATTTACTGATCAATATGCTGTCATATCTGAAAGACTCTTCATCAACACTGCTGGCAGAACCTCAAATTCACAGACCAATGTTACTTCAAAGGTAAGGTCTGAGAGTTACAAATATTACTTGGTGCAGTATTGGCAACATACCTGGCACCTGGGGAAGTGGCGGTCTTGCAAATTGGACATCGAGTCCCTCCAGAATAGCCTTACGCATTCGTTCTACCTTCACAACATGTTCAATGTGATGGTCACATAGTTCCAGAAGGTTTTTTACAACACTTGTTCTTGCTAATTTATGATGGAACAACTTTCCATCAAAAAACAGCCATGGACAGCACATGAGCCAAGGAATAGGGGCACCACAAGCATCATTAGCTAACAATGCCATTTCCACCCCTTGCATGAACAATGCAGCCAACTGGACACCACGGCTGGACACCATAGGGAGCTAAAACAAAGTTTGTGAATGCATGCATGAGATCTTCCACAAGCAAATGGTCTTTCAGGATGAAACATGTCTGTTTTACATAAGGACTCAAGAGTGTATGGCACAACAAACACTTTCCACCTTGGTTACACAAAACCATTCCATTAATTTTGTGGAAGGTAAAAGTCGCCAATTTTCAAAGATCCAAAAATAATACAAACACAGGTGAGAACACATAAAGTTTCTGAATGTTAAACTTGGTGTTGTGTAAAGTAACCTCTAGGCTTGAAAAGGTTGATACATCTTGCATTCTCAATTCATGACAGTGTGTGTAGCAGACATGTCTAATATCTGAGTTAACTAAATACAGACAGAAACACGGACAGTATCATATACGCTTGAAAAGGTTTCAGTTTTTCAAGTCTGTAGTATAATGTTTAAGAAGAATAGAAGGTATTTTTTACTATAACACTGCATTATTTTTATTTTAACCATTTACAACTGCAGTACAATCTTCACTCAGATTGAAATCTCCTATTAAAGAAAAAATATGAAACACCATGCAGTGATTTAATGATTCTTGAAGAAGCAGACCAAATAATGTAACCACTCCCAAGCTATACAACAATTCTACCCTCAAATAACTCAAACAAAGATTTGCACAAGATGTACCTGTAACTCTTGCAGATAATGAGCATTCATCAGTTCTGGAGAAAAGGCCTGCGCAATGAATGCATCAAGTTCAGGTTTACGAAAAATTTTCTTGTCAGTAAATGACATTATGTACCTAAAATAAAAAAAAACAGATATTACAACAGTACTTGCTGGAATGACAAAGAAGTGCCAAATAATACATTAAATTATCAGGAGGCTACTCGGTAATGCCATGCACAATTCAAACTGTGCAAAAATGGCACTTCATAATTTCATTTTTAAAATCAACAACGGCATGAATATTTAACAAAATATGAGAAATAGTAAATTTCCAACTCCATATATTCAAATATCCTTGGTATGATTATGCAGTTCAGTTTAACCTCCAAAGCTAATGGCTACCCCCTGATTAACTCTGGGTTTCATATGATCAAATTCACAACAACCGATTGACATTAACAGATTTGAGTTAGGAATGTGGCACGTGCAGTATGTATAACAGCCAACAACACATTCTTAAAACACATATTTCATATGAGTACACTTCCCCACCCGGGGGTACGCGGTGGTGCAGCTGGTTGAGGCACTGTGCTACAAGCCGGAAGGTCACAGGTTCGATTCCCGATGGTGTCACTGGAATTTTTCATTGACATAATCCTTCCGGCCACACTATGGGCCTGGGGTTGACTCAGCCTCTAATAGAAATGAGTATCAGGAATTTCCTGGGGGGTATGGCGGCCGGTGCGTAGGGCTGACAACCTTACCACCTTCATGTGCTGTCTTGAAATCTGGAAGCCTCAACATCCTGGAATCCTATGGGCCTGTCCAGACCTGTAATGGGATTGCTTTACCTTTTTACACTTTCCCACCCCAATTCCAAAATTTACTAGCAACAAGCTTCTATCTCTTCTGTTTACTGTGCATTCTTCATTAATAAAAAATGGAAATACAATAGCTAAACACCTCCTCTCCTCAATTTTGTTGTCTGATTTTTGACACATATTGTTGGATTAAGAAAATGAAAATAGATCACTTGCTCTAGTTTTTAGTTCTGTGCCATGAAGTAGCTGAGTGCTCTGACATTTCAGACAGATGTCAAAACACCTCTCTATAAACAGTGCAGAAAAACAGGACCATCAACTAATCAACTGCCATGAAAACCTCAAAACTTGTATAAATTGAATCTCACTTGAGTCGGAATGTGCCCTTTCATTCAACTGTCCTACACAAAAAAATACGATGGAGGTACAATCTCTAGACAAATCCCAAACAGCTGTCAAATGTGGCACATTTTATCTCTGCTTCTCATCCCATTACATATCCACATACAGTTTTGCAGCTCACAATGTTGCCATTACAGAACTGTGCACATGGTCAAAAATTTTGTGTTTGTCTTCCCATCTCTCAAGGGGACAGAAAGAAAGGAAAGGAGGAAAAACTATGAACAAGAATACTCTATTTTTTGTCACAATATTTCTATGTCATGTACGATCTCCAATATTACATTTTAGCATCTAGTTATGACACTGACACTATACCAAGGATGTGGTTTGTGTTGTTGAGTTTGTAAAATTCAGTTATGCCATTTAGTGCTCTGAAATGTCACATACCTGAGTACAGAAGCCATAACGAGTAAATGCTGGGGAACATAGGCAGGATTCAGCATTAATGGTGTGTCTGAACGCATACAAGTCAAGAATGCTCGAAGGCGCCGTCGTTTGTCATCAATAGCAGATCTAGAGGACAAAGTTACTGATTAATAAAATGTGCAAAACATATTTGTTCAAGATGATAAAAAGGAAATCACATATATTAATAAAATAATGGTGAGCAAACATTCAGTAATAAAATTAACACAGATTTAACGACTTTAAAGAGATGTTATCTTTCCTTAAACAAAACAGTAATATGTTTTATTCATGAATTCAGCAACAAACAATTTTTGCTTTAACAGTACTATGAAGTTCAACACTTCCTTAATAATGAGTCATTCGTGATGCTAGCTAAAAACTGAATCCAAACATATTTGGCCACTTAATAACCTTCTATGGAAGCAAATTCCAACAATTCCATTTCCGTGTAAAAGAAGCAACAAGACACTGTTTGTAGAATGAAAGAGAAGCGGAAGAGGTGATGGGACATGGCCATTCCAACGAAGGTACCTGTCCAGAGAAACTAAAGGAATCCAAGAGAAAAGTGACGTAACTAAACAAACAATGGGGTAACCACACATTTTGCCAAGTAGAAAGAACCATCCACTCACTGAGTTAACTTTTTCAGTCTGGATGGAATTACAAGTTATAAATATTTCATTCAAAAATTACAAAATTGACAATCATGTAGTCCCAACTCTTGAAAACAACTAAAATAAATTTCATAATAAGTTCAACAGTTACTAAACAATACATACCCAAACCAAAGCCTCTGAATAGTAGGCACTCCCCACCCAATCTGCTCTGCTCTGACCAAGTCTGGAGACTGATATGGATTGCTCTTTGACCAAATCCATTCTTTTACATAAAGTTCTGGAATATCACACTTATCTGGCTCTAGACATAGAAGAATAAACATGTAAATTTAAAGGGCTTCTACATAAATTTTTCAAAATAAACAAGGAATAAAATTAAAGAAACACACCAGTAATATGAGGTGTGGCTATTTAGAAAAACAAATTGATACACCTCAGATTGTTCTATACCACTAGGCAGTGCATTAACAATTTAAGAGGAATCTGATCTAATAAAATTCCTCATATTCTTACAGCTTCTGAAACTGCAAGAGTACTGGATGTATATAAACTTTCATGATTTTGTGTCGAAAGCATAAAAGAACAAGCTAACACAGAAATTAACTGCATCTCATTTTAAGCAACAATTAACTATGATCAATTTCTGACACATGTGAAATACTGATTGCACTTTGCATCTGCTTGATATAAACTGTATTAAATTAATTAGAAGGCATTTAAAAATCAATTACAAGAAGCAACCTTATAATTAAGTAAAAAAAAATCACATCAGACAACATAACATCAAGACTTCAACCAACCTCAGAATACAAGTGTGCATTGAGAAAATTGGGGACTTCAAAATTGCATAATTTGAAAATCCCATTTTTCAGGCCAAAGCATTTTAAATTAATGACACTTTACTGCACTTCAGTTACCTCTAACATAAACTGTAATTGTTAAAATTAAAATTCATTTTACAGGTACATGCACACATCCAAGAAATTCTAAATTTTACCTCAATTCTATATTACTCTTGGGCCAAATTCATTTATAAACAGTCAATTTCATCTTGTTTGTTTGCCTAGAAGATGGATTGGAACACCATGCTAAAGAAAGCCTTAAGTGGAGAACCCTGAGACTGAGACAGTGGGCTGAAACATTATTTCTGAGATGTAACTGCAGCATGCAGCCCTCATTCATGAACTCAGCCATAAGAAATTCTACAGGTTATGTACCAAACTTCTACCAGTCAATAAGCCAACATCCAACTTAATGACTTTCTCAATTCTGGAATTAATATGGTCCATTAGCGAAACCACAAGATAGGAAACTGTATCTCATGGTATTAGTATGGACAGTATTCTAAGCTAGTCACCCTTTATATGTTATTTACCTGAACACACCAAATTTGTCTAAAAAGAGGGGACAGAGGGGGTTACTTTATATTTGTGAAAAAAATTAAGCAAGTCCAATACTGGTATGTACCTCGACAATTAAGACTGTCAAGGGGGAGTTACCTTATATTCAGATACATGAGGTAGGTATATGCTAAAACAAGTTATTTCACATAATACCAATTCCCCCTCTTTCCCATCCCATTAAATTAATTCAATTCTACATGTTAAGCTGTTTCAATACTCACCACCTTTCTCTTTACTCTTCGAAGCCATATACATGTAATGATGGAGGTTGAACAGAATTGCATATACCATCTGCCTGACAGGTTGATATAAAAGATGGATACTGGGAAACTCTTTGTTAGTTTCATCTTCCATTAACACAGGAAGTTTTATTTCGCCCTAGCAAAAACATCCAGAATCAAAACCAGAAAATTAAATTTCTGAAGATTAAACAATTCTTTGACTAGTTTGCCCTTTACCTTGGCTGTTCTTTGGCTGACAAAGTAAGCTCAAAATAAGCCAGACTTCTCCAATAGGCAAAAGAAATGTTATCATTCAATTTTAATGCTAACTGGTGTAACCTGATCTCCTGATATTAATCACCGACTCACCAAGAACTACAGAGCCTGATGGGAAGCACATGTCATGGGCATGGGTTTTATTTGTTAGAGTGGAGCATGGCAAACACCGAAAACATTTCTGGAGCTTTGAATGCTACAGCATGACTGCCACTGTTTTGTTTTGGAAAGTAAATTTAGGCAGCAAAAAATACAACTTCATTTCTGTTGCAGGGAATAGTCTAATATGCACAAGAAAATCCTAAGCCTGTCATTATTCCATCCCCATGCAGCTATCATTCTTAACAGTTTGGGATATCAACAGCACATGACAGTCCTGTTCAACACGGTCTGTCCGTATGAAGCATTCTCAGGGTCACCAGATAACAGTTATTGCCAAAGACAAATTTCCACAGTTGATACCATGCACATTATGTGACCTTATGATTTAAAAGCTGCAGCTAGAGGTGGGAACCATCTGTTTTAAGGCTAGTTATACTTCTGGAAGTTAAAGGTCAGTACAGTGTGTTAATAGAAAAAACTGTGCAGTACACCTGCACCACAAGGAGACTATGTGTAGACGAGAAAAATGTATGGTACTGTAAGTATATCGAAATGAGCCATCAGTGAAATCCACAAAGTGCCTGTGTCTATTTTGTATCTACAGGCCAATTCATGCTATTATAGCTGGTCAATTTGTACCTCAAATAAATGTATCTCTATTACTTTGCGTAGGTATTTCCAAAATGCTCATATTACACAAGCTACGTAAAGGTGACAGTTTCTTTTTTAACAATATCATGTTTAAATTTCAACAGGTTTTATGCTAGCAAAACACAAAATGCCTACCTGTGTTAGAATTTGGTATATGTATGGTGACATGAGCCCTTTTTGATGTCTCTCACTTGCTGTACGCATGACTTCTGGTGGTACACTTGGCAATGAAGTAAGTTTATTGGATGCAGGTCCAACCACATCGTCAGTGCCAGCAGCTGATTTAGAGTTCTTGAACATATAGAATAAATGCTGTAGCAAATCCAGCACTAGAAAAATATTAACACTTTCAAAGGAATATAGTAATGTGCTACATTGTTCTTCAAAATTAAACTTCTCCTTATTTTCAAATACAGTAAATATTAGATCAACTCTGAAATTCTTTTATATTACCAAGAACATAAAATAGTTTGCATATGACCTATTCATTCAATATGGCAAATGCAACTGTTATAAATTCTTAGGTTTTTTTACTCTTTTCATCAATTTTACACGCATAAGAGATATGAAGGTATGTTTATCAGTGACACGGCTATATGATAAAGCTTTACCATCTGAAGTTAAAAGTTTAAGTAGTGACATAATATCACAAGCCAAGCAAACAAGTTAATGTCCAAGAACTTCTGTAGTATTCTCTCTCTCTCTCTCTCTGACATCTCTACCTGATTGTTCCACCCAACTTCTGGGGTAAGTCTGCAGGGTGAAGTGGCACTGGAACTGCTGCTTGAACTTGATGAACTTATAAGGAGACTGGCTGAATGATTGCCACCATTTATGGCATGAGAATTTGACATCCCTATTGAAAAAAAGTCTTTATTAGCAATCCTATCAACAGATTTTCCACGTTTACATTCAAACACTGTGAAATACTGTGTATGCTGGAACTTTCATTTAACTCAAAAATTTAAATACAGTCAAGCAAAGAGTTGCTGACAGAAACTTACCAACAGACAAGGCTATTTCATCTTCTTCGGCAGCACCAGAGTGGTTCTTTACCTCACAGTGGTTCACGTTAGTTTTTGGTGCATCATTTTGGCTACCAATTGTGGGAGGATCAATTACTATCTGCGGAGCTTTAGAAGCTTTGGCTGTGGCTTCATTGTAGGCTGCCAAACTATCTCGCTGTGTAAAAGGAAGCAAACAAGTGTTCAGAAATATTCCATCAGCTGTACTACTGTAGGAAGCCAGCTAGTGTAACTGGAATTCATCTTCCTCCACACCTTCACGCAAACACCAATCCCTCCAGATTGTTTTTAAGACTGTTCATTCGCCTTCATTCTCACCCCAACTGCAAATAATCATATCATATGCTTTGCCAGCACTAATTTAAAAGAATTTGATTTTAATATCAAATTCACCTTACAACATACATGAAACTTTAAAAAAAAAAAAAAGAACTCTCATATCTAAGTCACTGTCAATGCTTAAAAAAGTCTAAAAGGACAAATGTTTCAATAAAAGCCAAAGTAAGTAGCATCATTACACATTTCCAAGTTCATTTTGAAAAGAATTAAAAAAATAAATATGGATGATGCTGACATAATTATTCTGAAAAATATGAACTATGAAAATACTAATATATAAGAAGAAAAAATCTAAGCAATATTCACAGTGACAGAAGTCAAGTCAAAATAGATTACCTGCATTGAAATATTTCATCACCTGAAAAAAAGTTGGATTGCCTTACAACTGCACACATAAGTCAACTTTTTGTTTTCCAAGTGTGACATCCCCGTTGTGTTGAATTGCTAAAATTATTATACAGGGTGTCCCAGGAGGAAAGGACCTAACTTCGGGAGAGTGTTCCTTAGGTCAAACTATACCGATATAACCCAAAACACCTATATCCAAAGTTCAATGGTTACGGAGATATCGGC
>Ga0123352_10007132_pt1 | contig 17188 bp, 9 predicted proteins | sample TergutLab28metaG_FD_89700 | JGI IMG/M metagenome (GOLD analysis project Ga0123352, IMG submission 89700) | Labiotermes labralis P1 segment gut microbial communities from Petit-Saut dam, French Guiana - Lab288 P1 | ecosystem: Host-associated > Arthropoda: Insects > Digestive system > Gut ... | reverse complement strand
TCGCACAAACCAACCGCACCGCGCAATTCCGCCTCTTCCCGGACATAGGGACAGGACACACATTATTGCTGTCCCGTCTCTATTTTCGTATAGCGCACACAGACGCAAGCACCGACCGCATCACATTGTGGGCGTCGGGAGCATATAGAAACAGCCAGTTCCATGGTGCGCTATTGCCGGAAAACGGAAACAACCACCGAGTAGAGGAGTATAGAAATAGTTTGCTGCGCAGTAATTTAACAAGGGATTTTGAAGGGATAACAAGCGTTGTGCCTAGCATATTAAGTTATATACTTGCGCATGGGACAAGCACAGACGGAGCGAATGCGGAGGATAGGATATGGATACCGTCATGGCAGGAAATAAATACGGAGTGGGGATTGAGTGAAGATGAGAAGAGATTTGAGCCAAACGGGTTTTGGAGAAATGCGTGGTTAAGGAGTCATTCGCCGTCGTTTATGGCAAATGCGCATATAATGTTGAGTGAGACAGGAGTGGTGAGTTCGGCAAATGCGACGCTGGTGTGTGCTGTGCGCCCTGCGCTGCATTTGTCGCTTAGGGCGCTTTTGGGGGTGTAGGTTTTTAGATGAGATAAATAAAGATTGGGATAGTAGGGTTAAGAAGATTGCTAAACAAGGGCAGTCTTTTTTTGTTTGCTTTTAGCGTTGTTAAAATTCAATGTTATTAAAATTGGTAAAAATTATCAGTTTTGATTGACAAGTTTTGGTGCATGTAATATAATTATAGTAATATGAGGAGGTAAAAATTATGAAAAGAAAATTAATTAGTTTAAGTATAGCGTTAATAATGCTATTGTTTACAGTCATAGGTTTTAGCGGGTGTTCAAGCAGGGTGGAGTGTATTTGCGATGAAGTGGATTGCTTTGGGGTGTGTAATTTTGAGTTGACGGTTGAGGTGGAGAGTTATGTGATTAATTCAATATATGATAATTGGCTGCAAATATATGTTGCTGATGAAGAGGAATTTGTAATTATAGCAACACTTGCAAATGTAGGTGGCAGGCGAACAACGATTGCTAGACGAGATTCTTCTAGATGTGCAATTTTATTTAGTATTCATATCCCATCAGGAAAAGGTATTATATCTGGTAGTGTCCCTTTGCCACCGATATTTGGATGGAGTTGGGTAAGTGCTAATTTAGATGATGGTGAATATATAAGTGGACAGCCTAGAAAATCAAGTTTTGGTTTTGCTATTGGCAAACATGAAGCAACAGTGACAGCAGGTTTTTATATAAATCATAGAAGCCGCAATAATAGACAATTTATTAGACTTGAATACACTTTTACATTTGAAGTTGTATAAACCAAATAAAAATCGGAGGAATTAAGAAATGAATAAATCAAAGAGAGTTTTAATAGCGGGATTATTGACACTTGCATTGATTTTTAGCAGCGGAATGATGCCATTTAATCGAGAAACAAGTTTTCAAGTTGCAGATGCACACGAGTTTCTAAAATTTTGTTTAGATTGCAACTGTGATAAAAAATGTAATTGTGATAGCAAGCATAATTGCAATCAAGTGGAGACCTATATAGTCGACAACAATAATGAGATTGAACAAAGTATAGATATTCGCAATGGATATACCATAGAAGATATTAGAGAGTTATTAGGGCAGCAGTCTTTATACAAAAGTGTGCGTATGCATACTCCATATGACGGTGTTGTGACTTATCAAATATCAATGGAAGATAGTGAAGTAGAGAGCATACTGCAAACGGCAAGTGATATTGCTCCGATGAATGCTTTTACATACAGAAGAGAAAGGATACATGGGGCAGGCAGACCTTTAAGCAGCAGTATTACGGTAGTGCTGATGGGTGATGGTTTTACGCAAGCGCAGCAAACGGCATTTATGAACCATGCAAGAAGTGCAAGAGATTTTATGCTGGACATGCATCCGTTTAGATTGTTTAGGGATATTTTTGTCATTTATGCTGTGCAGACTATTTCATCACAAACTTGGGTCAGGACACCAGATAATACAACAAACAGATTTAGAAGTTTTGAGCCCACTAGAAATTGTCCTGTATCTATTAGACATCTTGATATAAGCATTCCTCAATGGGGGCGTGGACAAATATATCAAGTGGCAGACTGGGCGGTGGGCGGAAGAGCAAATTTAAATATGGTGCAGGTAATTGCAAACACAACCCGCTTTGGGGGTTCTGCTTTTCATCATCCTGGAATAACAAATCTTGAAGTGGGTATTTCCATAACTACATTACATACAAGCAGTGGCGGATGGCGAAAAACTTTTGTGCATGAATTTGGTCATTCATTTGGGGGATTAGCTGATGAAAGAAATGATGTTGTGGGAAGAGAAGCACCAAACATGACTAGGGATAGAAATAATCCAAGATGGAGTCATTGGATAGGACATGCGGGAATAGGTGAGCCTTTTCATATAAACGATGGAGATGGACGACGATGGTATGTGTCAAGAGGATTTGATAGAAATTTTTTTGGGATTGTTACAGATGGTTGTATAATGGCTTTGAGTTCTTCTAATATTGACTCTTTCTGCGCAGTATGTTCAGCAGAATTAACAAGACGCATGGCACACATCGCAAGAGAAACATTTCAAAGCCGTCACCCTAATCCTATGACTATAAATCCACCAAGAAACACACATGTTGTTATACCGGACGGTGCAACCCGTATTTTGGCATATGCATTTAACGGCAATACATATCTGCAGCATATCACTATCCCATCAACAGTCACTAGTATTGGTAGGTATGCGTTTATCGGTGCAACAAACTTGCGCACAATAGTTAACAATAGTCGTATGCCGCAATTACTTGGTAATTGGATAATGGGATCAGCATCAACGCATTTTGCTGGGCTTAACAGGTCACGAATTACAGTATATATCCCAGAGGGCACTAGATCCTTATATGAGATGAGGGGCTGGGTAGGTTTTAATTTAGTTGAGAGAGGGGCACTTTTTGACGGCAGAGGGGAAATTGATTCAGCTGTTGTGCAAAGCATTTTGGATAAACTTAATCATGATAATACAAGAGTGATTGACCGCAACACTTCTTTTCAGCTTTTTCCTAGTGTTGGCACTGGGCATCCTTTAAATCTTTCTAGGCTGCGCTGGCGTGTTGTGGATGTAGATTCTGCGAATGACCGTATTACTATATGGGCGGCAGGGGCGTATAGAAATTCAAGGTTTAATGCTTTGGAGAGCGGAGTCATGCCGCCGTATAGCAGAAGTGAATTAAGAAATAATTTGTTGACAGACTGGGGAGGTGTTACATCAAGCATACCAAGAATAAATAATTATATACTAAGGCATGGTTCTAGTTTGGTTGGGGCAAATGCTAATGACCCAATTTGGATTCCGTCGGATGAGGAGATTAGACTAGACTGGGGATTGGGTAATACAGGGTATGCGCAATATCGCAGGTTTCAGATGAATGAATTTAATGAGCGGGCATGGACAAGGACGATAAGGAGTGCGGGTTATGCTAATCAAAAATGGACAATACCATATGATGGCGGCACAAGACTTTGGGTGACTGGCACGACTCAGCGAGCTGTGCGCCCTGCGCTGCATTTGTCTTTAAGTGCTTTGCAAGAAGCTGTAAATAGAGTGCCGCTATTTGACACCAACGGCACACTAAACCCACTAGCGTTAACCCGCCTGCAAACAGCCATCGCACAAACCAACCGCACCGCGCAATTCCGCCTCTTCCCGGACATAGGGACAGGACACACATTATTGCTGTCCCGTCTCTATTTTCGTATAGCGCACACAGACGCAAGCGCCGACCGCATCACATTGTGGGCGGCAGGAGCGTATAGAAACAGCCAGTTCCATGGTGCGCTATTGCCGGAAAACGGAAACAATCACCGAGTAGAGGAGTATAGAAACAGTTTATTAAGAAGCAGGCTAAAAGAGGACTTTGCGCCGATACATCAGATAGCCGGGGATAATATATTAAGGCAAGGTGTGACAAGCGACGGGGCGAATGCGGAGGATAGGATATGGATACCGTCATGGCAGGAGCTAGGGATAAATGGGTGGAATGTGCCGTTGGAGTTGAGAGGATTTGATACAAACGGAAATAGTGACAGAGCATGGCTGCGCATGAGGTCAGGGTTAAGTGTGAACTGGCAGGTGACAGTATGGGAAGGAACAGGTATAGATTGGGCAGGGCTGCCTACTAATAATTTTGCTGTGCGCCCTGCGCTGCATTTGTCGCTTAGGGCGCTTTTGGGGGTGTAATCTTTTTTCATTATATGCAAAATTCTTAGGCAAAATCAATTGACACAAAAAAAACGGTATGTTACAATACTTGTCACTATAATTGCTAATACTATACATATCTACTTAAAAACATGACTTTTTTGGAGGTCAAAATGGAAAACCAACAACCAAACACCGCCCCTAAAGCAGCGCCTAAAAAGAAATTTAAAATACCTAAATGGGCTTTTTCACTTGGCGCATTAGTGCTTGTTGTGGCAATAATTGTTTCAACTGTTGCGATTACGACAGCGGCAACAAGAAATCCTGGTATTAGGGTATTAGAGAATTATTTAAATGCGCTGCAAAGAGGTAATGTAAGAAACTTTGTGTCTGCTTTTGAAGCAAGGGGCACAGATGAATTTGACAATGCCTTAAATAGATATAGAGATGGCGTGAGTCAGTTTAATGCTTTAAACAGGGATTCAGAGGCATTTGAAGAAGTTTGGAACAGAAACATACTGCCTGACCCTAGTGCTAGTGAGCCTATTGGTGCGCAAGAGGCTAGAGAACAGTCTTTTAGGCTTGATGAATATGGCAACAGACGTTATGATATTGACTTAGGTATTGATTTTTATGTTGAAAGGCAAATTGCTAGGTCAATAATAGATTATACATATGAAATAATAATCAATGATCTTAATGTTATTCAGTTAAGAGTAGTCTTTTTATTTGATCCTCCTATTATTAGGACAGATGAAACTGCATATGAAATTATTCCAGCAAGATATTGGCATCATGAAATCAGGACAAATCCGCAAGGGCAAATGGCAGTGAGTGCAACAAGATATCTTAATTTTAGACGCATCAACAACAGATGGGTTTTTGCAGATGGATTTAGGTTGTTTCGCCGTGACCAATATGAGATTGAAACATGGTTTAGACCTATCACTATTGATAGACAGCAAGGCTATGAACTGATGAACGTTAATGCAAATGATATTCCTTCTAATGGGCATTTTGATGCGACATATCACAATAATCTTCCTATTTTGTCAATTGCAAACCGTGCTTTTATGAATGTCGCAAGGGCAACTGCTCATCATGATGATAATGTGATATTGGGTCATAGGCTAAGAGAAATAACATTGCATGGCGATATAAAAAACATCGGTGTATCAGCATTTGAAAGAGCGTTGGATTTACAGCATGTTCATTTTGCTGACATAACTGAAGACATGACTCAAGAACAAGTACTAAACAGAAATCGCACAAGACCGCTAGTGGTGGGTGACGCAGCATTTAAAAATACAAGATCGCTTAGGTCATTTACTTTATCACATACTGCTAATCCTGTTATACCAAGCCATGCTTTTGCTATTACCATAACTGCAGTAGCGCCTGCTCCTCCGCCTGCTTCTGACGGAGGGCCTGGAATTCCGTTTGTTCCGATGAGACAAAGAGGTTTGACATCATTTGATTTTAGGGGATTTAGCGCAATTGGTCACTTTGCTTTTAGAGGTACGGGGCTAACAAATATAAATCTATGGGAAGCTAGCGGCGACAATGCATTTGATACAATTAGGACAATTGGTGAAGGGGCATTTGAGTTTTCTAGCGTGAGCACATTAACAAGTGAATTTTATGGTGCTGGAGCAACTAGAGTTAACAATCGTTTGTCTGATAATTTGACAAGAATTGGTGCAAATGCTTTTAGGCATACAAGTATAAATCAGCTTGCCTTATCTAATTATATGACAAGCGTACCGTTTGGAATAGTGGATGGCAACATAAATTTTAATGCTTTTAGATTTGGTTCTAATTTAAGAGAGATAGAAGCATTTGCTTTTAGGGGCACAGCCTTAACTAGATTAGACTTGCCAGCTAGTGTAGAGCATATTGGTACAGCGGCTTTTGAAAACACTAGATTGCTTAGATATGTTAATTTTCCGCAAGATACTATTTTAAAAACTATTGGTGTTAGGGCTTTTCAAAATACAATTTCTATTATTAGTTTAGAATTGCCTGAAACTATCCAAAGCTTGGGCGAAGCAGCCTTTTCAGGTGCAACAAATCTTAGGTTTGTGTTTTTAAATGTTGAGCCTAATATTGCGTTAGGAGCAGGGGTTTTCACAATAGCACAAGGAATACCAAAATTCTATGTTAGAGGTGATAGACAGGTCAACCAATATCAAGGCGGCAGATGGGCAGAAATTAGCCCTCAATGGAATGGTCAAGTTTTTTCAAGGAACATTGTACAAGACGGTGTGGCAATTTTAGAAACCGGAAATCAAGTGATAAGCCCATTAAATCCTAATCAAACTAAACCTGAAAGAGTGCTTATTCAATTCTTATATGGTCATGCGGCAGACGGAGTGGTTGAATTGAGAGACAGTGTTAGAGCAGTGCAAAATTTGGATGCATTAAATATTACTGCTATTGCAGAGGGTGCATTTGCAAGAGACAGCCTGGCGACAAGAGTATTAGTTGATGTGCATGAATTAACATGGGTAGGTGCTAATGCTTTTTATGGCGCTGAAAACATGAGATTTATTGAAGCTAGGGTGGCATCAAATGCTAGGCTTAGGTTAATTGGAGACCATTATGATTTTAGAGAGGCGACGGGGATGTGGTTAATAGATGGTGTTCATATTGGCTTGGTACCAGCTCCTGCACCGCTGCCTCCACAAGAAGTTATTACAAATGAGCCTTTTCCTTATACAGTCGTTGATTTAAGAATGAACAGAAGAGTAGGTGCTTTAATTAATCAGTTTGATTTAAGATTAGTGGTGGGTATAGCAAACAGTGCTTTTGCAAATGTATCAGCATTAAATACTGTGCACTTTGGCGCAACTAGATTTATTGGTGAATCAGCTTTTGCTGGTACGGGTGCTTTAGCATCGATTACCTTTGGCGGAGTAACTAGTACTGATCAAGAGAATAATATTCCTAATGAAGGACGCATATTGCAAATCGGAGACGATGCGTTTACAAGGGCGTCAAGTTTAACATCAGTTGAGTTTTCAAGTTCTCTTATAAGCGTTGGTGACAGAGCATTTTATAGCACACCAAGATTAAGATATGCTATAATTAATTCAGAAAGTTTAAATATAGGCACAAATTCGTTTAGTACAATTGACAATGTTTTAAAACTGTATGTAAATAATTTATTAGATGCTCAAGGCAATATTAGGTCAGCATTTAATAGCGGTAATTGGGCTCAAGGCAATTATCATGACTTTATGTTTGATTTAAATATTAGATATTATGATGGAAACAGAACCAATTTTGCAATAATAGGTGATACTCTTATACAATATTTGGGGCATGTTGCTGTGGCATTTGATACTAATACATTTGAAACCGTTACACATAATCCAGCTACACATAACCCAGGTCTTGCTAATGTATCTATTATCGGACCAGGTGCTTTTGCAACATCGCAAATTTCTAGGCTTGCTATTGGTGAAAATATTCATGAAATACATGACAATGCATTCTTTGGTCTTGACAATCTTTCTCATATTGATTTTACTAATTCTAGCGGAATTTTTGGTGACGGGGTCAGCCCTCTTAGAAGAATAGGCAACAGGGCATTTTTTGAGGCACCTGAAATAAGACAAGAAGGCAGAGTAAGAATTTATCATGCTGAACCGCACCCTGAGTTTACTATGGGTCAAGAGTCTTTTGAATTATTTCCAAGATTGGTTCATGTGCGTGAAAGAGCTCCATTTAGCGGAAGATATATCAGAGCAACAAATGCAGAGGGTGAATATCTTTTAAATGCAGCAGGTGAATTTATTTATGTTAGAGAGCAAAATATAGGGAATGCAGATTGGAGAAGATATGAAGTTAATCATGACATAATAACAGCGGATGATGACCCGTCAGTTGAAGTATCTATGCTTATTGTTGAAGGCAGGCATGGTCAAGGTAATGCAGGTACAATTACTGTAGGACTATATACTATAACCAGTGTAGACGATGAGCCAGGTACAGTAGACGGCAGACCAAGGCATACTACTATTTTAAGTGCGGTGCCATCAGGTGTAAATGGTTTTGCTTTTAGGGGCTGGATGCAAGTATATGACCCGATAAATAATCCAGAACATACAAGACTAAGTCAAGCTTTAGGGTATGAATATATTGATGGTGTGCGTTATGTTAGAGTATCTGATGCGGCGGCTTTTGTATACAGATTTAGAACTGAAATAGAACCAGATAAACTGTTTGCATTGTTTGAAAGAGTCAGGGTATCAATTTATGTAGAAACCAGAGAATCAAGCGCAAGAGTATATGTGTTTGCACCTGCTAGACCGGGAAATACAGCAACAAGCACATACTTTAGTGAAACAGTAGGTTGGGCAAATGCAGGATTATTGCCTGTTGGGCAAAGTGCAGCAAATTTCTATAGAGATGAGCCGGGTTATGGTGCATATGTTGTTTTAACAGCAAATTCATTTATGGGTGCTAACAATACTCCAAACAGAGTGTTTAATGGTTGGTCATTGAGAAAGGTAAGAGCAACAAATGCTCCGCCATGGTATGAGCAGCTTCCTGAGGCTGAATATGGCGCATTGCAATATGAGGAGTTTGATGATGTTTATGCATTTGCTAGATATTTAATTCAAAGCGGTTCAACTATAAGAGTACTAGGCACAGTGGATAACCCTATTATTCCTACTATTAATATTGGTGCAGTAAATGTAACAACATCGCAAAGCTATTTGGCACAAATGTCATCGGGACAGTTTTTAGCAAGAACTGCAAATGGTGATATCTTTATCATCAATAGGACAATTGCGGGTATAAATATAAGCAGTCAAGTTATGAGCATGGTGCGTGTGTTTATTGCTGATCAAGATATCAGAGCAACAGCTATATGGGCATAAAGAATATCATTAAAAAAATGAGAGTATATACTCTCATTTTTTTTGTCTAGGAAAAATAATTTATTTTTGAGATGTCTAGCATTTAAGATTCAAGCGAAATTAAAAAAATACAACCTAAATAAATATCGTTAAGATGGTTATATATTGCGACACAAAGAAATAATGATGAGATTCTTTAGGCATGCTAGACCCACGAAGATATCTTGGTACGGGGTTACAGAATGACATAAAATAAAATTAGGTTTAAGCGGTATAAGTTTTTTACATTTAGTGAACAATTTTTAATTTTGTCATCCTGCTAAGGATCTCATCCTTATTAAAAAATGTTCTGTATTATCAAATCCACTCAAGAGGATTATATATTGCGATACAATAATAATAATGCTGGGATTCTTTGTTCACAAATTCTTATCCACTTTTTTGACTACAGTTCAACAAACAACTATTTGCAAATGTAATACAAAAGCCTCATCATTGTCAAGCAATAATGAGGCTTTTGTGTGGAAATTATTCAGAAGGATTTTCATCAGTATTTTCCATTTGTTCAAAATTTGTAGTCTTTGGTATGACCTTTAGGAGCGCAAGGTCACGAATACTTCCTGGTATGACCTTATATACTTAAGGACATTTTTGTTCTTGTTTTATAGTATAGGAAAAACCCCATATGTTTGAGAATACACGAACTCAAAAAAGGGGCGACACTGCAAGTCGCCCGAAGTGTCTGAAGGACACCTTTTTTATGAGGCAAAAGCACTTGTACCGCCAAGCATAGTTATGTTAAGGCGTGCGCTTGCTCCGTTTATATAAAATCTTTTAAAACCTTGACCTGCTCCGCTTATTCCGTCTATGTTTACTCTGCGATTTGCTCCGTTTATGTTTAATGCTGATAGATTTTCTGTAACTCCATAAAGATTTAAAGTTGCTCTAAAAGATGCTCCGGTTACTCTTAATGTGTGCATGTGCGAGTAGCTGGCGGTTATCCTTGATGATGCTCCGTCAATGTTTATATAGCGAATTTGGCTATAAGAAAAGTTAAATCTTGTAGAAGAACCGCGGCTAGTGATGGTATCAACTTGACTATTTGACAAGTTTAATTCTGTGCTTGATCCGTCAAGTTTGATTGCTTGGCTAGATTTTACATTATCAAACTCAATATTAATTGAAGAGCCCGTTATTGTCATGTCACCGCTTAAACAAGAGTTTTTTATGTTAATTCTAGAAGAAGAGCCTCTTAGGTTAAATTCATTAAAATCAATTCCATTTGCATTTATTCTAGAGCTTGCGCCATTAAAGCAGGCAAATATACTTTGAGTGACGGTGATATAAATCATGCTTTGAGTTCTTTTTATGCCGTTCATTCCTAAAAGCATTGCATTAGAAAATATGGGTCTATCCTCATAAAAACTAAATGTATAGTTTCCTCTATCGTTTCTAGTTTGTGAAATGGTGATATCAGACAGGTTTGAATTAAAATAGTCTACTCTAAAAGTCTCTCCCATTTTGATAGTATAGCGCCAATTGCCAGTGAATTCAATTTCATCAAAAACTCTGTCGTGTTGATCTAAAAAATATACTGCAGTTAGTTTTTCACTATCAAGGTTTGCTATATTCCAATCATTATTTGCTAGCGTAATAGTAAATATCGTTCCGCCCAGCAAAACAAATATAATCCCAATGATAGTCATTGCTAGAAATAGTTTTTTGAATTTTTTCATAATTTTTCACCGTCCCTTTTTGCTGTTTTATGTTTTCCGATATAAAAATATTTTTGTGTTAAACGCACTGTCCCTTTTGTAATGGGTCTAATAAATACCAATAGCAATAGTCCTATTCCGCTTGCGGCAAGACCTAAACCGATTGAGGCATAGGCTGCTGTGCTGTATGTGCCGATGTGAATTAAGCTAAACACTGCGCTGGCAAGACCGCCGATAGACATGCCGACGCCGCTTGCAATGAAAGTGATAACTATAGTCCAAAGTGTAATAAAAATTGCAAAGAAGGGGATAAAGAAGATAAGTCTTGCAATGACGCCTCCCGTACTCTTTCTCTTTTTTGTGTTGATTGCGGGGGCATAGACTATAGGAGCAACGGTCAAAGTGACGGGGGTAATAATAGTGTCAATAGCATCAGATGCTGCCGGTAGTTCTTGGTCTAATACAAGATTATCATTTTGTGTCACTATAGTGTCTAAATTATCTAAAGGCGTATTGTGGGCTAGGGGTTCTTTTATGTTTTCTTCAAAGCCGTATACTATTTTATAGGCTACATCAAAAGGATTTCCAAATGATTTTATAATTTCTTTTTCATTTAATCCAGCATCAATTTTATCTAGAAATAACTCATTATAATAATCTAATATTTTAGATGATTCTGATGCTGGGAGTCTTTTTAAGTTTTTAGCTAACTCTAATTCCCATTCAAATTTTGTCATGCTCTTAAACCTCCGTTTGTTATATAGTCAATGATTTTTAGGATTGAGTGTGAGTTTTTTCTAAAATCCATTAGGTGATCGGTACCTGCCTGCGTAATCATATAATATCTTCTCAATCGCCCGTTTTGTTCTTTAGTCCATGTCGTGACATGAGCGGCACTTTCTAATCGTTTTAGGACGGGATAGAGTGTGGACTCAGATATATCAACATACGGGGCAAGGTCTTGAATTATTTTGTATCCATAGCTTTCTTCTTTTGTCAATGCCCTTAGTACGCAAACATCCAGCAATCCTTTTTTAATTTGTATGTCCATATGAATTCTTTAGCCTCCTTTATTTATTAATAAAGCAAACTATAATGTCATGCACAATATTGCTTTATACATAATACTATATATTACATAGTATACTATGTCAAACGATTTTGTGTGCTTTTTTAAAGTTTTTTTGAATTTTAAGCGAAAAAATAAAAAAGATGCTATAAAGAGGCATCTTTTTTATGCGCTAGGAAATATACTTAGCGGAACACGATTCTTGAATAGTTGTTTGCATCAACAAAAAAAAGTGAGATAAACAACGCATCCAGTAGCCGTAAGGCGCTAGGTCCGCGAAGGACCCCATAGTACGGGCTTATATCTCTAAAGGACACTTTTGTTATTTAAAGGAGTATGAAAAAACAGATGAGGTAAAGATAATCATTGCGGGGGCGGGGGGTGAGAATAATGGCAACCTCCAGTAGTTCCGCAATACAAAACAAAGCCATAAAGGCTGTTTGTGATGATGTAGATGATGTGATAATTGTTTTTTTATAAAGAAGAGATGCTTATGGCATGACAAAAGATTATAATGGACAAATATATGTAATCACTACTCTGCTTAAATCTAAAACTATGTCTGCTATTAAACAGCGTTTCTTTACTCCTATTGGCACGACACCTTTAGGTGGTAATCCTTTGCGAATGCTTCTTAGTGCGGTCATTACAGCATGATATATTTTAGATTTAGCGGAGTAATTTCTATTTTTAAATTCATGTATACAGCTTCTTAAATTTTGTTGTCCTGTAAGGATCTCTTCTTTACTCTTTTAAGCACTTTTTCTTCGTTTAATTATGACAAATACAATAGTTGCAGCAACTATGGCAATACCTCCAGTGATTAATAAAATCAGTAGCCATACTGAAAATCCGTTATTATTGTTGGGTCCTGCACCGCCGCCAGAGCCTAAACGATCTAATCTGCCTCCTGATCCTTGTGTAGAGATTCCAATTCCTGCAACAAATGAGTTTCTGTATTCAGAGTGTGAAGTGATTGTAAAGCTCCATAAGTTATCATAGGTATAAGGATTAGAAACAGTAAGTCCCAAAGCCCTAAAGCTATAAACTATTGTTTCATTATTGCTGTTGGTGTCATAATCATATAGATAATTTAATTGTTTAACGGACAGCTGTTCAGTTTTATTAGAAGCCACACCATACACAAATTGTCCGTCCTTAAAGTTTGTATAAATGTTTCCGTTTGGTGCTGTTAGAGTTATTGAAAAGCTGCCCATAGATGTGTCATTCATGATGGCAAAATCATTGCCCTCAATTTCAAATGTAAACGAACTTGAGGTTTGCTCGGCATCAAGAATTCCAAAAATGGGGATAAATACATCATAGCCGCTTGTTGCTGCCCAGTTTTGCATATGAGTTATGTTGTTGTTTCGGCTTATTCTAAGCACCAAAGTTTTTAAAATTTCTTGCATGTCATCAGTGTTGTTGGCGCTTTGATGAAAAGAGGTATAAAATACTCTTCCGTTGTTATTTCCGTATGGAAATGAAAATGTAAAAGGAAAGATGCCGTCTTTTTGGCTGACTGCTCCTTCAATGTGTACTGTGACATCATCTTCAAGGGGTGAGATAACCAAATACCAATCACTTAAATCAAAGTTAATTTCAATTTCATATCCGATATCAGCGCTTAGTCTTAGTCCTTCATCTACAATATATCCTGTTGTTGTTTGACGATTTAACTTAATGAATTCTAAATCTGTGCGTTTGGGAAATGCATTGTGTATAGAAGTTAAGGCATGGTCGGACGCATACACCAGTCCGCCTTGCTCTACAAAAGCTTTTATTAATGCGCCTTCTATACTAGTGCCGCAATTTATAAACAAAATATCGTATGTTTTGATATATTCTAATATTGTTTCTCTATCATAATTATACGGCAAAAGAGTCCAAGGAATATCCATGCTTGTTAGTACACTGCCAATGTTGTCTGAACCTTGGTGCGTAACCAATATGTTTGGCCAAACTTCTTGTTGAGAAGTATTGTCGGCGGCTATGGCAGTTTTGCCTATGCTAAAAAATCCTGAGAACAATGCAAAAGCGATTATTACTAAAAACAAACTTTTTACAACTTTTTTCATAAATTAAATATCTCCTTAAATTATGCTTTTTTCTTGACTGTCTTTTTTGCACATGCTTTCTTTGCGCTATAAATCAATCTATGTTTAAACTCTTGGCTTTTTCCATCGTTCCAGTTTTGCACTGGTCTATAATAGCCTGTGATTCTTGAATAAGTTTCTGTTTTAGTTTTGCACGATGGGCAAGAATATAGTTCTCCAGATAAATATCCATGTTTAGGACAAATTGAATAGGTGGGTGATAGAGTATAGTATGGCAGTGTATAGTTTTCTGCAATAGACTTAATTATTGTTGCTGCTGCTTTCCAGTCTGATAATTTTTCACCTAAAAATGTATGGAAAACTGTCCCGCTTGTGTACAGTGTTTGCAATTCATCCTGAATATCTAAAGCACTAAATACATCGTCAGAGAATCCTACTGGCAAATGAGAAGAATTTGTATAATAAGGAGTATCCCCCTTGCTTCCAGCCGTTTTAATATCAGGATATCTTGATATATCATGTTTTGCCAACCTAAATGAGGTGGATTCAGCAGGCGTAGCCTCTAAATTAAACAAGTCTTCATATTTTTCTTGATAATCGCTTAATCTTTCTCTCATATGATTAAGTGTCTTTTTAGAAAATCCTTGAGCTGTTTTATCTGTTAAATCTTTTTTAATCCATGCCGCATTTAAACATGCTTCATTCATGCCCACTAATCCAATTGTAGAAAAATGATTTCCAAAGCCGCCTAAATATCTTTTTGTATATGGGTACAATCCTTCTTCCATAAGTCTTGCTATGACTTTGCGCTTTGAGTCTAAACTTCTTGCAGATATATCCATCATCCTATTTAATCTAGCAAAAAATTCATCTTCATCTTTAGATAAATATGCTAATCTTGGCATGTTGATAGTCACTACTCCGATACTGCCTGTGCTTTCTCCTGCTCCAAAAAATCCGCCTGACTTCTTTCTTAATTCCCTTAAATCTAATCTAAGTCTGCAGCACATGCTTCTGACATCACTTGGCTCCATATCACTATTGATATAATTAGAAAAATAAGGGGTTCCATATTTTGCTGTCATCTCAAACAGCATTTTGTTATTTTCTGTTTCAGACCAATCAAAATCTTTTGTGATAGAATAAGTGGGGATAGGATATTGAAAACCACGTCCGTTTGCGTCTCCGTCAATCATAATTTCAATAAATGCTTTATTAATCATGTCCATTTCAGCTTTGCAGTCGCCATAAGTAAAATCCATGTTTTTGCCGCCTACGATTGCGGGAACATTGGCTAAATCAGGCGGCACAGTCCAATCTAATGTAATATTAGAAAACGGTGCTTGAGTGCCCCATCTTGACGGAGTGTTTACGCCAAAAATAAATGATTCTAAACATTTTTTGATTTCTCTATATGATAGATTGTCTACTTTAACAAACGGCGCTAAATATGTATCAAAAGATGAAAAGGCTTGAGCGCCCGCCCACTCATTTTGCATGATTCCTAAAAAGTTGACCATTTGGTTGCATAGTGTTGCCAGGTGCGAAGCAGGTGAAGAAGTAATCTTGCCAGGGATTCCGCCCAAACCTTCTTGTACTAGCTGTCTTAAACTCCATCCGGCGCAATATCCTGTCAGCATAGACAAATCATGAATATGAATATCTGCGTTTTTATGAGCATCAGCAACCTCGGCATCATAAATTTCACTAAGCCAATAGTTTGCTGTGATTGCCCCGGAGTTATTTAAGATTAAGCCGCCCACAGAATATGTGACAGTAGAATTTTCTTTTACTCTCCAGTCTGTCAATTTAACATAGCTGTCTACAATCTCTTTATAATCAAGATTTGTAGATTTTAAGGCACGTATTTTTTCACGCTGCTTTCTGTATAATATATACGATTTTGCAATATCCGCATAGCCTGCTTTTGACAATACAGATTCAACACTGTCTTGAATATCTTCAACAGCAATTTTTTCGCCTTTGATTTTTTGTTCAAAATCGGCAGTGACATTTAAAGCAAGCATATCAATGACTGTTTTATGAAAAATTTTGTTTGATGCAACAAAAGCTTTTTCAATAGCGTCTGAAATTTTAGCAATGTCAAAATTGGTAGTTTTTCCGTCTCTTTTAATTACTTTATACATGGTTAGACTCCTTGTTACTTTTTTTGAAAAAATAACCAAAAACATTTAAGTCTAGGCTGTTAATTAACAGGAAAGACAGTCTAACACCAGATATAGTAGCATGTCAACTGATTTTACCTATATATTGTGAATTTTTAATAAAAAATTTTATCAAAATAATTCAAAAAATTTTATCAAAATAACTTGACAAGAATTTGATTAAAATGATATAATAAACCACTTGTGTAATTATATCTATTGTTTTTGCAAATAATATTATATACATAAGCAGAGGGAGAAAATTAAAATGAAAAAAATAAGTTTGTTACTTATTATTGTGATGGCATTAGCGGTGTCCGTTTTTGCTATGGCGGCATGTGAAGATCCTGATCCAATAATAACAGGCATTAATGTGGAGGGTCACGAGACTCTTTATTTGCAAGGTGAGGCATTTGATAGGACACGAGGCTATGTTGTTGTTGCTTATGACAACGATACAACAAGAAATGTACCTTTTTCGGATGCGGATGTTTCTTTTACTGGTTTTGACTCGGCAACGGTGCGTCTTGTTCCTGTAACTGCCAATTATCAAGGGCATACTTATACTTTTCATGTCAATATACAGGCGTTAACCATACAAAGTGCCGCTGTTGAGGGTCACAGAAGTACATACTTTATAAATGATACTCTTAGTCGTGACGGTTATATTGTGGTCACTTTTGCCAACAATACGACAGAAAGAATCAGATTAAACGATAATAGAGTGTCAATCACAGGATTCAATTCTTCTGCGCCGGCAACGCAACAACGCATTAATGTAAGTGTTAACCTAACGCAAGGTGTTGCAACTGCACATTTTTATATAGAAGTTTTAGAGGCTGTACCGGTTTCATTTGCAGTAGAAAATTATAGGCAGGTACAAGCTTTAGGCGCATTAGAATTTGACAGAGGTATCGCAAGAGCAATTGTCACTTTTGATAATGGCACTACGCAAGATTGGCCTCTTGATTATAGATTCACTTATACTGGTTTTAATGCGGCAGTTGAAACTCTTAATCAACAAGTGACATTTAGCTTTGAAGGATTAACCTATAGTGTTAATGTTGAGATTAGGGGCGGATATACTCCTTT
>Ga0123352_10007129_pt1 | contig 17191 bp, 8 predicted proteins | sample TergutLab28metaG_FD_89700 | JGI IMG/M metagenome (GOLD analysis project Ga0123352, IMG submission 89700) | Labiotermes labralis P1 segment gut microbial communities from Petit-Saut dam, French Guiana - Lab288 P1 | ecosystem: Host-associated > Arthropoda: Insects > Digestive system > Gut ... | reverse complement strand
TCAGCCTTACGCACCGGCCGCCTTTACCCCCAGGAAATGCTCCTGGTACTCATTTCTGTTAGAGGCTGAGTCGACCCCAGGGCCATAGTGCGATCGGAAGGATTATGTCAATGAAAAATTCCAGTGACACCATCTGGAATCAAACCAGCGACCTTCCGATTTGTTGTACAGCACCTTATTTTCTTATTAATATCGAAACTTGCAACAGCAGCTCGTTGTTGTGCGCATATGGAACTTCTGTTTTAGTTAGTTAGTTAGTTCAATGAGCCATAGTTGAAACTCACAACTCTCCGAGCCCATGCAACACAGGCATATGGAATGTATTACAACAGCAGCCCATAAAGTAAAGAATATAAGTACTGCTTTGAAGAACTTACTAAGTTTTCCAGACCTGTGAATAAAGAGAGGCGAAGACTCGATTGAAAAATTTTGGTTTACCCATGAAAAACGACAAGGTTGTTAGCTTTTTCAGTGTGGAAGAACGTTCATTTCTTTGTTAACAAAATGACAGTGGATGCGTTCGGAGTAAGAGACTAGTCAATGTATTCCTAAAACGTATCTTTTCTGAGCTCCATTGTAAATTTACGTACAAACCCCGATACGGCGCCGCCTGTAACTCATTGCCCTTGGGGGGGTCAGACAACAGAAAATCTCCGCTGGACGGCGTTTCGATTTACGGCCGCTAATTGCGACGAACGTAGGTTTCGCAGATTGGTAAGAAAAATCCATAAATCACATAGCAATGTGTGCACATAGAAGCACTGTTGTGGTTTGGTACAAAGCCCTACAGTTGTTAATCGTCTTGTTTTGTCATGGTGACTACCTATGTCTTCGTCACCATCTGAAATTAATGGCAATTTTTCTGAAACAATCCATCACTTTACCAGCTACGTAAAGTGGATCATTCATATCGTCTGTTGTTTGTCTACATTTTTTTTTGGCGAAACAGCCCCCCACTGGGCCAGGGCCCCCTCATTCACGAGGTTTCTGTTTCACACACAACGACGCACCACAGTCGGTAGGACTCCTCTGGACGAGTGATCAGCTAGTCGCAGAGACCTCTACCTGACAACACACAACACTCACAACAGACAGACATCCATGCCCCCGGTAGGATTCGAACCCACAATCTCAGCAGGCGAACGGCCGCAGACCCACGCCTTAGACCGCGCGGCCACTGGGATCGTCTGTTTGTCTACACTACGTAACAGAAAATAATTTATGCGGCCACACACAACTTTCAAAGTGAGATTTCCAAGTTCTCACGACGATGATTATGCAGATTTACGATCGTGTTGTCTGGTACATAGGGACATTGTTACAAATCGAATCATGTCACAGAGTGTTATTTTTAAAACAATGAACTACAGCTTGATTTCAAGCGTCAATTTGCTTGTAGACGGATTATCATTTACTCTTGTCACCCCTTCCTAGGTAATTGTTGGTCTTCCAACGCTGCTTTCGGTTTACTGTGAAGAACAATTTGTGGCAATCTGCCTTACAGTTGTATTGGCATGATTTTCCATTAATTAATAAATATTATTTACTTTTGTATAATGTTCATTCCTATTTCTGTAGTCTTGTGAATTGGTGGGCATAATTTCTTCTACTCTGCTGTCTAAATTTATCAGATCTTTTCATACCATGCATCATGTCCATATAAAGTCGGGTAACTGTCATTACTTTTATGAATTGTGAACTAATATGCTTTCCTTTTTGATGACATTCGATTCATGGCACATGCTTTACGTAAATTCGTTTAATAACCATTATCTTTGTACGCCGGAGACACACTGAACACTACAGACCAACAGAAGTTAAAAGCCAACACCAGTTTGACAAGACGAACGTGCATTCTAAACAAAGCATCTTTTTTTGGATAAACTACAATGCACTTAAAAACTAAATTTGTGTAAGTGCATACCATCAGTTTAATTTGGGCTATTATAATGACGCGTTGCGAGCAAGTTGGATGAAAAATCTGATAGAATAAATCCTACCCAGTACGTAACCTTTAGGTTTGCTATGACGTACTTGCGTCGAGAGACAAAAGTATCAGGCCTATACGCAACCCAGTACGCGAGACGATTGCTTATTACGACAGCAGACGGCGCCTGTGTGCCTACTACGGAGTAAGTCCATTAGGTTGGTCATTTGTACGGATAGAATAACGCAGAGTCCTACCACGTGCAAGCACCAGAATTGTTACAGGCTGATTTACGCAACCGCACTCAAGGAGATAGCACCTGCAGAAAAAAAAAATTAATACGGGTGAGTATAGCTCTCAAAAACAATAAAGAATTTAATTTAATACATCTCAACAAATGCACAAGTATTAAAATACACACTTTCACATACAGTCCACTAATAGTCAGACATGTTTCGATCTTCTTAGATCATCCTCAGGGATCACACAAGTATATATAAAACACGGATGAATTTCCACAATTTTTAAGGACTTAAATGTTAATCTGATAATTTATCTGTTTTCTACATGCTTGGCTGATGTAAGATCCCTGAGGATGATATACAAAGATCGAAACGTGCTAGTATCAGTGGACTGTATGTGAAAGTGTGTATTATAATACATGTGCATTTGCTGACATAGTCCATTAATGCATCTTTATAAAGAACAAATTCTCTGCCATACAATTAAACAATAAACATTATAAATTGTGTGTTTTAGAAAGGTACAAAGTGCCGACACGAGATTTTCAAATTTTCTTACATAATTTAAACAGCATTATGAACTACCTTTATACATCGAAAATTTAATTTGTCACCTGAGGGGGGGGGGGGCAAATATTAACTTGCCCAAAATTATGGTCAACGAAGTTTCAGTTCCCTTAAAATCACTTACTCTCACCTACTGTGAACTTCCCCACAAGTACCCAAAATCACCCCAGTTGCCATTGATAGTTTTAGGTTAGAACTCATGTCCGTTGAACTGGTTTTAAATGGGCTATCTGATCACAATGGTTAGCTACTAGTTATAAAAAAACATAACCCTTATTTCCAATTTGTACAATTATGAGACGCTGACTCGAGTGACAAATGAATTTCTAACATGACAATAGTGAAGAATGGTAGTTAGTACACAGCAATGGGTATGCATATGCAGAGTTCAAGTATTTTCTGAATATCAACTTAAGAGCACTTGAAATACTCTTACTATAATGGAACACAGTTGTTCAAAACCAGTGACTGGATAACTAAAGACATCAAGCCCACTGCAAACATGACAGAATTCTTTACCTAATTAGCAGAACCAGTGACAACCAATTAATGAAAATTCAAATGAAAAATAATGCAACATTTTTCATTCATCTCAATGATGGAGCTAAGCATACACATTTCAAGAAACTATGATCAGAGTCCCATAATGACACAAAACTGTCGTAAAACAGTAAGAAAGGAAACTGGCATGCACAGGGAAAATATTACCGTCACCCCAGGCAACATCATGGGGTTAGGGAAAACATCTGAGGTGGGGAAACTCTAGCACAATGAAAATGATCAGCTCTTAGGCTGGGGACTTTTTGGATGTGGGCAGATGACACATACAAATTATATGGCTACAATACAAGCATTTAAAAAGAAAATATCATGTACAAACTATCTCTTTTATCAAGGAGAAAATAACACACATTAGCATATTTTGTGACACCTATACAGTGAGAAATTGCACACTGAAATGTGTCAACACAAAGAGCATCACATGCTGCACTCTGGAGAAAGTGTGTACATTAAAAGGTTCTGATTAATTCAAACGCAGGTTTAACAGGAAGAAAACAAAAGAACATCCATTTTATTGAATTACGTATGCTTTATAAAGTAATATTACCACAAACTGTTGGAAATACTACTACTTCCATTTTTATTATATTTGAAGAAATTATATGAGAACAAATATGTATCAGATAACCCAAAGATGACAAACAGTTCCAAGATGGGGAAAACCATTGCTTTCATTACTAAATCAAATAAGTTAAACAAATACGTGTCCTTCTTACACTTATAAAAATCCAAACTTATCTTCATTTCTTTACACTTTACACATATAAACACAGCATACATCAGATAAATTAAACGCTACATTCTACTCAACAAAAATTATTTAGATATACAAATAATAATAATAATAATAAACATTTTTTACAGGTCCCATGCAGAAGAAATAGGATTTATTTATCTTAGGCATGATAGACCCTTCCAAAGAGTAATCATTTCCACAAAATACTGCACTTGCTCATCTTTCTTGCACTTGGAAAAAACATATTAGGGACAAAGAGTAAGCTATGAATTTGATTTAACCTTCTTACTATGATGCCTATGCTACACACAGTGCATGAATTCAGCACTTAAGAAATGAACTCTTTTGCCAACTTAAAGAGTAGAAACTGCTGTAAATGTGACATTTTCTGTAACAGTAACATGTCACAACATATATCTAATTGCATACAATCAAAAAGCGGCTCTGATAAATCAGTACGTCAGGTTCTGCTTCATCCAATAAAGCAGAACCTGTCTCACTGGCTTCATTACCTCACTCACACTGCAAGGGTTAAATTACACAAGAAAATGCACATAAATTAAACAAAAATTGTATTGTATATTTATATATATATATATATATTACTTTGATATAAAAAGTCACCCTTCACATCACATGTAACATTCGAGTCCATAACAAAAAGCTGCAGGGGATAAACAAAGTGTGACAACATTATACTAAATGGGCAGGTATTAGTTATTAACAAGGAAACTAATCTACTACAATTTATCTTATTGCTTCAGAAAATACTCAGTCCATCTTAACATATGGACATCCATGCAATAGCAGGAGGTTACAGTGTTTATAATTGTCATTAAATGAACACATTTCATAATATTCTGCTGATAAAACTTGTAAACTATTTTGAGCCCAGTATAATTATGAGATATAACAGTGGATATATATATATGTACCTAAAATACACATTGGACAGATTCCATGTTTCGTGCTATACTGAGGTGCCATACAGGCCAACAAGTACAGTATAAACTCCCACGAGTCAAAGCTACATTCGTGGAAAACAAGGTCGTCTGTATTCTTGTGCAAGGTTTTCTATGGGTCAGTGGTTTCCAAACAGTGATTCAAGAACACCTCTGACTTTTGAAAAGTGTTTTTGAAGGATGATTCAAGGTAAAGTGCTGTATTATTGTGTTAAAGGACAACCACACAGAGCCATAAAGTTGACGGTGCTATCTGTTTATGGTTTTCAAATGATTTTTACTTTGTAGCCAGTTCCACAGAAAAAAATGTAGAGTTCACCACATTTTCTTTTCTTTTTCTACAGGCATCAATACCTGAAATATCATTGACTTTAATTCCATAGTTCTGCAGAAATCTGGGTGGACAGAATGAGAAGCATAAGAAGAGAACTCCTCAGAAAAAGGTAAGATATTAGTGGGTACTAACATAAACTATTTTAATTTTTGAAACAATGGGTTTATACATTATGATTAAGTTTGGGAACCACTGCAGCAGATCTGTGGATAGGAAATGGCTACCTCAAAGGGTTAACCTTGAAGAAGTACAAAACACTTTACTTGTAGTCAAAAAAGTTTCTGAATGCCACACTGTGGCCACGTAAGAAATTTGACTTTTGGGTGACTGTGCATTGTGATAAATTCTTATAATAAAACCCCCTAGATGCATTAATTTCTCGAATTTATTTTTGGAATAAAACTCTACATGTTTTGGACAGTTCCTCTGTCCATCATCAGTTTTTCACTGTGCACACAGAAATGGTATATGTCATACAAGTTTGCCGACATATACAGGGTCATCGAAAAAGATGGACGGGATTTGAAACCGCTATAACTTAAAAAGTATGTGTTTCCACAGATTGAAACCTTCAAACAAGAAATTGTAAGTAGGGTTATTTTTATGCAAGACAGAGCTCCTCCCAATTTCAGTTGCTTTGTGACTGACATTTTAAATGAGAGATTCCCTGATGCCTGGATTGGAAGGGGTGGACCAATACCCTGGTCACCTCGAAGCCCAGATCTCTCTCCACTTGATTTTTTCCTGTGGTGGTACATTAAGAACATTGAGTATGCTGAGAAGATAAGGAATATCCAGTACCTGCAAGAAAGGGTCACATCAGCCATTGAAAATGTAACACGAGACATGATTCAGAAAACGTGGCAGGAGATAGAATTTTGTTTGGAAGTCTCCAGAGCTACAAACGGTGCACATATTGAAATGTACTAAGGTAAGTCTAAAACTTTAAACTTTTCTGAACATTTTAAGACGCCGAACGTCTAAATCCGTCTAGTACTGTTTTAAGTTATAGCGGTTTCAAATCCCGTCCATCTTTATCGATGACCATGTACAACTGCTGTGTGTACAGTGAAAAACTCCTGATGATGGATAGAGGAACTGTCTGAAACATGTATAGAGTTGTATTCCAAAAATAAATTTTAAATTAGTGCATCTAGTTCGTTTTATTATAAGAATGCAAGAAATATGAAACCTAGACAAAACTTCATTGGCAGTGCTGGGGCAGACAAAATTCTTTAGTTCTCAGGCAGGCTGGCTGGCACTCTAACATAAATGGAGGGGATGAGCAGGCCTACAGTCATGCAGACAAAGACCACTCACCATTAATGGTATGTCATTAAGTTCTTGTCAATCAGTGTCATTAACGATGCAACAATGTGGTATGGGAGATGAGCTTGCACAAATAAAATGGAGGCAATCACTTCATCAAATATGACTCCAGAACTTCACACACCTAAACAAAGTGGGGACCTCATTTCTGCATGTCAATAGGCATAAAAAATCTGAACAAATCACGTATCTTCAAATGCAAATGTTCTTACTTTGTTTACCTGAGCAATAATGATGTTTTTGGAAAGAGATAATTACAGACAACTTCTGAACAGCAGCAGCAGTATTAGTATTCGTAGTAGTAGTAATATATAGGAAAATCAGATAGCATCTTGTAACTATCCAAATCTGTTCTGCAAACATGTTCACAACCAGATCTCAAAATGTGTTGCAACAGAATACAAGAAATATTAATTAACATAACCAGTTCACATGATATATAGTATGTACATAAATTCACCTGCAAGCATAAGAAAGTGATGAACAAAATAATTCACTGCCACTGGATGTTCTGTACGGGTTAAGGCAAAAAGGTATAATTGATGTTGGAAAACAAATTCACATATTTCCATAACTAAGCGCATCACCCACTACTCAGTCACATGCATGTCACACAGAAGTTTTAAAAAAATATATACACTTTCAGTATTCAGAATGGAATCAGAAATATATAAACGCTGGAACTGAAACTAAAGATACACAACAGACCAAAATTGTGTTTAGCTTTGAAGAAGTCCACTTTTTGGGTGTTTGGTTCTGCATGAACCTAAATATTACTTATTACATGTGTTTGAAATACAATCAGTCGCATTAAGATATGCAGTAAGAACAACGTTTCAACATCAACCAGTATATAATTCAATAAAAACAATCACAAAAGGGAATATGATATTACACATAAGGAATTTCTAAATGATGTGACAAATGACAGGGAAGCCTCAAAATGTCAATATGAGTCAAGAAAGCACAACAAACATTGGTGCAGTTACAGAGGGTGAAAGTTCAAGAGTACATATTGTTGCCAGGTTAATTCAGTAGATATGATATATGAAGCCACGCTTACACTTTTCCATTTTATTTTAATGAGAACCAAATGTCACATTACTGAACAGGCAGACACATACCTGGTGTTCAATAAATGCAGGAGAAGTTCCACAGTGGCAATATACACAACACTACAGTAATCTGCAAATTCATGATGACAGTGCTTCCCTTGTGTTGACTGGCAAATTTGTAAAGCAGGATCCATGTCAAATAAAGGCTAATGATTGTTGCCCACAAAGTGCATTGATGCTGACTGTTGTCAAAATCATCTACACACTGTGGCCAGGGATCCCAATTTAAGCCCCAGACGAGTGTTTGGGGCTACTACACCAAAAAAAAAAAAAACCCCCCGGGAGTAATAACACTATCCATACCACATACAATGTATTCAGGCACTTCTACCAACTGAAACAGAAGTCCATCATGCCTTCTTCAAAAAGCGACTACAACAGCATGCCAAGAAAACTCTTACTAGTGACAGACGAGTGAAGCATCGCAAGGAATGGCATTACGAACTTCCACGTGGCATAACACATGCACAGAACAATCACATATGACATGAACTGGACACAAATAACATTTTCCACGAATATGTATACTGGAATTTCTCTGTAGACATTGCCCTTAGTTGCTGGATAATGTTTTGTTGCACACATAACAGATGTGGTTTTTGCACCACGGTGATGTGGCACAATTCTCTTCGCTGCTGAAGAATGTTTTACTGTCCACACAACAGATGTGGTTTCTGCATGATGGTGCTGTGGCACATTTTGGCCTGGCTGTATGGGAGTGGTTACGTACATTCTTATGATTCCTGGGCCATGGATGGGACAGTCAGCACACCATAACCCAACAGAACTGTACTTATGGGACCAATGAAAAAAATATTTTATGTGAAAACTGTTAACCCAGTAAACCTTAGAATTTTACCCTCTGTAACAGACACATTTCTGGACACACTGTGACATCCTGAAATCTTTCCAATGGCACAAGAATTTGAAACACACTGTATAGCAGACAGAGAGACAGACAGACAGACAGTAAGACACCAGAATTACACTGTATAATAAAGACATAAACATTAAACTTAAAAAGCCAGCATCCAGGGAAACATGTTTTATGATGCACATTCAACTGGTGGTAAATGTTTCAGCTCCACATAAACTTGCCATATAGGAAACAATGTGTGTACCCATACTTGCCCCACCCTCTTTTATAAACAATTAAATAATTTATGTATTAGGGCATGTATCATTGTCCATCTATGCCACCCAAATTTCAATGCCACAAAAATCTTCTCAACTTATGCATGATCCTCTACTTTCGGGGTGGGAGCGGAATCATTTCCATGAAGTACTTTTATAGCTGACACACGTCTAAAAAATATGAATTTTAATGAAACATTTGCTGCAGAATACATTATCCACCCACTTTCCTTATTTAAAGGCAAAGAAAGTCCTAAGAAATCCTTATGTTTCTGTGAGTGTGCCCCAAAAATTCTGAATCAAGCAACCAGTTTTACAGAATTTGGTATGGATTTCATGCCACTGGATGCCACTGTTTGGCCCTGGAAGCTTGTACAATGATAAAACTTTAAAAATTATGCAAGTTAAGGCAATTTTTTTTGGGAGAATATAAAATAACAAGTTAACTTTTATTCAGTCTTCAGCTTGTGAGTAACAACAGATGAATCACTGTAGCTAGGCACATGTCACATCATTAACTCCAACTACATGTTGTGTATGGATGTTTCTCATACCAAAAATGGTTATTTATCTACAATAAATTTCACAAGTTTCAGATAATGACAATCTTGATGTGTAAAAATCATGTTAGTTTCCTTCCCCTGCTGACAGCATTGCAAGAAAAATGATCCATGAATTCATTCCATATAGATATATAAAAAAACCTGCTTTCAGTTTTTATCCAATATCTTCAATTTCCTTATGTTTGCAGATTGCATGAGAGATCTGAAATTGAATTTCCCAAGTTATTTTGTCATAAACTTGCATTATTCAGTTGATAATACATTTTCCCAATGAAATGACACATGTTTCAGTGACTAGCAGGTGTATTGTCTATAAAAGTTCAAAAAGACAGATTCAGTTTAACAGATGTTAACATCTCTGAACAAGACAATAATGCAACAAAGAGCAAATATCAAGTTTCCTCATTAAAGACAACTCAGGTCCCCCTCTTATGCCTTCAAAGTTTGTACAAGGGCAACTTTGCCCTTCTGCCACATGTTCATGGATATTACTTTAATTATATTTTGGTGCTCATCATGACAAGTCTATGTGGAAAATTAATTACACTCCTTAATACAACATGGAAAATTTGAATGCATGTAAATGAAAAATATAAAAAAAACTACACAACTGAAATCATAATTCTGAACAGTCTTGCCTCTGCCTTCATGCGGCTCGAAAATTACAGTTTATCCACCCTCCAGGCTAACCCTGGGCAAACAGTGTATAATCAGAAGAAACAATTCACTCATTGGGATTTTAATTTCTCACAGCAGTGACTAAAGAAACTACGTTCTTCTGCGATATGAGTCTGTGTGGTTCGGTTAAAACATACCAACATTTGGGAGGAAGTTACTGCCTCTATCTTTGGGACAGATGTGTTCAAGATGAAGGCAACAGATTCTTTCAAAATGCTGATACATAACTATGCAGCTATGTGGCATCACACCCAGAAGAACGTATCTTGACATTACATAACCACTGGCCAGTTTGATCCTCTATGTAAATTCTTGCACCTTTTCGACAAAACAGAAAAAGAGTTTACGAAATTTAAACACCGTGTAACAATCTGGCATGCTCATTCTGTTACGTTCGCTAGATTTGTTGAGTTAAAAGATGAAAACTTCGAAACTGTTTACCTTGAAAGCACACATGCCGTGGAAAACAGATATAGTACACAATATGTGAATTTTGTTTCTCTTTATGGGTTTGGCTATATTATTTCTTGTTCTGATAAATACACAGCAAGTTACATTCAAAATGCCTGCAAGAAAGAAAATAGGTTTTTCACAAAAAGTGTGTGGGTTAAAAGCAGCCACCAGTAACGAACAGTGGAATGTGCTGACAAATTCATGTAAACCTCCCAAATATGAAGATAATTTGCTTAGTGGTTCTTGAACTATAACACGTGGAGAAACATGGAAACACAAACCGCACATTTTTCGTAACTTCCCATCACAAAAGCAACAGGAGAGGTGGACCATACACAATGTGACATACCACATTCCTCAAAGCCACAAATCCACGACCTTCAGCAAAGGAGTTCCATCGTTTGTCCCCAGGCAAGCAGGTCCTTCAGACATCCTAAAACTTTTGTCATATCCTCCACATTATAATGCACCAAAATTAAATGTCACTGCTGTGTTTAGCATATTCGGTGTAGCACATACTGCACAATTAATTTAAATGTGTGGTTTTATAAATGTAAGCTGCATGGACATAGTGCCTGAAATCCAAACACAAGCCTGCCTAAACAAACATATCAAATTTGGGTCACTTCATGAGAAAAGTGATGTAACAAATTTTGATCTTTGAAGGTAAAGAAAAACACAGCTTTTGGCATGATCTGCCACTTTACAAAAGCCTGATGCCTAGCAGACTGTTATCCAACTGTGGTCAGGCAGTATTAAGATGGCAGATTTCATATTCAATCCTCACAGAACTTGAAAGTTGGAGAGACAGAAGCTCAGAGTGAAAACTGTTGTTACTTCATCATTATTTCTGGCATCCAAACACTGACAGGCACCTGTGCCAAAGGCAGGCAAGGTTTTAATTCCATCAAGTATCAGGTATTCCAGTGGATGATGACATCCAAAGCATCAAATTATCTACGGCAAATAACTTTTGGCTCAGAACCCAGCATACTTAACACACTGTAAAATGACAATCTCGGTAGGCTGCATGCTACTATTACAGCTGACACACCATTGCCAAACAGTCCTACTTTCCATGGACAGCAAAGTAAAGACAGTTCAATCTTACTCTCAATGGAATAGTACATGAATTGACAAAGATTCTAAAATGATACGAAGATGGTTTATTCAGTATTAGTCACTGGGATGCACGTCACTCACACAGGACGAACAGAACTTGCATTACGTAATTTCAAACATCAACACTCATTCTGGTAATAAAATATGAGATCAATAAATAACTAACCATAGCCAAATAGAACAATAAAATAAGAAAGTACAGTCATAAGAGAAGGAAGACACACCATGTATAAAAGGGCAATCAAATTCAGTCACCTGTTTTCAAAACTTTAAAAAAATTCAACAACAGAAAGAAACAATTCACCCTTAAATATATATTTACCATTACACAATTATCTGGCACACTGCATTCACGTCATTATAGACTCTGTCATGCGTACACACCCACCCACATAAGCATGAGCCCATGTGCACCTGGGGATGTACACATGCACACCACTCAATTGTACTTACTCGGGGAGAAACTCTTAAAAAATAATAGCCTAATAATCTCTGGACAAGTCGTATTTCCACACAACACGATGAAATATACATATACTTCATGCTATAACCTTCAATCTTTTTTTTTGTACTTTTCTTTTGTTATTTTATGTTTACAGAAACATGAACAAGCCCTGCATTCATTTTTGTACATATGCCTGTGCTCTTCACAAAGTTATACTGCCATCCACCAAAAGCAACTCAATGTGCAGTAGCAAACTCAATATAGCAGGGCAGGAGTAAAATGCTTGATATGTGCTACTGCATATATATTAGGCCTGAGTACATGTTCCAGGAATGCTAATTCAAACAAACTTTGCAATGTCGTTCAAATATTGGCAAGAAAAGTCATATGTTACACTTTATGTGATTTATAATTTGGCACTATTTGTAAGTTATTACCAGAGATTCCAATTAACCCATCAGTCAGGATGGGTGTGCCACACACACACACACGAGCACTAGCTTTATGGTGCTCTCTCAAGTCAGATGACAGTCTACACGATCAATTTAACCAGCAATCAAGTACTTTGAAAATCTCAGAATATAAATGGTAACTTTTCACATCTGCTCATGGTTCCAGATACCACTCCTCCCACATAAGGTAAAACTGTAAAGTGATGATAATCCACACTTGGTGATATTTTGAAACTGCATATTATGTTGTTAAAAAAAGAACGCTCTACCTTTACAAAATTATGGCAAAAGTTTCCATCTACAATATAACTTAATATTCTCTTTTCTCCTGCTGTGAATGTTACTTCAGCACCATTACAATTCAGTCAATCTCAAATACTATAGGTAAAAACAGTCTCACCTCCAAAAACTCAAAGTCTTTCAGTATTACTGTGGCAAGTTGACATTACCAGATAAGCACAGAGGACAGATAAAATCACATGGAGCAGTTCCATCATAAAAAGTGAACAGTAATTCAAACAACTGACATGTCAGAACCAAAACATTTATGTGTATGACTGATTAGTAAATTAACAACAGTAATGAGGACTTGTGACAATAGAAATACTACATGTATACCCCATATCACTGCATTCATATACCAAAATGACAGAAATTTCAGGTCCTTCTGCAGCACAAATGATGACATTCTCTACACAAGAGATATATTCAGTAACTGCCATGGAACTTCCTCAAAGAAGTGCCCTCAATATGGCTAATAATACCACTTGTAGTCTGCTGCCATTAATTAACAACAATTTAGTGTAGCTATTGTGTACAGTGTTAACATCAAGGGCACCTGCCATTGACTGGTTTGTCAGGAACTGCAGAAGCTACATCATCCCAGCTTTCACCCTCTTCCGCATCTTCATTGTCACTTTCTTCTGCTGAAGAGTTGTTGGCAGATTCACTTGAATGACTACTGCTACTGCTACTGCTACTGCTATAGGATGATTGTTCATCATCAGGATCATAGTACACTTCCGCTCCAGGGAAGATGTAGCGATTTGGGGTGAGTAGGAAGTAGGTGTCCTCTGTAAAAAAAAAAAAAATGTTATCATCTTTATTAATGCAACTGTTTAGCTGTTCATTAATTAACAATTGCTAGAGAAATCACAAAAGCTTATTTAGGATCAAAGAGTAATTTCCCTCCCCAATCACTGTATTTTCTCAGATACCACAAATATGTCTTGTATACATTGTGAGCTTTGAAAATCTGACTATGTGTTGTAGTAAAGGACTGCAATCAAGTAACTTGAGCCATCACCAAACTCTGCAGTCAGAATTTAGTTGGCAATGACTGTATGTTGTGTAAAGAACATGCCACAAAAGCCCAGAGGAGGAGTAGAGGTATAGCTCTACTCTTCCTTTAATCTCAGCCTTAGACAGGGGTGGGTAGTCAATGCACCGGCCACTTTACCTCCAGGAAAAACCTGGTACCCACTGTATAGGAGACTAGGTGGGCCTCAGGACTGGTCTGGAAAATCTCACTCCACTGAGATTCAATCCCCAGACTGCCCAGCATGCAGTGAGTCGCTATACTGACTACACTATCCTGGCCCATCTATATGTAGTGTACAAAAGATATTTTAGAAGTTTCCTCAATGTGATCAAGGCTAATTCAAAACACAACAAACCAACAGCGAACAGTTCTAAACAAAAAATATTTACTGCAGAAAATTTGGTGTGTGCACTCACACACGCACTGCACATTATCGAATGCAGAAAATTAATAATTAGAGTAACTTTGGTAAAGAAATTACAGTAACTAACACAATAATGCAGGTTACATGTGCATAACACAATAAGAAAGAAGAAATAAAGCAGTTCAAATAGATAACTGAATAAATATAGCAAATATTATGATCACAAATTAATCTTTCACGCTTTTTTGTTATTGCAATGACATTAGCTTTTGGTTAGTTCATGATACAGTATTAATTAAAACATGATGGCTTTGTTAATACATAAAATAATTGTCCTTGATGGAAGGTGAGTCCAAAGCCTTACCTTAGACAAAGCCCCAAACAAAACAAAATTTGGAACAAAGAAACTCACCTAGAAGTCTAGCAGCAAGGCTCTCTCTTATCTTGGGCTGCCAGCACATTCTGAGGCCATCCAAATCACCTTCAGACTTTGGGTGATCATCACTGGAGTCCACAGACATGTGACATTTCTTGGTAATGACCTCACTACTGCTACCAACACTGTTGCTACCATCACCAATTCCACTGTCTCGCACAGAATCCACTGACATGTGCCTATGCACGACCAAACTGCAGTTACTGTCTGTTGATGACACATCTGTGTTCTTATCACCATTAATATCTGTTGTAGAGTCCACCACCATGCTGGAAAGTTTTCCCTCTGTAGTCAGATCAGCAGGCAACCCTGATGACTCTACCAACGCAACAGATTCTTTGACAGTGGTGCTACTGTCAACAGACGACGCACTCAAATCACAGTCCTTAGTGGAGTCAACAACTGTGTCAGCATTACTGCTGGTTGCGCTGTTGAGGTTGGTATGTGGAGAAAGAGTTACAGGTCTCCTGTAGTCCTTTGTGGAATCCACCAGCATGTGAAGATGGCTACTACCAACATCTGTTGGGCTGTCAGCTGACAACCCAACTCCACTATCATGAGTGGAGGAATCAACTGACATGTGGCGCTCCTTGAATACACTACAGCTGCTGTCTGCTGCAGACATTCCCATGCCACTGTCGGTGGACATCTGCAGGGAATCTGCCTCACTGCTCTCAATGTTCGACATCCGTTCACCGCCTTGGAATGGGCTGTAACTGCTGTCTGTGGAGTTGCGAATGGAAGATGAGCACTGGTTGTCAAGCCTGCCACTCACAACACTGTCCTGACTGCTGCAGTCTGCTGACATGTGGTGGGACGGTCGAACACTGTGACTATCTCTACTGCAGTCTGTTGCACACGGGTCACTATGGCGGTCTTCCCACAACGACTCACCCAAACTGTTACGGCGTCTGCCTATGTGAGTAACCAGGTGACTCGCTTCTGTCAGTGGACTGGGTCGCCAACAGACCTCAGTCCATTCATCACCCAACCTGGCCCAGAACGACAAACAGTTTCATTTGAATGAAATAACATAATGAGCAAACATTTTTGCTTTTTGAAGTTTTATCTGGGACAGTAAATGGATGGATTGATATGAACAATCCATATCCTCCACGAACTGAATTAAAAGGGAAAAGTAAACTCAAAAAAATTTCTGGTGCATGCAGGTCTCTTATGTGATGATAATTCCAAAACAGCTGCAGTGCTTAATGACATGATGAAGTACAATCTTCCCCCCACCCCCAAATTTCAATCATAACAACAAGTTGCAGTATTTTATATTCATGGGCCCGTGCATCGTGAATCAAATTGAATAACTGTCAAACAAGATGTGACTGTATTCAGTTTATTATACTTCTGTAAGACAGCTCTGCATGTTTCAAGTGTTGACACCCATCATCAGGAGCTCGTAAAACTGTAATTACAGCTTCTGGCACTGGTCAACTGGGTCTACCACCATCTGCTCGCACTGTTGAGTTGGAACTCCACCTTCCAACTCAACAACGTGAGCGGATGGTAGTAGACCCAGTTGACCAGTGCCAGAAGCTGTAATTACAGTTTTACAAGCTCCTGATGATGGGTGTCAACACCCAAAACATGTAGAGCTGTCTACAGAAGTATAATAAACTGAATACAGTCACATCTTGTTGGACAATTATTCAAGTTACAGTATATGTCTGCATGCACTGTGAATGGATGCAGATTCCAGTAGACCTGCTGAAGTAAGTCTTTATGTTGCATTTTCCATTGGAATCATACATATATTATATATATTTATCTCATTCACTCATATTACTTATACAGAATGATTCAAAAAGATGGACTCAATTTCGTACGTCTATATTTCCTGAACTGAGTCCATCTTTTTGAATCACCCTGTATTATTGTAATAATGTTAGTACATTTACATAATCATGGCACATACATGTGACAAATCTGGTTGATGACAACATCACTGTCACCTAGTAACTCCACATCGAAGCTGAAATGTGGTAGTGGTTCTCTGTTGATAAGTATCTGTGGTACATCTGGTGGAATTGAACCTGCAATATAAGGACACATTCAGGTAGGAACAGGTGACAGAATAATATTTACATGAATGAGAAATGTGCAAGGATGTGAAAATGCATTAAACTAACTGAGGCCAGAGTTCAGTAGGTGACAGGTGCTCTCATCCCACAAATTAGGCTCCTTAACACATTGCCGTCGGGCTGGTCTTTTAATTAAATACCCCCTGGTGACCGGATGTTTTAAACGCTTTGAATGTTCAACCCCATAACATATTCTTACTCACGGTTTGACACTGTAGATTAGGCTCCTGAGCACCAAACTGCAGAAAATGCATGTAGATAGTCTAGTAGTTCGTCACTGAATGGTATTTCTCAAAACAAGGCCCTTTGTGAAGCGGAACAATGCAGAATTTACAAATGTATCTAGTTTCACTTTGC
>Ga0123352_10007126_pt1 | contig 17194 bp, 8 predicted proteins | sample TergutLab28metaG_FD_89700 | JGI IMG/M metagenome (GOLD analysis project Ga0123352, IMG submission 89700) | Labiotermes labralis P1 segment gut microbial communities from Petit-Saut dam, French Guiana - Lab288 P1 | ecosystem: Host-associated > Arthropoda: Insects > Digestive system > Gut ... | reverse complement strand
TTACTCCATGGTGCAGAGTCCTTCTTGAGAAGCTAACTGGTTTGCAGTTAGTCAAGAAATTCCCCGCATTTCACGGAACCCGAAGGTTCATTACCGCACTCACAAGCGTCCGCCACCTGTCCCAAACCTGGGCCAGCCCAATCAAGTCCACATACCCACATCCCACCTCCTGGTGATCCATCCTAATATTATCCACCCATCTACGCCTAGGTCTCCCCAGTGGTCTCTTTTTACCTCCGGTTTCCCCACCAAGACCCTATACACGCCCCTCTCCTCACCCATACGTGCCACATGCATATCCATACAACTACACATAAAAAAATAAAGTATATAGCTAAGCGTTATTATTTGAAATATATGTTGAGGTATTGCTACAAGTGTTACTTTATTAAAATTCAAACTTTCCATTCCAAATGTTAAAAAAAAAAGAAGCTAATGAGAGAGAGACATTAACTTTTTCTTACATGCCTTATTGCATCTTATACACAAGAAACGACTTCAGCAATATTTGTATAAATATAACGAGACAAATTATCCTTTGTTTTCCGTCTATTCAGATCCTGGATATTTTAATAATATACTGCCCACAAAACCAGGCAGACATTTGTAATAATGAGGCTCTGCTTACGCAGATGAAAGCTATCTTATAAAAATATTTTTCACTTTTATTGTAAATGAAACTTTCAACACAAATATAAAAGTTACTGTCGAAAGATTAGCCATCCTGATTTATATTTGCGAGGTCCTGGCTTCGATTATCATCCGAGACACTGAATACTGGGACTGTCTACTTACAATTTAGTAAAAATATCTCTTACTTCCTAAGTCCCTACAGGCAAATGCCTAGAAAATACTTTATATCAGGCCACGACCGCTTCCTTACACTTCTTTTCCAGCTCATTACTCATGAATCCTTCTGCAGTTCAGTTATTGACAGTGCTTTAAATAAACCACAACTTACATTCTGAACAAGTTTCCTTACAGTCTTTATTGAGTTTTTTCATGTGCGTGTGCGCGTTCGTGTGTGAGAGTGTGTTAGGAATAAACAGAGGCGTGAGTCCGTGTTTGTGAATGTCTATTTGTGTATCAGAGAAACGAAGCAAAAAGAAAGAGTTACGATTATTCGAATGATACACAGCACCGTACTTAGAATTTCAGCAAAGAGCTTTATGCTATTTTGTACGTTGTTAGCACACAATATAGTATGATCTCTCTATTCGCGTGACATACAGCACGGCCTGTTTGTCATCGCTTACACGTCGAAAACGAATTGTGTAATGGGCACCTGTCTTATTTTTTTATTATTCATAAAACTTCTCTGAATTCAGAGCTTCATTTTGTCTTTGCGAATCGCCCATTAAAGCGCTTCGTCCCTCATCTGTCTGTAGGCTATCTACGGAAAAGTATAAAAACAATAAAAACCAGTTTGAAATAACTGAGATAGTGAACAACTTTATGGATACTTTTTCGATCCATTAATACTTTCATTTACAAACAAAAAATTTAATGTCTACTTCGCATGAAGCCCTGTTTGTGTTTCTCTGCGCACATCTCTTTTCATTTATCTAAAAGAAAAGGATTTCGAACAGAAGTTTATAGAGATAATTGAAACACGTATTGCGCATACGGTGCAACCTCTCAGAAATTCCTGATATTCTTGAGACAGTCAAAGAGAAGTGACAGCACAGCGGAATCAAAAACGTAGACGGACATTTCTTAACTTGTTATTATTCCCCCTTCGGTGTCTGAGTCAGTAAATGTTACAATGACGAACGTATACGGTAATTTAATTCAATTTATTTTGCGTGTTTGGGCTTTGTGTGTACACATGTTGAGTCAGCTGTATTCTATTGATTGTGGGAGTCTACCTGCCTTCTGTGTGCGAGATCCAGTCCCATGCCCTATAAATAGCCCTATTATTGACTGAAAGAGATCTATAGGCTGCATTTATCTGCTCCGTGATTTACAGTGCAGGCAACAATAACACTGTTATATACCAGTTGACTCTTTGCAGAGGGCGGTCCAGGCAATTATAAAGTACTTCACATTTGTTAAAGCTTCGAAAAGCTTTCAAACGGTTCTTCCCATTGCAACAGTCGAGGTGATTTCTGCCTGTCAGTCTACTCAGTTTATATTGTAGCGATTCGATTCCCTTTATGTGCATTCGGAATTCTCTTGTGCTCGCCACTTTTGAGTAGACATAGTGAATGTAAAGCAGCCGGAGTTTGAACGTAATCACGTATTGTCTTCTAGAGTCGAAGTAAATAATGATTTAGCTTGGTGACTGCAAAAGATGGACTGGTAACAAGGAGGAGATCAGAGCTCCATGAACAGGATCTTCTTGAGTTCAAGAAGAGAAAAAGACAGTTCACCGGAGAGATCCATCCTGACGCGACTCACAGGACAACCACAGTATATTTACACATAGTGAATGCAGCTCTAAGGAAGGATATTTTCACACCTCAAGTAACTATACGTAACGGGACCATATACTGGATGGATATTCACCCAGCTTATTACCAATCCCAATACAAGGTGGACCCTTACAAATAATCCAGTTGGAAACACAGAGAATAAAAACTAGCCAGCCCTGACCGCCAATTTGAGATTTATTGGGCAGCACGGAAAAACCTGACAGGCAGTACCACACAAGTCTCATCGCACCGAGTGAAAGTACAGTAGCTCTCATAATTCAGTAAACAATTGAATGGTGATAAAAATTGTCCTAAGTTTCAAATACCTATACAAGTTTTAATTGTTTTAACTAGATAATGTATGCATCATATTTTATCCAGTACCAGATTTTACATTTGCTCGCAACTGTACAAGATATTGGGATCCAAATTTTCTAACAGCACCTTTGACTTATTCTGCTGAGGCCTGATAATGATCTGTTAACAGGTCGAAATATGTAGCCTATATGATCCAATAAATAATTGTTGTGCTGGCGTATATTAGTGAATTTGTTATAGAGAAAAAAGAGTTATATTATTTGCAGCAAACACATATTATTTTTCCAGATACAGCTCAGACCCTATCGAATAATACACAAACTGCCTCCTTGTAGTAAAATCATTACTGAGAAGGTGATATTCTTTCAGTAGGCCAAGAATTTTCCTGCCATTTCTAGCAACAAGAGGTCATTTCAGGCATTTCAAATATTTCTCCACTTACAATCAACATACTTGCAAACTATTTTTGGACGATAGTCCTACATTTTTACATTGTTCTACTACCTACGTTTAGGTATATCCGTCTTAGTAAATTTCTCCAGAACAAAATTCAGTAAATCACATTAATATTTTCAACCACGTCATGGATGTTCAAACAATCCAGTCTCCTAGAATGTTTCTCTCTCATTGAAGAGCAAACTACAGGCCTGATCTTGAGAACAAAGAAAGTGACCCAATATTTTTCTGATCGCCCGGAAATTTTGGTGTTTTAATTCCCTTTAAAAGCTTCAGCCTTACTTACGGAACTTTATCAGCCACCACAATAAAGTTGTCTCCAGCTTCTAACGGTGAGCCAATTTGGAATCGATGAAGAAATATTGTAGAATGCTTTTATCACTTTCGAGTTCGAAATAACAAGCAATTTGTTCAAATTGTATTCCTTTAGCTGTCCAATGCAAACACTCTTTCACTCCAGCATTGGTATGATGTAAGGGAATTGTCCCAAGCATAAACACGCACCATGCAATGAAGGCGTATGGGGGGAGTGGAGGTGTAATTCAAAGCATTAGTGACCTTCGAGCTAGATCAAGACGAGTGGTGAGCGTCCTGCCCGGCTACTTTACCCCATGTACCTACTGAAAAAGAGGTCTCACATTGACGCTATGGACAGGAGGGAAATAGGAATGCCTTGAAGCTGCAGGGAAATAAACTCTAATAAAAAAGAATATATAAAACATAAGGAAAAGCTTAACTTATTGCTTATTTTTGTAGGTCATATGGTGTAATGGTTAGGTTTATTAATTTTAGAAATATATCTTCAAGATTCATGTTGGAGGCTAAACATTTCAGTAATGCACTGTCGAAAGTCGGTGTTTGTAAATCTGTTTTGAAGGGGGAACAGCAAACACCAATCCCGCAAACGGGACACAATTTTTGGAAAAGAGAAAGCGAAAAAGACACAAAGGCCAGGTTTTTCTTGAAGAAATCTCTATTGTACTGCGACACTTCAAGGAAGCCCATACATCTGTACAATGAACAACTAATTTGCTACTTCCTCATCTTAACGCCATGTGGATGACATATATGCCACATGTACTGTGCGATAATCTGCCGTAGTTCACGTGCATTAGAACCCTGTCACCAGGGACAATCCTATGCATGAAGAAACATGACCTCAACAAGAAGACCTCCGACAAAGGAATGCCCACTTTGTCTACGTGGTCATAAATCGTCATTATAACGAAGTTGCGCTGTTGATTCAAGCGTTATTCGGGAAGTGAAAGGTTCGAAGCTTGTCCGGGGAACCGACTGTCTACGTAACTTTCGTCGTTTCCCTCACCATGTCCAGGGAATTACACCGACGGTACTTCAAAATAGGCGAGATTATTCCTGCAAAATACTTTCCACATCATTATTTACTATCATCCTGTCATTAGACGCTAAAGAGTAAGTTCTAAATATTATGGCACGAGATTCCGCTGACAGCTTGCTTGCAGCCTGCTGTCCGAGAGGTGTGGGGGACATGGGACGAGTAGGTGATAGGTTCGAATTTCCTCGCAGAAATATTTTCTATCTTCCTAAAAACATGGATTGTGTTCTTAATCCAGTACACAATTTTCATCCTATTTAGTGCCTCTTCTAACTCGCACCCCCGTACTTTGCACTCTCTTTCACGTCCTTGACTAATGGTAATAATAATCCTTCCGATCGCACTATGGCCCTGGGGTCGACTCAGCCTCCAACAGAAATGAGTACCAGGAGCATTTCCTGGGGGTAAAGGCGGCCGGTGCGTAAGGCTGACAACCTTACCACCATCCTGTGGCGTTTTCATGAAATCTGGGAACCTTAACTTCCTGGAACCCTCTGGGCCACTCCATGCCTGTACCAGGACTGCTTTATTTTCTTATTATTAAGCGAATCCGTGAGTAACCAGACTATGTGATATCAAATAATCTGACGATTAGTGAAAAAACTGATTGGAAATTTATGAAGGTCACTGACCGCAGCACATTCCTGATTAGACTAAGCATAGAAAGAAACACCTCATTCAGATTCGTCGGTGTCTCAGGCAAGATTCGAAACGTAAAATTTCCCAGTACAAGCAACGTACTCTTACAAGGTACCTCAATTAACTCAATTATTGTTCCACTATTTGACAAATGCAGAACATTTAGCCAGTTTTGGATATATTAACTAAAAATTCACGCCGACGACGTCATATGTACAACAAAGAATATTGTGTATTACACATACAATCGAACACAACTATATTTCACCTAGCAGTAGAGTAGGCAAACAACTACATGTTTCGGCCCTACATGTGGGCCATCTTCAGGTTGTGATTTAACTTACAGAGCAGCTATACAAGATGTGTGGGGTGTTCTTTTAGGTTATTGGGGATTGGGTGGGGGGAACGAGATCTCGTTGTTTCAATAGTGGGTACCATGACCTAGGGCTGTTACAAGTGGATTTTTCTTTAGTTGTTTATGTACATTTGTCAAAGTAGGTTACTATTCTTATGCTAAGGTCATGTTATAGTGTCATTAGTAATATTGGTGTCAGTATACTTAAAAACTAGCATGCTATAATGTTATAGTTCATAAAAGTCTAGCAATAATATCATAGTGTCAGTTCAGTGTCGGTCAGTATTGGAGTTCTAACTGAGGCAAGAACGGAAAAATATGTGTTGTTGATAGCAGTGATATGCGTCTGTAGCTATTATATAATAACCAGTTTTTTCACTTTTATTCTGTTACGTGATAACTACCAGACACAATATCAAAATTAGGCTGCTTGCCGTGTTTACAGGTTTTTGACATTTAAGGAACTCCCAAGCTTCAACCACATTTATAAACTGTCTTTACAGCACATTTTGTGCTAATTAATAAAAAAGTATTTCTTCTTAATTAGTCTCTACGATAAACAGGTAATGTGCATAAAAGTTTAGGCCAATTTATTGTTAGCTTAATTGATTTTGATAAAATATTAGATTTTAGTTACTGCGTCATTATTTTTTGAGATATTTGTCATTAGATATTAAACACATTCAACAACTACTGATTAATAAAGTACGATTACTTGATTTTATATTACATTCTGTAAAGCAACGAGCCTGAATACAAACCGCAATTATTTTTGAGAAAGAAGCAACAATACGATTGAAAAAGTGTATGAACTTTAAAACATTTTTCTTAAACAAATTTAAGAATTTCAAATTAATGTGAAGTTAGGTTCGTACCCAGCTCCGAAATTTGTACAGGAGTCATATCTGTGTCACGATTTGCAATAAAACACCAGACGTATGAATGTGCATGTCGCTGGCCTATAAGCCACTCATGTTCGTGTTAATGCTGCTCGTTGGTCTCGGTGCATCGCCACCCTTGTTACCAACTGTGATCTACGAATGCTATCACACTGCTACTTACGAGAGAACTCCCTTCCCCCGGTCCCATGTCAAGGCCTGGGCTGTTACCCTCCGGTCTGGCCCCTCGTAGTGTATTTTGAGTAATAACGAATTCATATCATTCCATCTCAGAATTTATAACGGTTGTTAAAGTTTCATATTTCTTAATAACTCTGATAGAGGTGGTATTTGGTGTGATATGGTAAACAATAAAACAATTATTTATAATTCAATCCCATATTCTCCAAAATTTTGGATACCATTTTTACCTGTAACTTTGAATATTTACAGTGCATACGAAAATATGCGTCAAGCTTATGGGCAGGTTTTACATTCATTTATGAAATAAGGCAAGAGAATTTCCTTCCAAATTCAGTGCTATCATTTTCGTAGCACCAGTAAAATGTTTACTGCTATTGTTTCCCGTAATAAAAGAATATTGGACGTTGTAAACCATGCCTTTATATTGTAGATGTGTTTAATAGTCGGTGGGATTCCCATATAATGGAGTCGAGCCAGGCACTGTTATCTGAATATGCAGGGCCTAACGTATGTTTCACCGGCTATGCTTCCGGGAAACGATATCGTAAATTGAGCTTAACCATCGAAATCAAAGAGGTTAGTATATATGCCATCTACTTAAACATTAAGCAAATTTAAAAATCCACATTTTTTGTATTCCAAATACTTTCCAAAAAAACACCGAGTATTTTAACACAAACTGTAATATTTTTCTGTATATCACAAACAGATATCTTAAGAAGGACGGTTTACAAGAGACAATTCTCAAACGTGGACAACTCAAGATTTGATTTCGAACATGTTCGATGCTCAGTCGTTTCTTGTACTTCAGTCTTCACCTCATCATCACGTAGTCTATCTTTCGACAGGTCCATAGCCTTTTCCAAAGCAAGTTTTCCAATTACTGCTCTCTAGTGATTTATCTTTCAATTTCTAGTATCTCCCCATTCCTTAAGGTCATTCATTAGCTGCTTACGTCTTCTTCCAAGTCTTCCCGCCCTTTCTATCATTCCATCAATAATATGTTTTAGAAGCCAGTTCCTACGTACCACGTGACCAGTCCAGTTAGACTTCCGTCGTTTGGTTGTATGTAATACTCTTCTTTCTTCCTGGATTCTTTGTAATACTTCTTCTTTTTTAACACGATAGGGACAAATGACTCCCCCCCCCCCCCCCCCCCCCTCCCCCCCCTTTCCCACTCCCCTCCCCCACACCTCCCCTCACTCCCTTTTTTAACTATTCTTTTTTTTTTTTAACAACAAAGGGGAAAATGACCCCCCCCCCCCCCCCCGGTCTCCGGTACCACATTTCACAAAGCATTTCTAATCAGCTCCAAATGCAACATTTCACAAGTTTCTTCTTTAAATTTAAGTCCAAATTGCTGATGAAAAGAGTGTTCCTCTCGTTGAATGCAACTTGTGCCATGGCAGTCCTGGTTTAAATTTCACGTGTTCATCTTACGTTATTTGTTAGCAGGCTATACAGATAGTTAAAATATTCCACATTTTCCAGTTGTTTGCCTGTCTTGGTGAATATAAAATTTATCTCAATTATAAAACCTCTTTCTTTGACTTCAGATCTTATCTCACAGACAGCGATGTCTCAATAATGAAAACCAACAACGTCCTGACTTTCAGACACACCTAACCTTCCTACAAATCTTATATTTTGAAAGATCTGTATCTAATTTAATCTTGGCCGACAGATTTGGTAAACTTCCCCAGCACAAAACTTCATGAAAATTTGCCCAATAGTGGTCAACGTGTTACACATGGACAGAGAGAGACAGGCAGACAGGTAGATATTTAAGAGGTAGTAATTGCTTTCACAATTCTTTTGTGAGAGCGCCGAACACTGGCAATTGTGCCCACGCAGTCTAATGTTCAGCAAAAAGAGCTGTTGTCTTCCAATCAACTTAAACAAATTTGTTTTTGTAATTGAGGCACAGTATTTTCTGTAAGGTATGAATTAAATTCCTAAGTATGATCCAGATGCGAGAACTCACGGTAATGAATCACAGCTTCATAAAGAACTTTGATTTTTGAGGTACCAGTTACTTACTTACTTAGTTACACACTGACTTGCCTACTTACATAATCCATGCTGCAGAGTCGTTCTTGAGAAGAAAACCGGTTTTCAGCTAGTCAAGAAATTCCCCACATTTTATGGAACCCGAAGGTTCATTATCGTATTCACAAGTGCCCGCCACCTGTCCCTATCCCGAGTCAGCTCGATCCAGCCCATGCCTCTTCATCCCACTTCCTAAAGATCCTTAATGTTTTCCTCCTATCTTCGCTCTGAGGTACCAGTATTCGGCATTAATGTGTAATTTAGTTTTGCGCTGAGAATGTGTGGCATACATGTCGAGACGCAAAACGTACAAACAATTTCAGTCGGCAAACGTGAAATAAAAGACTACTTGGAGAACCTGAGTTTATAACCCTATCTACAAGAAAAGTGTTAGGAGAATATGCACTGAAATAATGTGCCTTTTTGTAGCCTAATGACCAGTGTTGTGAGAGCGTCAGTGAACGTGTTGCACTGAAGGCGTTAGGAGCATTTAATAGCTATGCGATTACTAGTTTCTTAAATAGCACGTTGCTCCATGGTCTTTGATAATTACATTCACTTAACTGTTATACAAAGTGAGAATGTTTTCTTGTAAATAAAGCCAACTTGGTGCACAATTTTTCTTAGTATGTTTATTTCTTTTCTCTACATGTTTCGGGCTACTGTTTGCCTATCATCAGAAGAAACAATCATATTTATGCGACACTTAGTACTTGTTATTCTGTATGCTGATATGCAGGGTGGAATGAAAAAAATTAGAATGTTTTATTTAAACTTTCCTGAATCAGGTTAGGCTATCAGGGATTTATCACAGAAATTTGACGTCACAAGGGTGTGCATAAACACATTTTAAAAGTGTCTTAATATCCGCCAATATTTTCAATTGGAACCAACAAAAACATTGCGAACAATTTTATTAGGTGGCAACTGGTTTCGACCCTAGACTCGGGTCATCATCAGACCATGATAGAAAAATATGAACATACTCAGAAACTAATAACCGTAAGTTGGGGATCTCCCCGTTTTACATTAAAAATGCTTTAAATTTGGCGTTAGGACCTAAATCCACCGCGAACGCCGTGCGTTTACATTCGCCTTGCAACATAACTAGCGCATAGCTTTGAAGTAGTTTTAATCTAAAACGCGGAGATCGCCAATTTATGGTTTTTAATTTCTTTACACATTCATATTTTGTATGACGGCTTGATGATGACCCGAGTCTAGGGGCGAACCTAGTTGCCATCTAATGATTGAAGCCTCACATTCCTATATATTTTACAGAAAAACTCAGTTCCTACTTTACAGGAAGCGTACTGTGTTTCTTTTTCAAAGAGCAATCGGTCAATTCTCTATAGGGAAATAAAAGGTAATTACAAAAACCATAGGAAACTGCAATACATTGTGGACAAAACGCAAAGCTGTTTCAATGTTCAAAGGATCATATGCACAGTACAGGCTGTGACTTGAAAGTTAATATGAAATGTATACACCTTCCACCCCCCCCAAAAAAGTATTTGATATTTCGATTTTACAAAGTACGGGCTTGGATAGGCTCCCCTCACGCGAGCGAGGGACGCCAGAGGAAACCAGTCCTCCTGTGGCCGCCGAAGAGAAGGGGAGATAATGCACAGGTAATGGAAAGGCAAGGCGGAAGCGGTGGATGATGGATTAGTCAGGACTTGGGTCCTACAGGAAGTCGATACATCACAAGGAGATAATTAACTTGAAGGCACTCGACCTCTGACCCATCTCTCAGTTTCCATCTTCATTCCTCTCAATTTCACAAAGTAGACGTTCCTTATATGCAGCCGTAACAGGGAGTTTTTTTTTCAATCGTTTATGCCAGATTTGGGGTTATTTCGGCGGTGACTATAAAGTTTCTTGTATTTTTTGTTTTAACGCGTTTGAAGTGTAACAGAAAGTTACCGATATTTCCAAAGAACCTGCTGGATCCATCTTCAGGGCGGAAGTAATATCTACAACAACACAATGCAGGGGGACATGACTGGAAACCGCTGTATCTCTACAGCTTAACGACTCTCAAAATTGTTAGCTTGGAAGGAGCAGGAAGTTCGACCTCCCATCTTGTTTCGAAAGATTCTTTGGGCGTTTGATCCAAAATCACCAGACTACGAAACTGATCAGCCATCTTCATTGGCGTCGAGAGTAAGAATAATTGGAATGTCAGTTAGAGAACTTCGTGGCTTGTCAAACCTTACTTCGCCGACGAGTGAATAGAACTCCTAATTCGTTTTAGACAGTTGTTATTTTTAAATCTGGTCACGGTCACCGGGCATCCTGACGATATCCTAATGTTTGTCAGACAAAACAACGCAAAATGTCGGAACAGGACTTCAGTTCTTTCCATATTATTTACGAATAATTCTACACACTTTGATATCGTCATTCTTGTGTGTTTATTTATAGATATCTATGCTTATTATCAGAACGAACACAACACTATGCATTCACTTATCCTCTACGACATGTTTCGGCAGTTTTCTTACCATTATCAGGTGTAATCGCACTAATATAAATGGAAAGTATACTGAAGTGGAAACCTCCAATTCAGTGTTCTTTTCCACCCATGTTACTGTGATTATACATAATGATGCCCGAAAAAACCAAAACATGTTGTAGAATATGAATGAACGCATAATGTTCAAAGTATTAAGTTCTCTCTGATAATAAAATGGGATTTGGAATAATTATAAAATTTGGAGTTATATAGAGTGAGTTATTAAAGCCTTCGATCAACAAAAGGCATTCCACTTCTAAAGTACGCATCTCACAGTAAAATATTTGCAGACGCATGAAGCATGGAAGTATAACCAGAAGTCAACAGAACATTTTCTGATATTCTTTTCACACAAAGATATCTTATGACACGCAAACCAGACTTCTCCGCCTTTTGTTGTTGTTTAAAACATCAAAGTTTTTGAAAGCTGGCTCTTTTGCTGTAGCCAGACAAAGCAACAATATTTACAAAATACACATTCTACGGCGAAGAGTGTGGAGATTGGCATTATCTCCAGTCAAAGGACGCAGTAGAATAAGTTCTATCATTTACAAATTGCTACTGATGGCGGAGGTAGAGATGGCTTCCGAAATTTTGTGTCATTTGTAACCCTTCAGTAACACAATCGTCACAATTCTGTGGACTTCACAAATCTGGTGTTCACCATTTAGTTATGGATCTATTGTACATAGCCAAGCTCGCCCTGTTTTCCACCATTTTCTCATCCCTACAACCCACCCCTCTCCCTTTGAGATATTCGAATCGACCGAGTCTTGAGATCGATACAGAGGTAACGTCTGTGAGGTTACGAGAGGCGCAGCAGTAACCTATGGCTTCCAGAATCTCCGTCAATTGCAGATTTAGCGCCCATCAGACGACGACGCAGGCGCGCCTATTCGCCAGCATCCACGTCGCTATGGCCGGCCACCGCCGTGTCAATCGAAAGACGGAACGGAGAGGTGGGTCTCTTAGTTCCATATATTAATAACGCCATGTGGTGTGTGTTGATTGTGCAGTTCTATAGCGAGCAACGTGTGACATGTCTAAACGTCTCTCCAGTTTTCACAAGCAGCTGCAACCGCTAGGTTTTTTTTGGATACAGTAGGCTCATGATGGCGATCGCAAACGAACTTTTCAGGCCGTACTGCATCTCCATGTTCCCAAAACACTACTATTAATATGAAAATTAGGACTGAGCGCCATAGAGTTAGTTAATTTCAAATCAACTGAGTTTCATCCTTCAATAACCCCTAAGACCTGCAGATATTTCACACATTCAGCATCATTTGTCTCAGTTCATTCTGCTGGGTGGGACGTAGCATGGTTCACTACAAAAGGGGTGACCGACATTAAAGTGTAATATACACTAGCGGTACCTAGCGCACGGTTCGTTGACTCATCCGTCAGTTAGTTCTCAACTAATATAATGAATTCTCTCTCCATCCGTGTGTCTGTCTGATTCGCCCCGATGATTGCGATATTTCCACCTGGGGACACAAACAGCTGTTCTCTATGTCTGCAGTCAGTGTAGCAGGGGTGATTGTGGGTTCTGTATATCACCGGCACATACAGGCGTGTTTCATTGGATCATAATTCTTCCCTTCTCTACAACAACGGGAGTAAATGTTATATCTATTTCTGCATCCATAACTCTTTTTACTCACTTCTCTTTCCTTTTTCCATGTCTTTCTTTCCCCTGCTGCTATTTATCATTGTTCTGCCTCTGCTGGTGGTAGCGCAGTGAGCGGAATTATGATATGTTGAAGACAACTGTGATTAAATGCTATGATTTGACATTAGTTTCCTGTATACCACGATTGCAGTTAAAACTTGAGTCGTTGCTAGGAATTTTGGTTCCAAACATATGTAATCAAATTGTTAAAGCCATAGAGTGGACACCCTAAGAGAAAGAGTCATGAATATTTTAACTGAAATTCAATGCATTAATAAAACCGTCTTTACACAACAATTTAATAACGGTTGCAGATTATTGTTACAACTATTTAGCTAAGCAACATGTTTCGGCCTTACTCGGTCATCATCAGGCTTACAAAACAGTGCCGTTAGTCAAGGTACATTCAGTGGTTTTTACCTATGGGATCCCATGGTTTACAATATTACTAACAACCTTTCTCGAATTACAGGTACTGTTTAAAAACATTATAATACAATAAAATCTGGTATTAAAATTCGTTCATCACTGTAAAACTTTACAAATACAAATCGCGTAGGTTCAGATGAAATTGATGGCATCACACGAATTTTGGATAATTTGGTTTGTGTCACAAAAACATAATAAGGAATTACTAGAATTTTTATAAGTTAAGTTTAATGACACTGCACGAAACTGTATGCTTACAAATACTATAAATCTGTTGATTTTCTCAATAAACATTCTTTATACTTTTGCAGTTTCATTAAGAGGCAAAAGAATTCGCGACCTTAAGCATTTCTATAGACATGTACCGCGTAAAACGGAAAAATGTGAAGAAAAATCCTTCAATTTTTTTTTTCCACTAATAAAATTATTACTTTAATGATAGCAAAATATTCGTGTAGAAAAGTTGTAACTACCACTTGATAAAAAAAATACTTTTTTTTTTGGTTTTGAGAATGGGCAATATTAAAATACATGTTAAGTTCTAGTAAATTTCTCTGAGAGCTATATTGCTTGTCAATGGAGAATATAGAAGAGAATTTAAGGCAGGTTGCTTAAGAAGCTTGCCATATCACTTATATAATTCTGCAATTTTCCGTTGAAGGAGAATCTAGTAAAAATTGCCATACATACTAAAAAAAAAGGAAACAAACATAACTTTCTTAAGAAGGGTTGCCTGACGGACACTATACTGGTGTCTGATGACAGAACCGTAAAGAAAATATTCCTGGGGAAAACAAACAGAATAGGACAAGCAGGAAGACCAAACGTACGGTGGTTAGGCTCTATTGCGAATTGTATGCAATAGATTGGTGTCACAAGGTGGAGCAAAGAAGCAGAAGACAGTACCGTGAGGGCTACCATTCTGAAGCAAACACTGGTTAAAATATAAGGACCGTGTGCCAATGAAGAAGAAGAAGGAGAAGAAGAGGAGGAGGGGGAAGAAGAAGAAGAAGAAAGAAAGAATGAACTATGTCGCTATTACTGAATATGGACTTGTTCTGTAATGAAAGGTGGCAATCGGGAATAATTCTTTCCACCGCACTATCATATACAGGGTTGAAATAACGTAATGTGGTGTTCGTACGCATTATTATGAATATATTAAGTTCCCTGCTAACCCCCCGCTTCTTTTTCATTATGGGGCGAGTACCGCTGGTGTTATTATGCGCATGTAAATTTGTTTTGTCCCACAAGGCAGCCAACCTTTCCCTACGAAAGACTGCTAATTATTTTGCGTGCAGGCTGCTCTAAATATACGCATAGTAAATCACTAGATAGTAATCAGCCACAATGATCCCGACCCTTTTCACATGACCATACGTTTACAAGAGATAAAAGAATTTGAATTTAGGTTCGCATATAAGGTCCATAATTTTGTGTACGTTACAGTCCGCTTGTGTTACGCCTGTTCGGCATCACTTAATAACGAGACGTCCCATTTGTTTCATAAAGCATATTTGTGGTAATGACGCAACAATTCATGAAATGTAAACCACCAGTTATCACGCTAATTGGCATTGTTAGGCAATACGTAGACACAACAATACTCTGTAATAAGAATATAACTGAATATTAAGATCTTCTACAATACGGCACTGTGTGGAGGTGTAACACGAATTTCGGAGCGGCTTTCTGCTTCCATCTTCACAGTAGCCTCTTACTCTTTTTGGACTAGCCTGAAGATAAGAGCAGTAAGCTTTTCCCCAACCGTTTGTTGATGCGGTGATACAATTAGAAGATAGTTGTTAATCACCAACGCTCTACATTCCTTCGAACATGTCAGACAGGAACGTCAAATTGGATGTCGCGTCGAAAGCTGTGCGGTTCAGTTACTTATGGAATGTGGTTTTGCAGTTGGGTGCTAACCTTCCTGAGATACATTGGCATCCATCTACAAATGAACAAGACGTCACCCCACAAATTTCGTAAAGTTTAAGGTATAATTATATAAGATTTATTTAAAAATCTGTGTGTAATTCAGAACCTATAGCATCAAATAATACGATTCTTCGGACTGATAAATAAACGGTGACGTGTAAGAAACGTTTGTGGTGCAAAATGAGGTACTACGGAGTGTTCCGCAATGCATTGGTCAGGAGAAATATTTATGTCTTGTCGGAGCAAGGATCTAAATCTTTACGCCAGGAATACGAGTCAGAATATGTACCGCTTCGGCCAACTAGCACCCTAAATTTATGTCTGAAGAATCCGACAGCACGCACAGAAGTTCTCGCGGCCCACAGGGAATGTACTGCAGCAAAAAAATAAAGTAATTAGATACTGATTTGTCAAAATAGACTGCTGTTCTGCCGCGGAAAGTCTGCAGTAACTTAATACATTTGATGTTATCAGTGGCTAGGATCTGAACAAGTTATTTGTTGTCAAATTGAAGGGGGTGGACATGTCACTACGGATGTTCTGGATCGAAGGAAACTTGCAATTCAAATTGAAGAGCAACTCAGACACTGAGCTTGTTTTACTGTTAAGACGTATTAATAGTCAACATTTTAATTCTGACTTGGCATTCAATATCTTGAGGCAATCTTATGTTTGTTGGACCGTGCATCATTGTGATAGTTGAAAAAAGACCAGTATCCGTGTTGCAGGCTGAAGCAGCCTGCAACACGGATACCACTCCAACCTAACCACACTGAATCTCCAACACACATATAACCAAGAACACAACGACCAATGTGGTAATTCAGCAGCACAGTCGCAAGCTCCTAATGATGGATATATTAATATCAGAAACATGTTGAGCACACAAGAAGTGAAATAAAATAGCAAGTGACAACAAGATAGTCTTTTATTCTTCAACTATCTTCAGGCAAGTTCTTCATTTCTAATCGTTGTAGCAAAGACGCTGTGCTTACCTGCAATATGTAGTGGTGGCGGCACAGGAATGAATGTAAATGAGGTGCTCTGAGGAAATTATTAATAGTAAAAAGTTTCCGTCGAACACAACTAGTTTATTATGATTAGAGTGGCTAGTTTATTATGATTAGAGTGGCCAGTTTATTATGATTAGAGTGGCTAGTTTATTATGATTAGAGTGGCTAGTTTATAATGATTAGAGTGACTCCGAGGAAGTGGAAACTGACAAGGCAGACTAGTTCCTCGACCTGAAACCTATTCTTGTACACATTTTTTTGCCGTGAAATACAAGTGGACTGACCGGAGGAAGAAGCGGAACATAGCGGCGAATAATCTGCATTGACCTTCAGAAAACAAGGAGAATTTTGGGAGCCCAGCAACTTTTATATAAAATTTTGTAATCAAAACACAGTCAGAGTCACGTGCAGTGCCTAATGCATTTTGCCAATTATTCCGGCCTTCATGCAGCGAATGTTAGAACAAAAAATGCAGGCTTTGGAAGCCTTTGAGATAGCAGTCCGTTGTTGCAGATAACACCGCGCAACTGAGCAAAGGGCACAGCACTACGGGTAGCGCAACTGCGGCCTTTGGATCCAGAGGTACACTACTACATTCAGGACAACACCATTCTGGTGGAGTGGTACGTTCCTCTGGATAGGATAAGACTGCAATGTTGAGTTAGTGGTAAGGTACTACAAGCAAGGAAATAGCTCACTGTTGAGGTAGCTGTACGAAACTAAAATTAGGGCAAGTTCACGATGCTGAACTAAGGGTAAGATACTACAGACAGGACAACAGCGCGGTCAATTGTTTGACAAATTGAAATGGGGACACACACGGGCACACATACAGGCACGTGGAGTGGTGATTTGCTAAGCCTAAGAAAGGAAAATAGACTAAGAAATAAGAAGATAAATACGGTACTTTCTTCATATATTTCTTTTTTTTTTTTTTTTTTTTTTTTTTTTTTTTTT
>Ga0123352_10007125_pt1 | contig 17196 bp, 10 predicted proteins | sample TergutLab28metaG_FD_89700 | JGI IMG/M metagenome (GOLD analysis project Ga0123352, IMG submission 89700) | Labiotermes labralis P1 segment gut microbial communities from Petit-Saut dam, French Guiana - Lab288 P1 | ecosystem: Host-associated > Arthropoda: Insects > Digestive system > Gut ... | reverse complement strand
TTTATATTTATTAGCATCAATTCTCCACAAAAAACTTATTAATAAAAAAAGAGTGAATGACTATCAACAAAAAAAAAAAAATAAATTCTGACAAACCCCACGGTGGGGGGGGGGGGGGGGGGGGGGGCAAAGAAAACAATGCGTTAGGTGTCGTGAGTTGTCAATATTCGATACCGTATATAATGGAGACCGTCACTGTATAGCACTACACAAGGACTTTTTCCATATTTGTTCCCTTGTGAGCGTTTTTTATTTTTGGAACATTTACGCTCAGGGTCCTTTTTACATGGTGCTTACCGGCAATACTGTCATCCATACACCGAGATCAATATCAACTTTACACATTAAATATATTGTATGTTCTCAGCGTGTACTTCCATTGCTGACATCTTGCCAGAATGCTGTTTATTGTGACTGGCATCACTGCTGACAATACCGTTAGTATTTCAAGAAAGAAACTACTTTTCAACACCAACAATAATTCTACATTATTATTGGCACCGTCGATACCGTAAACACTGGTACATCACAATGTAAAGGGCCCCTGAGGGTCAACGCAACATCGCACGTGGACGTCTTGGCTACCGGTAACCTTTGAACGCTGACTTTTACAAAAACTGATACGATTAGCACGCCATTGGACGCTCTTAAACGCACACTGACGCATAGCAACAGCGCGAACTACTACTGCATTTATGTGTGGTTCGTTTATCGACGCTGCCAGTGGCTTAAGTCTACACAACATCGATATATTCATACATGTAGCTGCTGAACCGCTGTAACCTGACACACTGCACGTAAATCAATGTGGAAACTACGGCACTAATACCTAACCCATCCAAACACTACCACCAAACATGTAACACCCGAGGGCTGCATCTGACAGCGCGAGGAGCGGTATGGCAACACCGCCATCTCCCTCTCTCCGGGGCGGGGCATGTATGACGTCGCAAATCGATTCCGGTGACGGGTACTCTAAAATAGAATCGAGATTAAAGAACAAAAGACCACATTAAAAAGCTCAAATACTCAAAACGTAGAAAAGAAACATCATGCAATACAACAAGCTGCAACTTTTACGTTTGATGTAGCCTTTGAAGATTCGCCCAAATCGATTTCGCTGAGGTTTCAACCCAAAATGGCGGCCGATATGCACTCGTAAATTTGTTGTCCCGTGGTAGGACATGACGCGCCCACAATGGTTGCATCTTACATGCGTCTCAGAGAGCTTGGTGCAGAACCTCCACACATCAGACACCATGACGCACACGACTCTACAGTACGGAGCGCGGCGAGCGACTGCCGCGATGGGTATTGGGTACTTGGGGGGGCCGCAGGGGGGGGGGGCGCGGTCCTACCTGACTGCTGGTGCTTTATCCTGTGCAGCTTGAACGGGTCTAGTCCTACGTGGTCGTGGTGGTCCTTCACATTCAGGATCTTAGACTGCTCCAAATTCGTGCGTACCTGACCAAGGCACGACTTCTTGGTACACCGCCACACAATTTCCCCACTCGCGGTCTCACGGATCTTCCGATACTTGTACGATCCAAGTACGATGCAGGGGAAGCCACGACTCGTCGCGATTATTTTGAACTCCATTTTGAAACTGCTAGACTACGAAGCGTGTGCGCAAACGAGTTCTCCGTACTCTGCGCAAACGAGTTCTGCGCACACTGCGCATTGTACCTCTTTCGACATCTCCAGAACCTGCATGGCTGTAGTCCTTTACGCACGCCACCTCAGCTTTCTGCATGTTTGTATGCAGGAACAGCTCGCCAAGAACATATTTGTGCATTACACGCTGCAAGCCGCGAGTTCTGCACCAAAATGCCGGGCGATTCCCTGCCCCGGGTCACACTGCGCACAGCGCCACCCGAACTATTGAGCTGCGCGCCATTTTACACGGCTTCTTGAAAGGAAAAGGATTGAATTTTTAAAATTGGGACACTTCTGTGGCGACGACCTCACGCGAAGAATCCGAACTCGTGTCAAAATCAAGTGGGATGGCAAAGTTATGAACCTGCAGTAAAACGTTTTGCAACGGGCCTGCAATATTTGGAAGAGGGGTGATACCATGACCTCTAAGCGGGCGGAAGGAAACAAAAGAAATATAACCCCAACGGGAATAGGAACTTTCAAAACTACAGCAACAAAAATGTCAATATTACAGAGTAAATTACCACTGACAATACTCATTAAAATAAAATTAAATACACATATTATTCAAGATATTTCAGAGCACAACATTAAAATAAAACAAACTAAGTTTCAATTCAGTCTGAATACGACATTTCGTTTGACGCGTAGCAGTAGGTTGTTTCCAAAGAACATTCTTGGTTGTTCGGTATACTGTAGACTACTGTTACGGCTGGATTGGGTGATGCAAGATATACCTTTGCTGGCCAATGTAAATTTACGGGTACTCCAAATTTTAACATAAACCGTGGAAGTTAGTCGAGCTTGGGCATTTGTTTGCTTAGCATTTTTTCAAAGCAGGGATTTAACACGTTTTCTGGAGCGATGAAAGTACGTCCAGCTGTGTTTTTTTATTGTGCGAACCCTTCCGCAGAATTCACGAGGCGATGGACACAGAACATGTACTGCATTTGACTTCTGTTCTGTTGTGTAAAAACTGGTTCAGCCCACCCATAACTGAGCGCTAACAACGGTATTGTCTTGCAACAGACTTATACCATATTGTTCGGGTGTAATGCAGGTAGTTCATTCCACGTGTGAGAAAGTTTGAAGTTTGTTGCAGACGAGATGTTAGCGTTCCCTGTTCTAGAAAAGTCAGATGCAGAGCCGAGTGCTGTGCGTTTCGAAGTTAGAGCACTGCGGTGAGATAACAGACTGCCATTTACCAAATTTCGTGTGTTAAAAATAGAGAAATTGTAAATGAACCTATGTCTTACTATACCAGAGGCCAGATCTAGAACTTTACGTGCAGGCTGAAGCAGCCTGCACGTTAAATATTCCCTCGAGACGGAGCATGCGTTAATTACGTAAGTTAGTTCGTTCTTCTGTGCGTGTTAAAAAAAAATTGTACACGTGGTAACCGTGAGAAGGTAAGACAATAATACCACAACTCGGAAAGACACAAGGCGTCCTTATGTCAGACTACCTCAATAACAAATACTTTCTGCGAAAATCTAATGGGAGCCAAATGTTAACATTTTTATCCACTCCGTCTGTTCGAAACAATTTCCGTTGCGATAAACAAAGAGTATTTTGCGAGCTACGTTCCTGGATCATGTAGGTCTTCACGTTTGGTAGTTAATAGTGGGGAAGCTACGTTTTTGGATGCCCGGAGCAAGTAATGACAGTGACAGTCCTTACAAGAAATTAAGAACTTAAAAAAAAATTTCCCCGTTTTATTTGGCTCAACGATTTAAAGAGCGCAAAATATCAATTTTTTTACATTTAAAATATTCATACTGTCGCCTCTTGCACTCTCCTGTCCCGGGTGGTCGCCTCGCCACTCAGCCGTAGCTCTGTTCGTTACAACACTGTCCGATCTAAATGAAAAGTTGGGTGGCTCGACCTTTTTTATGTGTTAATTCTCGAATATAAAATTTAATAAAAACTGTTTCGGCATTTCACGTTTCAAAGGAAGCTGGAGCCTTCGTCACGTATTTTAATGACGGAGGCATCAGGTTCCTATGAAACATGGGTGTGTTGACTACAAACGTCACATCCCTGACGACACAATCCGAAATATCGGTAACAGTAACTGAATCACATGCGCGCCTAAAGTCGACATGTGTGAAAGAGACATGATGGACGTCGTCACAACAGATCTATGATACGTGGAAGAATTTTCGTAAATGAACTGTGTATTTCGCATCACTCCAATGTGATATTTCGTTTTATAAACCCACAACGAAAAGGTCTTACGTGGGCAGTTAGACTAGTCTCCTGTCATGCGTGTTTCCCTTCTGCCTTACAAGGTTAGACGTCAAACTAGTCTCCCTCTGTTACATCAAATCCCTCCACGCACAGCTGCCACGAGTGGTGGGTTATAACGTGAAAAGGAACATCCCTTCAATGCATGCACCGTGCCGGTAATCCTCCTCGATTTCATCACGTCTGACAGGGTACAAATCACGTGGCCCCATATGCAGCCTCCGTCCCCCATGCTCTTCGTTCACCACGGTAACTAAACGTAGGTAATTTTTGAGAAGGTACATGTTGCTAAGCCAGTCAAAAAATTCCCCGCATGTTACGAAACCCGCATTATCGTCTGCGCAAGAGCCCACCATCATAGGTCCAAATCCTAAGGCAGATGAATCCAACCCACGTTTTCCCATCCAGGATTTTCCAAGATACATTTTGATATTAATACTATCAACGCTTAGGCCTTCAAATACGTTCCACACCCATAAAAACAAGTAGCAATTCTGTTCGATAATCACACACTACGTTTTCAGACGGCTGGCAAAAATATTAAATTACAGTAGAAATCCACTTATCCGGATTAATTGGGGCGCGAGCCATCCAGATAATTCGATTTTTCTTTGAAAATAGGCTACACTGGCAGTTTGAAGATCGGTTGTTACTATTTACAGTACGCACCGTCGACTACGCCTTATTTACCGTACTTGATCCGATAACCGGCAATTTCAAGGCAAGTTAGTTGTGTGGAATTCTCGAAAAATTTACCCGCAGGGCTAAGCCGATCCAGATAATTGCGTTACGGATAACCAATTCGTCAGGACGAGTGGAGTTCTACTGTAAAATTAATAGCTGCAATATGTCATACGTTTTGCATATTGCAAGTGCATTAATTAACTGTACTACATCAAAAGAAACGCACAATATTCTCAGCTGAACACCGTACAGCTGCCGTCAATTGTACACCAAGTGTTCACACGAATCGCGCGGGACCCACGTGCTGCGCCAATCTTGAGAGCAGGATGGCGAGTGTTTCCCAGTGCACTTTGGATTAATCTCAGGGTCGATTCAGGAACTGAATGGGTTCAGTGACAAGTGACGTAGGAAAGTGAAACGCAGCGGAAAACACAAATGAGGTTTCTACACTGTTCCTGTGAACTTGCACCAAACAGCAGACGAAAGTGGTTACATATTTTTCTCGCGTGCAACCTATAATTAGAATACATGACTAAAACTTATAATAAGAGTAAACCGGCAATAAATAATCCAATTCATTTAACAACAACGGAGTCCAATATTAACTTCAAGCTGTTTTCTGTAACATACTGCGCATTGCGTTGGTGTCCACAAGTGCAAGGTGAACAGTCAAACAATACAATACAGTAACCTTATTGTTTAACACGACAGACAGTGTATGTATACCGTATCACTGAGGGGAGTTCATGCAACTATTCTTACTGTGGAAAAAGCAATAACTATTACATATTCTAAGAGTGTATTTGTAGCGTTAGGTATCCAGCAGGCAATGCACATGCACCATATTTTCATTATGGCCTGTCCGGCTCAGGGTATTTTGCCACATGAACTCACAAACGGCACGATTTTCGAACAAATGTTACTGAACATAAAATTTCATGAACATCCGTCCAGCGGGAGGTGAGTTGTTCCATGACGAGGGGCAGACAGACATGACAAAGCTAACAGTCTTTTTCGCAATTCTGCGAACGCGCCTCAACTATCGCAAGCAAAACCTGGTAAAAGTTCTGATGCCAAATATCAACTTAAAAAGCGGGGGTTTTTCAAAATTTTATACATAATTGTACCACTCTGCTCAGTGAAGACTTCATCGTCGAACTTCCGCCCCCGTTCTGAACTTCGTGTGTATGTATATCTGATTTTGCATAACCATTCCTCTATTTAGAGCCTCTTGACAGAGCGGCTGACAACCACTACGTCACCTCTTTATTCCCGACTGTTCCCTGTCGACCTTATCTCTCGAATGTCTAAACAGCAGACCCCTCTCCCCCATTCCAACACCATGTATATGTTACTAATTCGAATTAACAAGCTTAAACATTTCTGCGGGGCGTACACTTCTGGCGCGTTCGCTGTGTTACCGTCTGCATTGTTCCTGTACTTCGTAAAAACTTTCAACAGCTGAAACAAAATTATTACATTCTTATGGTTTTCAAATGGGATTTCATTTTCCATCTTCTCCGACCTCTCTGGCTGTGCACATTTCTTATACTTAATCTCGTAAAAGTGCATTATCCGAGATCTCGTGCGTGTCTCGTCAAAGACGAGAAAAGAGCAGACTAGTAGTTTGCTGCTTGTCTGTCGACCACCTTGCTTTCGAGTCGCAGGGGAAATGTACAACGATATTTTAATTCGGCGTTGCTAAAATTGCGTTTTTTCATTATTCTCGTGTACGAGGCCGCCTCTTTGACGGGGAGGGGGGGGGTGTTCTGATTTAAATTTGACTGCTGCTTTTCTTCCGCACAATACAAGCACCCAAACCATCTTTACTGCGCTCTTGGTGCGTATGTGTGCTATGCTACGTACACTGGGCTGCACTTCGCCGTACATACACTGTGTCACTGCGGGCCTGTACAGCACATTATGCCTTCAATTACCAACATTTTAATTTCAATAGCAGTTCTTCACTTGTACCTTCGCACGCCTGATCGCCGCCACGAATACGTCTTTCTCCTTGTCCAATTGTAAGTGCATTCGGTGATGAATGGGGATGATTTTTCTTCCTGTATGCGTAATGTACGTAAACATACACGTACGCAATATTGAGCGCCATACGAAATTCGCGGACCGGTGCGCGATAGGTGTCAACCGTTTCTAAGGTCTCGGTTCGTATCTCTGACAGAGCAGTCCATTTAAACAACCGATCGCGTGTGTTTTCAGCCTATCAACATTAGCTTGCTTGTTTCGAGTTTCTCCAAGAAAATACAAGTATATTACACACTGTTTCCTTCCATATCATTTGCAATTCATCACTCACCAATCACTCGTATGATACGACACTACATAACGTGACAAACTGAAAGGGCAGTGAAGCAGGCAAACAAAAGATTATTTACGACTTGAAGGAAGTTTCCACAGCAACCAGAAGTGATATGATCCTCTCTGGCAACCAGACGCATCAATTCGTAACCCATTCCGATGTTTCACGAAGCTGCTTTGTCTCCATCATCAGGGAATTAATTGCACTGCTTGCATTCTTCCGAATTGTAGTGAATGGAATGTTTTTTTCTTGGAAGACATTACTTCTGCCATACTTTAGCGTTCTGCCAAAAGTTGGTTCTTCTCTGAAGACATCGCCAATTAAAGTCGTTGCGCGAATACTTTTAAAAAATGTTACTCCTTTAATAAAAAAAATAAGTGGACATCAGTGTAGCCATTACACAAATGTATACACAGATCCCCAGGAAGCACACTTTGGGAACCAATGCCCTAGAATTGTCTCCCCAGAAGAATAGACAATTTTCTAGGAAAAAAAATCTTTCCAAAAGGGCAGTCCGACTTTCTAGAAGTAAAGCCTGCCCAAAAGAATACTCAATTTCCTAGAAAAAATGTCTTTCCGAAACTGCAGTCTAACTTCCTAGAAGTAACGTCTGCCCAGAAGAACAGTCCACTCCCTACAGTACGTCGCTGGTACCACCTCTTGTTTGTTTAATAAAGACCGAACGAGACAGGACTGGAGATGCAACGACGGGAGAACGTGCAAGGCGAGATGCATCAACGGACTGGAATCAGCCCACTTAAAGGCAATTACGGATGATAAAAATGCCCACCACCACCACACCACCGGTGCTGATGGCGATGTGAGGTCCGTCAATGAACTTAGGCACTGGACAGAAGAAACCCTCATAAGCACGACTGCTGGAGAAAAGGTTTTGTACATAACTCTTCGAAAAGAAAAATTTTGAAACGTTACACAGAATGCAAACTTAAAACTTGCCACCATATCATCTATGACTAGCAAACGTGCAACAAAGATCACATACTTCCATTCGTATTATTTTTTTCGGCAATAAAATTGCTAACTACATTGCACTAGGTTCTGTACACTTTAAGCTTTAATGCACCAGCGTCCTGTTTAACCCTATTCAGTTCTGGACTACATTAACCACTTAAGCCCAGTGGTTACTGTGTATGTACTGTACCCTCTTTAACATTAAAAAATTCTACATTCTGCACAGAGAATTGCTCTTCTTTTGTATTGCTCTAAAAAAAGATTTTTGCACCGGGATTTATATGGAGAGTTCGGCTAATTGCGAGAAGCTCGTATCAGCTTCGTCATATCTGTATGTCTGTCAGCACGTAGCAGCGCAGCGCCCGCTAAACGGATTGGTGTCCTTTATGAAAATCTGTCGAGAAAATCCATATTTGATTCAAATCCAGCAAAAATACAGGGCACTTTACATTAAGACCTACGCACGTTTTATTGCTACCGGCGACATAAATTCGCCACAAAAGCATTTTTAAGCTACACTCAATGATTACAACGCTAACAGTGACATGAAGTTCAACCCGCACGGAATGCACTGCTGTGTTTCCACTGTAGCAATTGTTATGCCAACGCGCCTCAATGTTATGTTATACGTACATCGTCTGTCTTGTTTACAATGTTGTACAGTGTATCAAGGTAAATTAATTTTTTTGTATGTAATGTGAGTGGTGACTTGACGTCTGACGGACAGCAATGTCCAGCCCTCCGCACTGCATTACTGATCATGTGCGCAGCACTAAAAACGCCTGAATACATTGTAATTGGTTTGTTTTAAGTCTCCCGAACACACTGTTTATCATTCCTTTTGTATCCCCAAAATCAGCATTTGTGATGTCATTCAAGGAATATCGCCACACTTTCTCCACAATTTGTGTCTTGTAAGCAGATAATTACTTCTAGAATTTTCTCCAACAGGAATAAAAAATATCGATTTTTTTTCAGGACACGTTTCTCAAAATGGAAATACCGAACAACTACAGGTACAATCTTAAGGTGTATGCGGTTGAAGGAACATAAAAATATGCACATGTATTTTGCGTCATCGAGCTTTTTCACAATGGGTTTTAGGCGCGTTTGCAAAGACTGCGAAAGGCAAATATTAGACTCGTAGTGTCTGTCCACCTAGAACAATTCGGTTCCCACTAAGAGGACTTTCATAAAATTTTATATTTGAGTAATTTTCTAAAACCTGTCGAGAAAATTCAAGTTTCATTACAATATGAAAAGAATAACGGGCACTTTACATGAATTCCCACGTACATTTATGATAATATCTCACTTCTTAGTACAGGGTGCGGCAGAAAGAACTCCCCTGTTTGGGAAGCTAATAAATTCGAAACCAAAGATACGGCAAATGTTTTTTTTATTTCTGTAAAGTACACAGAATGCCGTTTTACATCAACGTGATTTGAACAAAACATCACTCAAGTGGCGGCCTTGAATATTCATACACTGATGTAACCTCCCTCGGTAGCTGTCCATGACCTTGAGAATCATTTCAGGTGTAATGGCAGCAACTTCCTGTCGTATCGCCTCCTTCAGAGCTTCCAAAGTTAGGGGACGTTGTTCGTAAACCTTTGCTTTGAGGTGGCCCAAGAGAAAAAAAATCGCAGGGGGTGAAATCTGGCGAACGCGGCGGCCACCCGATATCACCACGCAAGGAGATAACATGTCCAGGAAAGATTTCTCTGAGAAGTGAAAGGGAACGACGAGATTTATGGGCTGTTGCGCCATCTTGCTGAAACCACACATTATCAGCATCATGTTGATCATTGAAAATTTCGCCCAATCGAGGCTGGAAAAAATTCTGTAACAATGCACAATAACGATCGCTGTTCACCATCACAGTGACATTGTCCTCTTCAAAAAAGTATGAACCCAACACACCAAAGTTAAAAACGGCACACCACACTGTCACTTTGGGGTCATAACCTGCTCGTTGGTGAAGTTCCCGAGGGTTCAGACCAGTATCGAAAATTTTGCTCGTTTACTGTGCCAGAGAGGTGGAAATGTGCACCAGAAAAAAAAAATCACAACATCTGTGACGCGAACGTTCAGAAGGTCACGACACAACTTTCTACGGTTTTCAAAATCACTTCCCTTCAGTTTTTGTGCAATCGCAATTTTGTAGGGAAGCATTCGCAGATCTCGGTGCAGAATTCTCCTCACCCTTCTGTCAGACAACCGAACTGCAGCCGCGTGTCTCCGTGCAGAACGCCGTGGGGATTTCTGAATCGAAGCCCTGACAACTGCCACATTTTCCGGTCCTGTTGCGTTCCGAGGTCGGCCAGGAGATGTCTGTTTCAATGCAGAACCTGTTTGTCTAAAGTTTGATACCCAACGGTAAATCGTTTTCTTATCAGGAACAGTCTCCCGTCGACCAATCCCAAAGCGGATGCGAAATGCACGCTGTGTTGCTACCGGCGACCCGCCATTTCTTATAAACTCCACAACAATAAAGGCTCGATGTTCTCCCGACAATGCCATGGTGTACACTGAAAACGGCACGTACACCGCTGTTCGACGACGCGCTCCCCACCACTGTACGCGCTCTCCACCCGAAGTTATGCCCCTCCCAAATCGGGGAGTTCTTTCTGCCGCACCCTGTATGAGAAATTTTTCAAAGGTTGTAGTGAAAATCAAAACACGCATTTTATATACAGTAACGTCTTACAAAAATCGTGCCGTTCGTGAGATGTGGAAAAATATGGTTGAGCCAGACAGCCCACACACGACAGGCATTTGCGCACGGCATGCTGGATAACTACGGCTACAGATACACAGTGAGAATATGAAATACTTATTCGTTTTCCACGGCAAAAAAAAAAAAGAAGTGTTCCATGAACGCACCTCAATGTTACGTTTATACGTACATCGTCTGTCTTGTTTTGCATATGGTACTAAGACCTTTGCAAGGATCGCCTTGCATTTGCTGTGCGAACGCCTAATATTTTTTATTAAATAATTTATTTATGGTGTTGGCGAAGCAGTTCTATGTCACTTTATGATACGCGAAACACAGCCACTTCAGCCCAGAGCTCTTGTTCCACAGAACCGCGTTCTTTAGACAGAATGCAACTACATGGCTGGCTTTTTTGTGTGTGTGTATGTGTTTCTTCTAGCGTGCGAAATACTAAACACCATGCATCGCTGTGCTCAGTTCTCTATTCCTTAGTATACGTGAGACCTGCCGTTTCGATAAGTACACTGCCACTTAGGCGTCCTTAACTGTTTACGATCACAACACAAGAACAATATTATTAGTACTCCGTGAAGGGCAGCACGAGGCAGCCAAACTTCGTCTTTCTACTGAACGGAGGGCGAATAGCTCCGCAACGAATGGATGTTTGAGGAACTGCGCGGTACGTGACTATAACAAAGTGACAAGTGGGAGCTAGGCACACAATGCCACCCATTCGCCTCAAAACGCGACCAGTCTTTCGCCAACCAGACACCAAGCGGGCCGCACGACTTGAATCTATAAACGCGGCAGAGCGTTGTCTAGGATAAGGCAGATTACGCTGACTTCAATTTAAACAACAATCTCTTGTACCTTCATACTAAATTCGTGATGAATGGCAAGCCAGTACAGCAGAATTGTAGAGCACGAAATCAATCATCATCATTTAACGAGCGTTGGAATGACGCGAGGGATCTACGCAAAACCATGAGCGGGGGAGGGGGAAGCCGAATCGCGAGACAAGCGGTCTTATCCCGATTCGTTAAAATCTCTCACGAAAGGTCGAAACATTGGTGTTAAAATGGAAGATGACGAAAGGTCGTACACCAAAGGCTGAAATCCAAACTTACCTCGACTACTACACTAATAATACAACATTAAAATCTATGAAGTCAAGACAGCACGACGGAACACTTGAAATGTACTATGCCAATAGCAGAATGGAACGCAGTCGTAACTTGCAACTACTTTACTAACGACGCTATGTCACGATAAATGGTTATTTTCCTGCTGAGGGGTCTACAAACGCTCTCTCTCATTATGAAGTTACAGAATACACACAAAACATGAACTATGTGAAAGTTCAGCGTATTACGCTGTACCGAAGTTCCTCAGCGCTACACAGTCGAAGAGTCGATGATGTGTACTTCAGTGCTGTTCTCAATATGAAAATCTGTACTAAAATTGACATAACGCAATAGTTACAATTTAAAGTACTGTCTTTACCTTGTCTTCGAATGTATTTTGTATGCATGGGCGCCTGACACTCAATCGTTTCCAATATTCTGGCCTTGTCTTTCAAAATGGTCACTACAGTAGTACGGGGGAGTTCCAACTTCCGGGCGATTTCTGTATTTGATTCGCCACTGCCGGCCAATTCAATAATTCTGAGTTTCATTTCCAAACTCACCGACTTTCTAATGCGTTTGACGACACAGAAACTGCGTACCGAAATATCTTCCACTTGACCATTCATATTTAACGGGTAAACGCGCACATACACTCGACACAACGAAAGCTGCTGACCGAAGCACGTCGGAAATCTCACTGACTCGCCGACGTACATTTACGCCTTCGGCTCAGTTCGATTACGTTCGGTGGTTTCCGTTACGTCGGAAGATGCGTCGTAAATGACATGCCAGTCCGCTATCAAAGTCCGTAAGCACCGTTGACTGAGGCTCCCTGATGGGACCAGAGACAAAGGACGACGTATCCAAGCAACCCAGGGGGCACCTAACACCCGCTTTACGAGTGGTATCTCAGCCACGACAAAAACTGCCTCAGTACAAACGTCGTGCCTAGTAACGCAAACAACTGACTGTGCCTCCGCTCTTCGTGGGCAGCACCTTCACCTATAATCGGAGCTTAAAGCGGGCATCTAAACGTCATATGACACAACGCACACTGATGACAATAGTGGCACAGCCCAAAAACTGCCCATGTGGAGTTAATACTACGTTTAAGCTAAAAAAAATAAGAGCTACATCAGACAATACCGTCACACTTGTTCGTTGAAACATACTCCTAGATGACGACAGCACCGCTATTAAACCTTGAGGTTTACTCCCAGTCACAGCCTATAAGTACAGTCTCGTACTCATTTCTAAAATTCACAGTTTTTTACTCATGCCACTACTGCATCCAGTGAGTGACACTATCTACTCCACACGCGGAATTGTGGTGAACGAATTTTTGCGTCCACCCCTCCCCTTTAAGCGGCTGTAGTACCTTTCCAAGCCACCTGTTTACAGTATTTGCCTTTAAGTTTTGCGTCCGCGTTTTGAACACATGTTATGCCAAATCTTGAAACGTCACTAATTCCGCATAAACATACATAACAAAGTTCCCGTAAGTAGGACAAACACGCCTGCGCGCAAGCATACACAGCACATGAACTTTGGTACTAATCGGCACCAGCTTCACACACGGGCTGTAAGTGGACCAGGTTACTTGTAGCGTTTGCGGCAATTGAAATCAAATGGATGTATGTGTATACGGTTGTTAAGGAACACATTTTGTCCCTGTGAACGAAACGAAGAAACTCCTCAACATACGCAAGGTTTGGCGTACAACACGACAGAATATGTACGTGTAACGTAACAATGAGGCGCGTTCGTGCAATCACTGTTGCAGTGAAAAAGAAATAAGTATTATATACTCTGAGAATGTGTTCGTAGCCTTAGTTACCCAGCAAGCAATGCACACGCGCCACAGTCATCTCTGGCCTGGCGGGCTCTTATTATATTCCTACAATACGTTTTCACATTTTCCCATAAACGGCATGATTTCCGAAAAAAAATTATTGGACATGGAACGCGTGTTTTGATTATCTCTACAACTTCTGTCTGAATCATTTCTCATTCTAAGAAGAATTCAGTGAGATATGATCTAAAATGCATATTGCGCTTCATGTAAAGTAACCGTTATTGTTGCCAGATTTCAGAGAAGCTTTAACTTCCTCTTCAGATTTTCGAAAAATACTCAAATAACTTGCACAAAAATCCGTCCATTGGGAGCGGAGTTGTTCCATGCGGACAGACGGACAGCAGACATGACGAAGCCAACAGTGGCTTTTCGCAACTTTTCGAACACGCCTAAAAAAATAATTTTTCCTTGCGGGAATGACAAAGCAGTAAGTCGAAAGTGGCGGAAGAATACTGCTGGGCGATAGCAAATGGTATGGCAGTGATGCTGCAGACGATGAGGTTCCATTGCGATGAGTTTGGATTTCATCTGGGACCCTTTATATACACATATATGTTTGATTATATGTAGGCCTATACTCAAATTCCGACTTGTCCCGGACCTTGCGGAACTTTAACTGTTGCGTGGGGGACGATATGTATACCCACTTGCACCCCGCTTATTTCACGCAAGAACTAAGTACATCGCCGCATTATTTCAACAATCAGAATCTAATAATGTCCGGGTTGTTTCACTAATGTGCGGTCCCACAGAAGATCTGCCGTTGATTCCACACGTAAATTCTCAACATTTGCGCAGAAACTCACGGAATAGAAGGCTACACTCCCTGCATACGGACTTTACAGCGCAAAGTGCATGAATGGCTGCTTCAACAAATTATCCATGGAAGGCGCTCACTGAGGCTAGGAATTGTGCAAGACGGCAGGTTACTGGCTCCTGTACCGTGACAAGTACTGCCGTCGCGTAAATTCTCTTAAACCAACACCAGTGGGTACATAAATAAATAAATAAGGTGCGCTGACACAGCTAAGTCTGTTTTTTTTTTTTACTGCAGCAACATGCTTCGACCCTATCGGGTCATCAGGCTATGATCCGTTAGGTTCGAAACAGGTTGCTGCAATAAAAAGAACAAGAGCTAGTTGCGTCAACCATTTTCATTTATTTATTAACTGATTTCACAAGAACACAATGGGATGTACAGCTCTAAAATGAACAACCAACGTCCGTCGGCTGTGTGCAAAATATCACCACGTGTTGCTAATCTTCGGTGATTTGAATCTATTTACCATCAACAGCCTTACTTAATGGGTGATGGGGGGGGTATGAAAAAGTGGATCGATATGAAACGTCATACGTGACTGATACAAATCAGCCGATTTCGGCTGAAGGGTATCAGTCAGAATATCGAAAAATAAAATAAAATAACTCTGAACGTCTTACATGAAATTAAAAGAACCAAGAAGTTTCAACAGTACGATTTAAATCTTATGTTGTTCAAACCATGCATTTACTTACACTCCATACTGCATACATACACACTGACTGAACAACGACAATTTTACAGGACCAGATCCTGCTGGATCATACATTGCTACGGAAGTTGGTATGCACGGCCCGGGATCCATAACGGCTAAGAATGAATAATAGAGGAGGCTTAGCGCTGTGTGGTATTGCTGCAGCAGAGTAGATGTATAATTTGGAGTTTTTAACATTTTAAGGCCAGTGGCAACATATGGGGCAGATTCTTTGACACTGAATGAAGATATTGCTAAATGGTTGGCTACTTTTGAAAGGAAAGTTGTGAGAAGAATGTTTCGGGGGAGCTGAAATAAATTAAAATTGGAGAAAGTGATATAATAATTAACGCAGCTGTTTGTAGATTCAGATATACTTTTATTTGTTAAAACATGTCGGTTGAATTGGATTGGTTATGTAAATGGAATGGATAGTAGAAGAGAAGTAAAGTATTTAAAAATAATCCTCAGGGAAGTCGACTACGAAGAGACGAAAAAACAGTTGGTGGAATTGTGTACAAACGGATATTAAAAAAATTACAAATTGGAATGAGAGGCCAAAAAAAAAACAGCGCTGAATGGGATAAGTCCATTAAGGGGGCGAAGGTTCGTATTGGTTTGTAGTGCCATCGAAGATGATGATGATTTTAAGACTTTTAGCGTTTATGATAGTCGCATGAGTGAATAGTGCCTGAAATATTTGCTAGACCTACGAAACTTTGTTGCTAAAATAAAACTACATGATGATGGTACCTTGGCGCCTAAACATGTAGGAGCTGGTACCTGATACGAAGAGTTTTGTGATCGGTTTTATTGATTTTAATTGGTTCATTTTGTTAGTTTTTTTAATAAACATGTCTCGTGATTTAAATTTGAAGTGTCATGTATTTATATAAACGTAACTGCAAACAGTGTTGTTATAAATCTGCGCTCTTTTGGGATTTTACGCAGCGCAGAATGGTAGTTTCTTCCCGACGTTTAGGGACAACCTATTGGTCTCATCTTCAAGGGTCAAGCATCCCTTGGAATCAAACTTTAACATATATAGCCTCAGGGTGCCCCCGCAAATGAAAAATTCTGGGTGCGCACCCGCAGCAACTGTCAGAAGTGAACAGCCGAGTCACATCGGATCGAACTTCGAACTATACACGAAACTGTGAAGAAAAAATATTCAGCTCAGTGACAGTGGCACGGTGATAAGCGCGTTACGGGCAAGCATCAACAAAGCTTACGAAAAGAACGACACAGTTTGATGGCTTCAAGAACAGGGTGCTAGGGGAGAATTTTCCCACAACAAAGAAAACAAGTCCCCCTCCCCCCTGCTACAACTGAAGAGTATGCAGCTGTAACGGACAACGCCATTTTCAAGTTCTGGTAAACTGAAACTTGAGGGGGAGGGAGTGGGGAAAGAAACCGGCGAAAGGACGGCGCAGGGTATGAGGCTCGTACCTGTTTTGTAGCGCTAGATGTCAGTAAACAAGACAGGCAATGCAGACAGATTGTAACACTGAGGCCCATTCGTGCAACCATTCTTGCCGTGGAAAAAGCAATATATATTACATATTCGGAGTGTATGCAGTGGATATAAGATCCAAGCCAAAGCAATGTAGATAATCTGATCAATGTAAGACGTGAAGTTAGCAGACATTTCAGGAACAAAAGGAAGGCATATATGTGAGCTAAAATTGAGGAACTTGAAGCTAACAGTAAGATCAAAAACATTAGGGACTTGTATAGAGGGATCAATGACTTTAAGAAGGGGTACCAGCCTAAATGTAATATAGTAAACGATGAGAAATGTGACTTGGTTGCAGACTCCCACGGTACTGTGGCTAGGTGGAGGAACTATTTCTCCCAGCTATTCAACGTGCATGGGGTTAAGGATGTTGGGCAGGCAGAAATACACACAGCAGAACCACTAGTACCTGAACCAAGTGCCTCTGAAGTTGAGCTGGCTATCGACAAGCCAAAAAGTCACAAATCTCCAGGTATTGACCAAATACCGGCAGAACTGATTAAAGCAGGGGGTAGAACAATTTACTTGGAGATTCATAAACTTATTATTTCTATTTGGAAGAAGGAGAAACTGCCTGAAGAGTGGA
>Ga0123352_10007123_pt1 | contig 17197 bp, 16 predicted proteins | sample TergutLab28metaG_FD_89700 | JGI IMG/M metagenome (GOLD analysis project Ga0123352, IMG submission 89700) | Labiotermes labralis P1 segment gut microbial communities from Petit-Saut dam, French Guiana - Lab288 P1 | ecosystem: Host-associated > Arthropoda: Insects > Digestive system > Gut ... | reverse complement strand
TTTAGAGTAGGTAAAATTTTTTGTTGGGGGGATTTTTATATGGGAAAAAAGAAATTCATGGGTTTTTCGAAATAGATCCGCCTCCCCCTTTTCCCCCGGTTCCTTTGGGTGGGTTTTGGGGGGGGGGGGGGGGGGGGCCTGGCATAGGTATGACCTCCCTATTGTGGGTTCTGTTGTATTGAATGAAGTATTGCACTCAGTATTGTTGTTGAAATGTCATACATTTGTAAGAGAGGAATTGTGATTTGTGTCAGATTGAAGATTCTGGAATCAGAGGGAAAGTTTCACCATGAGGATAGTCTTCTGGCTGATCGTTATGATGATTTTCCTGAATCTCCATCTGCATACTACCATCACTCTTCAAGGGGCGGAGGGGACTACTGGCGCCGTGTCCACTATGAACCTGGAGATTCACGGGCCATGAGAATTGAGACTGACTATGCAGGCACTACTCGCAAATATCATTCACATCAGCACAGGGCTCCGACTACTGAATATTATGAAAAGAAGAAGAAATCACATCCAGTCAGGGAAGTTATTATGCAGCGTACTGAGAAGCCATGGAGGGATGAGAGGTATACCTTTTTCTGCTTGCTTCTAATATTGTTATAGTGATTACATACAGGAAAATGAGTGAAATATCTAGCATGCATGGAGATGACAACACTAAAGAAATTTGGTTGGAACATCTGTAATAATGGGACTATGTAGGGATCATGGCATGTGTGGTAAAATGATGTTAAAAGTGATTCCTAGTTATTGGCTGTGAAAATGTGGGCTTGAAAGAACTTGCAAAGGATAGGGTCTGATGGGGGATTTTATGATGGTCATGTACCATAACTTTTGGGAATTTTATGTGGCTGATATCAACTGTACTGCAGAGTAATGTTTTTGTGATGTTAAGGTATTCTGAAGTGTCTGTACCCAGTCACAGAGGCCGTGGCGATGAATGGGCTGACCCATGGATGCGGTCCAAGTCTCCATCTGCAAGAAAAACAGGCTCTGGTTCACGCCCTTCACGGCGACAGTCTTACTCATCTGGCTCCTCATATTCGTCGTCCAGGTTAGTTGGTCAGCCCATATTAGCATGTGAATGTGAAGTATTGTTGCACCTACACATCGCTACATATGAACCCTTTGACGCAAGAATTAAATCCCTCTAAGCAATGCTGCCTGCCGGGATTTTTTACTGGGGATTTTAAATTTTAATGCTTACTCTTAGGAAGAAAAGCATATCTCATAGATTTTTCCGTCAAATTTAATGAAATAAAATTTTGCTCTCTGCTTATGAATTGGTTAATCCAGGAAAAAATGTTCACCTATTTTTATAATAAATTTATGCCTGTGAGTTGCATGCATTATATAAAATGTGTATTTGTCACATAATTGTAGCTGCTGTGTAACTTCTGTGGCACCTTGGATCACTGTTTTATCACGACACACAGTATTCACAAAGAGGGTGATATATTACAAATTTACTTTTGTGTGATATTTTGCAAAACAAGGCACCATGCACAGGCCCACGTCACATCTGGCACACTTATACACTGTGTCGTTTCTTTGGCCACAAGAAGAACACAGTCGGCAACGCAGGTGGATTGATGATTTCGCTGGCCACTGTTTGTTATGGCGACTTCTGCTGAGGCTTGTGGCTGTTTTTGTTGTTGTTGTTCTCCTTCTTCTTCTTCCTCCTCCTCAAAATAGTTTTCGAACATCGCTAGCCTCAGCACCTGATTCCGGTGTCATCAACCAGAATTTCACTGTTGGCTTCCTCCTCAAGTTTTATTTATTTTTTTTTCTGGCAATTGCTTGATACCCACAATCATCTGCTTTGTTTAGACTACTATGTTTGACACGGCACAGATTCAGAAAAGCAATACCAGTGAGATATGAATGTGTGCTACAGTGACAGCAAAACAGATCTAAAGCTAAGATGGACTGCTGTATAAAAATCTCAGCTTTTTGTGGGTGCCCAAGACGTTGCTAGATTGACGGCTGTATGTTGCATGTTACTACTCCACAACCTGTACAGATTACCCAAGCACTACAAGAGGCATGTCTGTGGGCTCTCCTGTAGCTGTAAACTTCGATTTTTGTGGATATCTCTGATTTTTTTACATTAGTTTTATCTGAATTATACAGGTACAGTATGCAAATGATAACATTTCTGGTCAAGAAAGAGTTTTAATTTCATGGACCATTGTCTATATTTCAACCCACAGTGAACTCCAGAGCAAGTGATATTCAAAGCATGCAGTGTCAGAACCGTATTAGTCAGCTGGGAAAAATGCGCAGTTATGAAGTGTCTATGTCTATATCGTTGTTTGTGGAGGGGTTTAGGAGGTGGAGGGGACACATTCTGGCTCCTGTATGAAAGCCTGACCTGAAGCATAGCGGGCAACAGCAGTTAACCGAATAGGAGTGAACAAAATTCCTCCAAACTTCGACACACTGTTTGCGATGTCTTTAGAAGTCATTTCGCTATTTAATGGGCTCACTGCGCAATGTCTTTAGAATCCGTTCAGCGTTCAAGGGTTAATTTTCTTGTGCGTATACTCATTTGTTCACACACATTGTGCCTTAGCAGTCAACATTTTGTTTCCCTTTGTCAAATTTTCCTTAGTGAACCATCTCATTTCTATAGTCTCTCATTACCTTGCTTTCAGTTTGCCTCTGTTTTTGGCTTTCCTTATTTTAATGTTCAAATCCATTGTCTATCTTACTACATGAAATAGGTATTTCACTGTATGGGCATACACAGCTTCACGATCATGCATTACATTCCTGAGTTTGGGAATTGCAGTTAGTGTCATTCTGTATAAAGGTGGTGTACATAATCAGATTTGTTGTATGCATATTGAATGGTTGAACTCATTTCCAGCTCAAGTCGCAGCTCTAGCCAATCCAGTTACAGTTCTTACAGTCATGACTCACGTTCTAGATCCCACTCTAAATCTGTATCCCATTCCCGATCACGCTCCAGTTCATGCACTCCCTTATCACGTTCTCGTCGAAAGATGAACCGGCCCCTTGTTCCAACTGCCAGAGCTGCAGAAGGATTCTCACCAAGTTTCCAGCCTGTGTCACCTCGGAAGGTTTTGAAGCAGCCATCTGACCCACGCACTTTCTCAAAAGGTAATATATGACATGAATTGTTTGTGGGACTCACCTGTACAGACAGTAAGGAAAATGTGTAGAATCTTTGCTGTTGATTATCCTTGTTTAGATTAGACTTCTGCAGTAACTGACTTGTCAAAGTTAATGAGGTATGGGATGTCACAACATATTTGATAAATCTTATGTTTTAAATTTAAGCACATTTGTGCTGTATTCCTTAATTGTTTCAGGACCACACTGTGTATGTACAGTGAAACCTCCATTAGTTGTTTCTGAAGGGATTGTAGACAGTGTACAGTAAATTTGGGAGAACGTTAATATGCATCAGAAAAACAAGTAAAAACTTAAAACTGTAAATTGACTATTTGGGCATAAAGAAATAATAAATAAAAGATAAAAGGTAAAGTGATGCCGTTACAGGCCCGGTGTGGCCCAGAGGGTGGGTAGAGGTATAGTTCTACTCTTCCATGACCGTGGCACTAGAATGGGGTGAGTGGTCAGCTGCATGCCCTGGCTGCACTTACCCCCGGAAAAGACCTGGTACACATTTTACAGGAGGCTGGGCGGGCCCCAGGGCTAGTCTGGATGGGCGGAAAATCTTGTCTCCACCGGGATTCGATTCTGGACCGTCCAGCCCATAGTCAGTCGCTATACCGACTGAGCTACCCGGCCCACAATAAATAAAAGTTAAAAAGGTAGATCAGTCCCATTACAAGCCCAAGGTGCCCAGAGGGTTCCAGGAATTTAAGGTTCCCAGATTACATGACAGTGGCCCAGGATGGTGGTAAGGATGTCAGCCTTATGCACCAGCCGCTTTTTACCCCCAGGAAATACTCCTGGTACTCATTTCTGTTAGAGGCTGAGTCGACCCTAGGGCCATAATGCAATCAGGATTATGTCAATAAAAAATTCCAATGACACCATCCGGAATCGAACCAGCGACCTTCTGATTTGTAGCACAGTGCCTTAACCACATACAGAAATAATAATCAATTGAAAAATTACTCTAATACCAGCTTGCGCATCATATTTTTCTAAAGCAGTCAGGAATTAACAGTTGTATAGTTGAAGTCTTGTGTACAGATGGAACAGTGCCAATTCCAAGTTCAGAACGTTGTGTTTGTGCTAATGGTGCACATGTACAAGAATTATTTTACAGTTCTATAACCAGCATGCACTTTGGAAACACTGGGCACTGGTTCAAGGTTATGTTTATCTTCCTCATCATATTCCTCACTGCCCCCACCCACCCACATGATCATCAAAGATCTTGTCATTACTGGAAAAGCTGTGTGTTCCAAGGTCATTATCCACAGATCATAAGAATGAAGTCAGCATCCAGAGGGCCAAGCCAAATCCAGTCTAACACAATGCCAAGCTGCTACTATGAAAAGTAGTGGTTGTAGAAGATTCGTTTTATGTTTAATGTCTGTCTCTGGGTCCATCAAGTATACAACTCTCAGTACTAGGTGATTCCTGTGACACCGCTTGCAAGGATCTTATGATGCCCTGATCAAGAGAAGGGGCTCAACACACTTGTGGAGTTTGGTGGCTAATAAACAACTTCAACATTCCTTAGAAGTAATGTATCTAGTGGATAAGTGACAGTTGTCAACAAACAGCAAGATGTTCTTACTAAGCATACCCATCGAGGCATTGAGCACCTGTAAAAACTCTATAAAAAGGGTTCCATAGCTAACATTCCATGCTTGGCTGATGCATGATGACATTTTTAAAGTACAAGTATGATTAACGTCAAGTATCATAGGCATGTTAGTGCTGCTGTACATTCCAAAAACATCACATTGCTTTAAATATTTCTTTCTCAATAATGATCATTTTGGGAATGTTGTGTGTCACGACTGAGAATTCTGACAGACTGATGTGGGAAAACAAAACTTTGTTGAATGATACATCTGATGTAATAATAATAATACATTGTTTAATTGGGAAATTTTGGTGACCTGATGGAATGAATGATAATTGCGAGATGATGATGCATATGGGAATGGCTGATAGAGGTTTCACTGAATAGTGTTTTCACTTTTGATATCTGAATTTTCCTCCCTCTACAAAGAACAATTTGAAAGGCAGTAAAATTTTTTTGAGGTAAAATTGTTAGAATAACAACTATGAAGGAAGTATGGTTTATAGTGTATGTCATGCTTGAAAAATTTGGGGTGAAAGGATTAGTTAGTACATTTTAGTTAGATGTAGTCCACTCATCAGGCATATATTTTCTTTCTTGCAGCCAGTCTGATTCAATCAGAAAAGAAAGCAGCCAGTGAACGAGCACTTCTCATGAATCCGCCAGCCCCCAGTCCACGTAAGCAGAAAGAAATACGACCACCTTCACCAGGCATGATGAGAAAGTCTGCACAGAATCCACCACCACCACCACCATCTTCAAATTCAAGGGCAAAGTTGAGCCTAGAACGCTCCAAAGCTGCTGTAGTGGCCGCAGCATTGTCTGCAAAAGTGAAGCTTCGGTCCCAGTCAAAATCATCACGGTCATCATCAGGGTCTGACTCCAGTGGGTCCAGTAGTGACTCTTCTGAATCCAGTTACTCATCGTCCTCCAGTAGCCGGGAACCTTCGCCTAAAGGTATGTTTGTATACCCCGTCTTCCTCCCATTGTTAAAGCTGTATAGCAATGGAGAAAAAACTCACTCTATGGCTTTCAGTAAGTGTATGCTCTTTCTTTTTCTTTCTTAATGATAAACATTTCATCTTGGCCATCAGAAAAAAAATAAAATTTACTCCCTTTTCAGCTGCCAGTTTTGCATTAAGATTTTTCAGCTAGCATTGCCAATTCTTCGTATAAAAATTAGTATTGATACTAAAATGTTTTGTCATTACACTTAACATTAATGTTCAGTGGTGTACATGCCCTGCCTGGTGTGTGTTTCCGCATTTTCTACTTTCAGAATTACCCGGATAATGTTCATCAACAGAGTGATCAAAAAGTCCACATAACTGTAGGAAAATAAATTTATATGTGGCCCAAAATTGGTCCAGAGAATCCACAATATGGATACACATGCAAAGCATGACATGTCATTGACCATTGCATAATTTAGTAATTGTAGTCTATGAGACTTAATTTGTATGTGAATTTCCTTGTTGTCATGTGCAGATAAATCAGTTGTATGTTTATAAAAATATTTCTGTCCCAAGATTATCCCACTCACATCTTTCAAATCAAAAGCTGTGTTCAGATGCAGAGGGATATTATTTTAAGTTCCTGAATTTAGACTCCAATGCCTACATACACTGGTATAATAACTGTATATTAAAACTTGGAATAATATTGTACTGTTGCAGCTGTGCGTCCTGCTAAGAGAATAGTAATAGATGAGAGGGAAAGATTTGCCTTAGCACAGTCCTTGAAGGTAAAGGCAATGGATGCATTGAAGGTATGTGAATGTATGCTCACAGTTGCTCAAAAACTCCAAAATTGAACTGAATACTGTTTCGTGCATTTAATTCAATACCATGTCTTGCAGCTCTCTGGGCAGAAGCAGCAGATTAAGTTGACTCTGAAAGCACCAGGTTCCACTACACTCCCTCCCAGCAATAAACGGCAAGTCACTGGTTTGCCAGAGTTACCAGAACTAAATCTTGTAAGGAGAGGTATGTATTTATAAATATGACACATTGATCATTGCTACAGCACTGTTGCTTTATAATTTCAAGTGTTACTACAGGCAGAGCAGGTTGCTGTTTAAGTGGAAATGAAATAGAAGATTTGTGGTTCTCATTTGTTGCATGTCACATAATATATCAATTTAACATAACTCTACTGCTAAAAATGTGACGAAGATTTGTGTTATGTGATCTTGTGTGCTGCCCACCTTGTGGGTAAAAGTTGCCTGACATTGCACAGCCATATTATACAGAATACTTCTGTTGGGTACATGCGACAGAACATGCAGAGTTTCTTTTAATGTTTTAATATTTGTAAAGTGAATGGATATATTTTGTCAGACACTGTTGTTTGCATATTATATTACATTCATTCATATCTGGATGCAACTTGACCTTGTCAGATTTCTCGCAACATTCGGATAAGAACAGAACCACCAATATAGATGACTGCAGTGAGAACATCATTGGCAACTTGTGGTATTTGTTTGCACTCTGTTCTGTAACATAGTTTTGGACAAATAATATTTTGCAGTTTTTCTGTCAGTCATAACATCACTACTATGTTGCATAGTGTTCTAATCCAAGAAACTTTGACATACTCTGTGTGATAAATGAAAATAAGCTTTGGCAAGTAAACTGATAAAGGCCAAGAAGCTTAGAAGTTGATAATAGTTGGAAGATCTGATGTGTAGTCATGTATATTGACAACACTAGCATTTACATTTTGAAATTTGTCATCCTTCTAAGCTGTGTTTTTTGAAACCGTAATTATTCTGATGAAAAGTACTTGCTACAATAAACACACTCATGTATGTGGAATTTGACGTTCTTATTTTGGGTACGGTGAAGATCTTGTGGGATGTGACAGTATGTAGTTGGTAGACAGGCACAGTACCGGGTTTTGGAGCAGTATGATACTTCAGTATTCAGGGTAGGATATAAGGAGGATAGTACCATTTTCTTCTGAAATGTTGGTATTTGTAAAACTACACAGAATCAGATAAAAAAAGGCACTTACCTTGAACATATATTTATGCTTCCTTTTTAAATGCAAGGTGTCATTTTGGAGATACAAAGTGAGAAAGAGTCATAAGCTGTTTTGTATTAGAAGTTCTCCATTTCTTTTTCTCTTAACTGACCTATTATCAGTGAGGAAGTTATATTAATACTTGTGAGTGCAGTCACATTGTGTTATTTCAGAACGTGTAGCCCCACCTATAGTAGTGGGCAAGAAGAGGCCAGCTGAAGATCTCACACCTTTGGAGCCCTTGTTGGTCAACAAGGTGGCTGCTATGTCAAAGCCAGCAGCTAAGAAAGCAACATCAAGGAGAGAAGAGCTGCTGAAACAGCTGAAAGCTGTGGAGGATGCAATAGCACGCAAAAGATCTAAGATATAACAGGGTGAGTCTCAAAGGCAAGATAAAAATACAATGTATTTTGTTTCATTTCTCATCTACTCAGTCACCGTCATACACAACATGTAAGTACTGTTATGTAACATACATCAACACCATTGCTGTTTAATAGTTTCACAACCATATTCGATTCATGAGTTATAAAATGTTTAATGTTGAGATGATAATGATTGATGAGTTAAGAAGATGCAGAAGGCATCAGTGGCCCATTTTCAAAGGACTATTCCAGGATTTGCAAGGGGGGGAGAGGAAAACCATGGAACATGTTAGGCAGGATTGCTGTTTCTTGTTTTAGAGTTCCTGAATAAATATGTAGTAGGAATGCTTATCACTTACAACATATTCTTCTAGAATTGCTTCTACCACGTTTATTTTGAGAGAGGTTCGTTACAAAGTTCAAATGGGCGTACAGTTCACCTGTAATAATTTTGTTCTTGCCTCTCCTCTTATGTTGTATATGGGCATGAAACTTGTTCTCTTACCTGAGTAGATGAGATTGAAGGTGTTTTGAGTGTGATGCACAGGCAGATATATGTACGGAAGACATTGGAGGGAATTGCGTTATCATCTTCACAATTTATATTCTTCACAGGAAGGTGGTAAAGTTAGACTTAGATTGGAAGAAGGTATTAAATTCAGTATTAGGCGTTTGTTGGAATATCATAGGTTTTTTGGGTTCCATGAATGGTGGCAATTTCTGGACTAGCTAAACAAATACAAACTCTCAAGAACTCTTCTCCATGCTGCTAAGCAAGAATATTATTTTGTTCTCAAACTGAGACTGGAAAGCGTTTTATCTTACATTCACTGTTGTTGAGTAAATACATTATGTAATTGATTCCTCATATAATGGCAGTCTCACATAATAATTCACCAGTTACTAATGTAGGAATGAGGAAATGAAATATGCACAGCAGTGCGTGTGTTAATAGTATAATTTAATTTCAGGAAGTATGTCATTAGGAAGAGAAATGCAGCAAGTGATCTGGAATAGAGGACAGAAGGTTACAGTATTGCCTTGTACATAGAAAATTCATTCCAGAGCAGACAGTGGACACTGCAGTTTATTGGGTTTTGTAATTATGTTACAGCCTTGTGTAGTGTAGAGAAGTGGAGTAATAATTACACTAGTAAGTCACTGACTCGAAAGACAGCACATTCAGTTTAATGTTATTTCTATTCCGCTGTACAGCCAAGGTCATAACAGCTACTTCAATGTGATGAAGTGATTAATCATATCATGCAACAAAGGCTTGGGCTTGGAGGGTACGATAGTAAAGAATGTATGAACCAATTATGGTAAAAAATATTCTGCAGATAACTGTGCTGGTTTAGAAAATCTTGTTCTCATGTTCTGTATTACTGCATCTGTTTGAAACTGTTCAACCTGTGGAAGTTAACTATGCAACCATCTTATGAAACAAACAGTTCTGATACTTAAAAAAAAGTAATTTTATTTTATATGAATGTTAAATTATAATATACATAATGTAATGAATTTTATGTTGGGTAATGGTATGCTGTATGTTGCATTCATACCAGTATGTGTTCTAATAAACTTCAAAATTACTTCCTCTGTGTAATTTCCTCTTTCATTTTATTTGATGGAATTTAAATATCAAATTCATGGTTGACTGCCAAATAATTCAGATATTTAAGTTCCTAATCCAAGGAGAGTTGACGTATTGATTGCTAAACAAAGTCTTAAGTTATTTGCAACACTTGGATCTGTTGGCACATGCATCCTACAGCCACGAACTGACCCATCTGGCTTTCATTTGTTTGGGCCCTCAAAGTAGCACCTCTATGGAAGGCACTTCAACCTATACTCTGTTGTTCAGTGTGAAATGCATGATGGTTACTGAGGTTTTTATGTTACTGCAAAGGTGCTGATTATCTTATCACACAGTGGGGAAATGCTGTACCAGATGTGGCTGTTACATTCAGTAATGGTAAAAATGTGTGCCTTAGTTGCCTCGTAATATAGCAGTACGAGTGAAAGTCTTGTGTGTTACTTGTCAGGCCTTCTTTGTATACTGCTCAAAATGCCTGGGTTGAAACCAAAAGTAAACATGGTAGATACACGGGAAGTCAAGACATGAACAGAAATTAGAGATCTGGAACTGTAGATATTACAGCAAGAATGTAAGCTTTCATCTCCCATTGCATTCAAGAGAAGACATCAGGTAAGCGGCGGAAATTACATATTCTAGATGTTGACTGTTGTATGAATTGGTAGGCTCTTTTAACTTTAACTGTGAATTACTCACCAAGTGCATATTTGCTCCCCCTAGTGGGTTTATTAGTGAAAGGAGTTAGGGCCGATTCACACTACTCGTCACGTTTTCGTCCATCGGGGAACGCCACTGTTCAGTAAAATTTTCTCATGTGTAATTAAATGGAGATGTTCACACTGACAGAACATCTCCGTCACGTCTCAGTTCTGTTCCGTCGCCATTGCTGAGCGAGAATGTTTGACGTGATGGAACGGGTCCGGACCTGTCTGTACCTGCTCGATTCTGATAATGTGAACAGTCTTACGTCTCCTCCACTACACTGCTGCCTGTTTTTGTCTTCAGAAATGATGAAAAACTAATGGAATTGGTGCGTAAATGTGAGGAATTATATGTCAAATAAGAAGTATAGTGATATTGTCTGGAAAGAAAAGTTGTGGGGACAAAAAAGTGAAGAGTTGAAAAAATCAGGTAAGTTTCAATGTTTTTTTTATTGCACATTTTGAAGTTTCTATCATCACTGAAGTTCCAATAATTAACAGATAACAGAAAATGCATTCCATGCCAGTGGGCTGCATATTTGATGGAAATAATCGCTGGCCTCCTATCATGCTCTGTTCTGGAAGGTGACTGAACATGACAGTGTGAACACTGACCATTCTGACGGAATGGAAATGTTACGCATAGTGTGAATTGGCCTTTATGAAAATACTTTATTGGACATATAGAAAAGAAAGGAGAATCTGTCACAGGACCTGCCCAATGGATGATGATCTCTTTCATTCTAACTTTAAAGAATGTTTGCCATTTTGCAGTAAATTCCTTTTACCTTTAGAATGAATTATATCAGCACAAATTATGGCAGCTATTGCAAGCTAATATAAGAATTTGCAAGTCCTCAACTTCATTTTGTCTTTGCAGATCTTGCAAACTGAACCACTAATGGTTTGTTCTTCAAGATATAGCCATTTGTTTCTCTGCGTGCAGCTTCAGCTTCCTTGGTGCCTGGCAATGTGATGAAAGCTTGCCCTTTCATCCTCCCTTCTGTCATCAGCCGCACATCAAATCTGAATTAAGGAAGGAATATAAAGAAATCAGATCAGCATATTTAACTCACATGAGATGAGTTCAGGACTCAGACCCAACAATTGTATAGGCAAAGTATTTTCCAAAAATTCAAACCTTCTGGAAATATGCTGTGTTGATTAGTAAACAGCTACAAACATTTTGCAAAGCATGGTGCCTCTTCTTGGACTGCTGGACCCTAATGATCAGAGCATGGTGATCCTCCACATGGTCAGTAACTATTTATTAACATGGATTGTAACCCCCTCAGCACCCAGTTCTTGAACACTCAACCCATGTTCTTCCCATACTGTGAGAGACTCAAGTTTTGCACCCACATAGAAGAGGCAAAACTATGTTCCATACATTTCAAGCTCTTCCATGTTAGAGAACTCTACAAATGGACTGAATGGTAGCAAGTATTACCTGCATTTAATTTGTTAATTTCTTTATGGTTGTAATTATGCGCCCATTTTAACCAAATAAGGTACAATGTTCTTCCTTAATATCAGCAAGTAAATGGTCCTGTTACTTACATACTGCCCTGCTCATCTGTGCTGGGTGCAAGATAACGTCGATATATGTAGTGGAGGTCACGCTCTGTAACTTGCTTTGCGAGGTTCTTTATGTACAGTCGACATGATGGGATGCCAGGTTGATAATTTCTGAACATTGGATGATGTTTCTGATCTGTAACAAGGAGTTTAAGGTATATCTCATAATGTCTGCTTTCATAATATGTACAGCATGCCATTAATGTTACATTTAGGTACAGAAATTTACTCATGGGTTAGTATGCTGACCTTAAGCATAGACTCTGGTATCATCACACCTACAGTCCTCTCTCAACCTGCACACGAGACGGCCACCTATAGGTGTGATGATACCAGAGGTTGTGTAATGCAATTTTGACCTTCTGATGATGAGCACATGTGCTTGAAACAAGTACAGGCATGAAATAAAACTTATTGTAAAACAAAAATTTTGTGCATCAAGTTGGTTAATTACTGAGATAAACAATCACCAAATGTTATTTTACCATGTAGAGTTTCAAAAAACACTAAACTATAGAGGTTGGTGGAGTTGACCTCTGGTAGGTAGCTATGCCTGAGCATGAGTGGGCTTTAGCAATATGTAGGAACAGTACCACCAGACCAATTTCCAATCTGATCATACTGTGTACTTAGATAATTTGAGACCATGAGGGACATCAGGAGAGGGAATGTGTGCACCTACACACACACACACACACAACTTCAGATAGCTCAACTGTGTGTCTATCCTCTTTATTGAATTTGTCTAATGCTATTTACAATTTCTCTACCAACCAATTTATATAATAAAACAGCCAAATAACCGATTTCCCAGCTGGGTGCATGCAAGACAACTCTGCACACAGATTATCTGCCACTCACCTATGGCTTAAAATACTTGTGATACAGTTCTGGTAATCATGTAATTTCTCAATTTAATTTCTAATGAGGGGTGAAAATGCTCAGGTTCATGAAATTCAAAATGTAAGAGTAAAGTTGGAATTTAGTAATTTCACTTCAGCATTTCGTACCTTGGCAGAGCAATATTATCAACGCCATTATATGCACTTCACAAGGTACCAAAATTTATTATGCATCAAAATGAACAGTGTAAAACTAACAATCAATTCTGCATTTGTATACTGCCATAAGTTGGAACCAAAGGATGTGTGGCACTTTTCACATGGGGTTTGTATCACCTGCAAACAGCGTCCAGTTTTCAGATTGTATCATGATAATTTACGTCATCTCTAGATCTTGAAAGAGGTGAGTCTCAAAGCAACCTGCTGTCAATATACTTCGTAATGTGTGACCCAATAAAGGAATCTGCTAAAAAAAATCGGTGGCGGCACCGTCTGTGCGCTGTATGTCACTAAGTTGACATAAAGTTCTATCTACCCATATTTACAAAAATCTTTTTAATTTACCAATCATTCATTACAGAATGATTACTCAGTCAAAACTACCGCCTTTTACTTTTTCCCCATCTATTGTAAATCCTCATGTCATAACTGGTCTTCAGCTTACCCTAATAATTGCATCACAAACAATGTACTTGCCTTTAGGAGATATGCGGTTGGCCTCCAGTTCCTCTGCTGTAATGGTGCTGCCTCTTTTTTCGTCTTCCTGTGTAATGCTTGTGTTCTTGGCTGATTCTTCTTCTTCTTCAGCATTTTTTGTTATAGGAAACATGAGACCAAACCCCCCAGATGGGGAAGTACCCTGTTCATCCATCTTTTCCACAACACCATCTCCCCCCGGTGCAGTTACAAACTTGAGCGCAATCTTGCGCTGAATGGGCTCACAAGTCACTTTTTCAAACACCTCTTCCGGTTTAACAGTTTTCATGACTGTGGCCATTGCTGCAGGCACAGGCTTTATAAATTTTGGACGTTTCACCTTCTTTGGTTTGTACGGTAGAGACCTTTTAGCAGGAATTACATCAGTTGGTAATTGCTGTCCTTCTCCATCACTTTCAAGTTCTGACTCCTCTTCCTCACTGAATTCTGTTTGAACTGGTACATTATCATTCTCTTCTGTCATGTCCAAAGGCACAGAACTGGACAATATCTCTGGTTTTGAGAAAGGCATAGGAGTAAATGGACAGGGTAAGTTCATTTTGTTCATGAGATGTAGAACTTGGGTGTAGAATTTGGGAACAGAAGCCAAAGTACAAGATATGTTGTGGAGAACAGTTGGTGTTGGAGGTGGGTACTGGTACTTGAGATGAGCAGGTGGAGGGCACGTGAAATTCACTGCACAGTTCCATGTGTTCAACTTATGCAGAAATATTTGGAGATGTTTGTGACTGTTCTTCTTTTCCTCATGTGTCTCATGGAAGCTGAAACAAGTGCAATGATTTTGTTTCCATGCTTTTATTAGTAGTGTGGATTTGGACTTAAGTGTAAAATGCACCCCATTAAAGAGTGTTCAAATCCAGTGAAAAGTTTTCACTCTGACAAAGGCAATGTGAGGAAGAATTCTACCAACACAGTTCACAACCTACATTATATTTGCACAGTCTTTATTCTATTTATGCTACTAGTCATTCAGAGTGGCAGAGTCTGACTCCATACACAGAAATAGACTCCTCCATTAATGAAGCCATAAGTGGATGCATTACACAAAATGACACGTTTGCTATCTAAAAGCACATATACCATGCAGTGTGAAACTGGGATCTTGGGATGTGAAATGTTTATATAGATATGAAACTTGGAAGTTCTGTAGCAAGAATGGAAACTGATGATGTATTGTGGAGGACTGGAGAAAACTATCTAACAAGGAGATTCACAATTCATGTTCTACACGTGTGTGCAACACATACATAACCTAATCCCTCCACAACTGAGGTCAACTAAATGGTAAAACATTATTTTAGACATGCAAACATTCAACCTGAAGGGACATGCAGCTTAATATACCCACTCTGGGCTCTGCATCAAACCACAGTCATCTTCACTCACTCCCCTGGCATACTCAACAGTGAGTGGATACCCAAGAATATCAAGCTGGTGGAGCCTGTGAAGGGCTGCAGTGGCTGCTGCCTCAGATTCAAATCTGAAAGAACAAAATGATGTAATGCAAGTTTTCATGATGGTGTTCCTAAGAAGTACTGTTTTAAGAGGATGTGATGCTATGTCTTTGGACACATTGTTCTTGATGTTTCAAGGGAGCATGGTGCCTTCACCTTCTGCAGTTAAGCAGTTTGCTTCTTGGATGGCCTGTCTGTAAATTTTACAGTCCAATTTACAATTATATCACCTCCACACATCTACACTGCATCACTTATCTGAAAACAGTTAATCTGAACTAACAGTCACATTCCAGATTACTTTTTTAAGTACATAATTAAACACAATCATATATAATCCTTGGTCCAGTTATCTTTCTACACTGAAGTTGTATAGTAATTCTTCATGTATCCTGTCGTTAACTTTGCCATTTGTGAAGGTCAAAACTACCAGTAATTAATTTTCTGGGTACACCAAATGCACTTAAAATCCTATACAGTGCCTTCCTGCATCTACTGCCATAATACTTGTTTAAATTAACTACATTAAGCCATGCAGATCTGCAGTGTATGCATTACGTTTGTAAAATAAATTCACAATTTGCTTGTCAGGTGTCCTAATGTTTAAGGTTATTCCTTATTTTGGTACCTTACCCTGCTCAGTGGGAAAGCCTAAACAAATCTGTTTTCACACAGCAGTGTCTTTTTTGAGATGCTTAATACCCTGCCTTTCATGCAAACAGAAGGTTCACTCTTGTGTCCATAACAGTGAATCTTCAATCCCCTGAATTCTGTTAGGACAGTTACTTCTTCCAAAGAGTGATGTGTCCCGGTATTTTTTAAATAAAAATTACCACTTGTCAGATGTTCGAAATAAAATACGACCTAGTGGTCTACTGACGTTTCGGAATTAAAATTTGCGACACTTTGCACTTACTTGTCTAGCATGCTCCTATACACAAGTATATGGGAACATCAATCAATATGCATAGTATTCTAAACACTGAATTGAGTGGTGTTACCTTGCAAATACAGCGTTACTTTTCTTGATTTTCGAAGACAGATTCTTAACGTGAACTGCACCAAAATGTCTGAGAAGGTCTTCTTTTTCGTCACTTGAGAAGTAGGGAGGTAAATGTCGAATGAGCAACGTACGTGTCGACCCCATCTCTCTCACACTACACAACGCTTATTCTTGAATTTGAACACCTAGGTCTATACAACAGTTTAAAACTGCCTTGTAGTACACATCACGGTTCGCATATGTCATTTGCATTTATAACCCATCATCAACACCACTACTTGTTATCGATCTTCTCTCCACTGCAGTCGATGGACCGAGTAACATGTTTGTGCGCCCCACCACAAAGAATGCCGACATACACAATTGCACAGTTTGACCAAATTTGCAACGCAGTGGAACAAAGCAGAGGGCTGCGGTCACAGATCATCTACTATGCGGTGGTTACAATGGCGCTCTGCTTGGACTTGCATCGCCCTTGAAGAGAGTGACAACAGACTCCTTCGAAGATTTGGTAACTATTTACCAGTGAACACTGTCATATACTAGACAGCAATGCTATGGAATACTCAAATCATACAAGAGAACACTGTTTATTCTTAGTTGGACAGGTTGGTATGCAATTAAACACTTTATAGCGTGGCCAACATATTTTGAAATTAGTAGTGAACCACGGAATGAAGCATTGGTCACGTACATGAAGTGCAAGAAAGCGAATTTGGTACGTGGCGACTGTGCAAGATGAGTGTTGGCCATGTAAAAATTAATGCGATTTTATGGATACTACAAAACAGGGCCAAGTATGACAGGTTTGATAGCTTTTCCGTTCTCGGCTGTTTGGCTCTGTAATCTTCAAGATCAGATAGACAAAATCAACAAAAACGACTACATCATCGTCGCCGGAGATTACAATGCAAGAGTCGGGAAAATTCCTATAGATGGAATTTTGGGCACAAATGTGAAATCACTATTAACAGTAATGGACACAAACTAAAAGATTTTGCATCCGTAAATGAACTGAAGATAATGAACACATTTTTTAGACATAAACAAATTCACAAAATGACATGGAGTGCCCGAGGTTATAGTTCTATAATAGATTACATTTTAACAAATAAGAAGTTATCACCTTTAGTACAGGACACCAAAGT
>Ga0123352_10007122_pt1 | contig 17197 bp, 16 predicted proteins | sample TergutLab28metaG_FD_89700 | JGI IMG/M metagenome (GOLD analysis project Ga0123352, IMG submission 89700) | Labiotermes labralis P1 segment gut microbial communities from Petit-Saut dam, French Guiana - Lab288 P1 | ecosystem: Host-associated > Arthropoda: Insects > Digestive system > Gut ... | reverse complement strand
GTTATGATTTTCAAGCTCTTATAGGGCTTGTTTGCTATACTGTTTTGTCCATCCATTGTCTTGTTAAAAATTTTCTAAGAAAATTTATTTTGGGTATTGACAATTCTTAGCTGGACTTAATTTTTGTGATTGTAAACAAATTTTTATACATTAAACCTAAATAAAATAATATCGCCTTCTTGTACAATATATTCTTTACCTTCTAAGCGCAGAAGTCCTGCGTCTTTACAGGCGGCATAACTGCCTTTTTCTACCAAAATATCATAGTTAACCATTTCTGCACGTATAAAGCCACGCTCTAGGTCGCTGTGTATTTTGCCTGCGGCTTTTACTGCTGTTGTGCCGTTAGGAATAGTCCATGCACGAACTTCTTTTGGACCCGCTGTTAGGAAAGACATTAGGTTTAACGCAGAATACCCCGCCGCTGTTATCTTGTTAAGGCTAGAGTTTTGCATACCCATCATTTCAAGAAATTCCGCTTTTTCGTCATCGTCCATTCCTACCATTTCTTCTTCAACTTTTGCGGCGACAATGAATATATTTTTAACCGTGCCATATTTGTCGTTTAGAAAACTGCGCATAGATTGTATATATTCGTTTTTTGGGTTTTCTTCATAAATGCAAGCGTAATCATCTTCGCTTATATTTGCCACATAAAGCATTGGCTTGAAGGTAAGAAGCTGACTATTGCGCAATAATGACGCTTCTTCGGGTGTCATTTCCATATCACGCACCAGTTTTTCATCTTCAAGATGTTTTAAAACACGCTCTAAAAGGGCGATTTCGGCTTGACCTGCCTTAAAACCTGCCGAACCTGCTTTGTTTTCCTTTCGCACCTTTTCGATACGTTTTGCTACTTGCTCCATATCGGCAAAAATAAGCTCTAAATCTATTGTTTGCATATCACGCACTGGGTCAATATCACCATCAGGGTGTGGAACATTTTCGTCATTAAAACAGCGTACAACGTGGACAAGTCCGTCCATCTCACGTATATGTGAAAGAAATTTGTTGCCAATGCCTTGCCCGCCTGACGAGCCTTTAACCAAACCCGCAATATCTACAAATTCTATTGTAGCGGGTATAACTTTTTTAGCGTCGTACATTTTTTGCAATACGTCCAAACGCTCGTCTGCTACGTTTACAATGCCTACGTTTTTATCTACTGTGGAAAACGGATAATTGCCGCTTGCCGCCTTGCTTCCTGTTAATGCATTAAATAATGTGCTTTTGCCAGAATTTGGCAAACCAACCATTCCTAACTTCATATGTAGCTCTCCTTATATTTTCAATGTTTTCACGTCATTTTTTATTATAACACAGTTTTAAATAATTTCAATGTTTTTTTGCAAAACTAAAGAAAAGCAAATTTGGGAGTGATTTCTAAATGAAAGAATTTTTTACAATTGTGTTTTTATTATTGGCGTTGCTTACGTCTTGCGGTGTCAATGATAACGAAATGACAGACACCGAAGCGTTTGAAGAAACCGTATTGACAAATGAAGATAAAGAGCAAGCCATAGCAGAGGCTTTGCAAAAGCACGAAGACTTGGAGGATGTCGCAGTATCAATAAACGGCGGCATTGCGGTGGTGGGGTTAGATTTGGTAAATAATGACGAACTATGCCATACTGATATTATTGCAATAAAACAACGTACTGTTGACGAGGTGAAGCAGAAGTTTGATGATATAAACCACGTTGCAGTAACCACTAATCCCGATATGTTTCAAAAGCTGGTCAAACCCGAAACTGGCGTCGCTTGCCCTAAAGAAAGTGACGTACCAGAAATTTTTGAGATAATGGTTCCAACACCTTGACAAAATTCCATAATATGTTACAATGTATAATATGGAAACCAAACGTGAAAATTCGGGAAACAATTTTGTGCGGCAAGCGGTGATTTTAGCCTTTGCTGGTATTTTTGCACGCATTTTGGGCTTTGTTTATCGTGTGCCACTTACAGATTTGATAGGCGATGATGGCAATGCTATATATGGCGTTAGTTTTGATATATATGCGTTTTTGTTAATTTTATCGTCGGCGGGTTTGCCTGCCGCTATTGCAAAAATGGTGGCAGAACGCCGTGCGGCAGGACGAGCCGACCAAGCACACCGTGTTTTTAGGCTTGCGCTGACGCTTGCCGCTGGTATTGGCTTTATTTTATCGGTTTTTACTTTTATCTTTGCTAGACAAATTGCGACTTTTATGAATTTTCCCGAGGCTACTTTGGCATTGCAATTGCTAACGCCTACGGTGTTTATTGTTGCGATAATGGCGGTTTTTCGTGGATATTTTCAAGGTATGGCAAATACCAAACCTACGGCTTTTTCGCAGATTATTGAGCAAATATTTAATGCGGTGTTAAGCATAATTTTGGCGCATAGTCTTTGGAATTTTGCCATTAGTCGAGAATTTGACGAATTTGCATATGGTGCGGCAGGCGGAACATTGGGCTCTACGCTTGGTGCTGTGGCGGGACTTTTGGCGATATTGGGATTGTATTTTTTGTTGAGGAAGGATATAATGCGTTCGGTTTATGCGTCATCGAAACGGCGGAGGACTATAAGTCAATCCCGAAATGACAGTGGTGCAGAGCCTACCTCAGTTCTAGTTAAGACGATTTTTGCTACATCGTTTACGATAATATTAGGCACAGCGATTTTTTCTGTGGCTAATTTATCGGATACATTGATTGTAACAAATCGCTTGCAAGATGCAGGTTTTGACGAATCGCACGCTAGAGAGCTATTGGGTCAACTTAAAGGCAAATTTTACACCATCACAAATATCCCTGCCGCCATAACATCTGCGCTTGCTATCGCTATAATACCTGCAATTTCTGCCGCAAATGCTATAGGAAACCGCATTGATGTGCATAATAAAATAAATACGGGTATGCGTGTTGGTATGTTTATTACAATACCTATTGCTTTCGGACTTGCAGTGCTAGGACCGCAGATAACCGAGCTATTGTTTCCTAATCACCCCGAAGGCGGTACGCTGTTTACTTGGGGGTTTGTGTCGGTTATTTTCCTAGGTATTTCGCAGATAACCACAGGTGTTTTGCAGGCACTTGGCAAGGCTATTGTTCCCATTTATGCCGCTTTGTTAGGTGCCGTAGCAAAAATTGTGTCAAACCTGATTTTAATAGGCATACCAGAAATAAATATTTATGGTGCAGTTATAGGCACAACCATATGTTTTAGTCTTGCGGCTACAGTAAATTGCGTATATCTTTTTAAATATACCTGCGCAAAATTCGACCTTAAAGGCATAATAATAAAGCCCATTTTTGCAAGCGTTGCAATGGGTATGGGTGTTTATACTTTCTATCATATTACAAATATTTTGATAGGAAGAAATGCTCCCGCAACAATAATTGCAATTGTCGTTGGGGCCGTATTTTATGCCATTTTTATGCTATTGCTAAAAGGAATAGGCGAAGAAGAGATTTTATATTTGCCATTTGGCAAAAAAATCTTACGTATAATGCAACAAAATGGCATTATTTAACATACCTTTCTTTTTCGCTAAAAATACAGCCGCAGTATTTTTGCATATAAATCCCCATTTCACGGGCTCTTTGCTTTGCGCCTTTGTAACCTTCACGATAATCTTTTATTATAAATTGTACGCCGTGGGTTTTTGCGGCATTTTCACCAGCTTCGCAAATTAAGTCGAATTTTTGAAACGGACTTGCTAATAGTGTTGTTGAAAAGGAATCATAATTCATTTCTGCTGCTTTTTGTGCGGCAAAATTCATACGCATAGCATAGCATTTTTTACAACGAACCTTTAAATCATCAATGGTTAGGCGAATAAATTCCTCTAGCCCGTAATAATCGTGCATAATGACATTCAGCTCTTTGTCATTTGCGTAATCTGCAAGAGCGTTGCGGCGAGCTCTATGTTCGGTAAATGGGTGGATATTTGGGTTGTACCATAATAAATCGGGTGTTTTGTTGTCGTCTGGCATCCAACCATCCAAAAATCCTATAGCGCAAGGAGCGCAACAGGCGTGCAAAAGTATTTTCATAGTTATATTCCCTCCAAATTAACGGGCGACTGTAGGTTGTCTACGAAATATTGTACAAAATTATGAAAAAATTGTCAATAGCTATTAAGTTTTTACAAACAATTGCCGAAACAATATTTAGAAGACTATCCTTGTGCCTTTTGCACAAAATACCTACATATAAAAGGGGGACAAACTTATGTTCACTAATCAAATGCGAATGACAGGTTTTAGCGGCATAGATGTGGCGGATATGGTGCAACAAATGATGCGTGCAGAATCTATGCGTCTTAACCGTTTGACACAGCAACGCCAAATTTTTTCTTGGCAACAAGAAAGTTTGCGTAGCGTAACTACAAACCTTAACACCTTCCGCAACAATTGGACGGATGTATCACGTCAGCTTACAGCCACGACAGGCATACGTAACCCAGATAATTTCCGAGGGGTTACTGCGCAATTAAACGGTGGCACAACCAACACGGCAAATGGTATTACGGTAAACACAACCGCTAATGCTTCTGCTGGTAATCATTCTTTCCGTGTCACACAAGTGGCTCAGTCTGATTTGTTTCGTTCTGGCAATATGAACACCGGTGCTATTGCTGGCGATTTTGCTTTAAGTGCAGACAATTTTGCTTCTGTAAATGGAGCATCCGAGCTTCAAGACCTTACCTTTAGCGTGTCTGTAAATGGTGTTAGTCGTGCGATAACCATATCTGCTAACGAATTGCGTAATTTTGCAGGTGATGCAGTGGTAAATGCGGCGCAAACCGCACATCAAACAATGTCTACAGCCATTAACACAGCAAGAGAAAACCTTGCGAATTTTGCTTGGAATGAAACTGGAGAAACTGCGTGGAGAAATGCAAATGCGCAAAACAGCGGTGAAACCGATGCAGAATATCAAACTCGTGTTGATACTGCTAGAACCCAATTTGTTAATGGTTTCCAAATACCGTTGACGGCTCCTGCGGGGGCTTCGGCAACATTTACTCAAGAAATTTCCGACGCTAATGCCGCCGTTACCGCCGCACGCGATACCTTTAATTCTTCAACAGGTGCATTGGCTGCTTTAAATGACGCTTTAACAACTGCGGCAAGCGCAGGCGGAGCAAATGCCCATACAAACCCTGCAACTATGGCGGGTATGATAAACGACAGATTAGGCGTGGCTTTTGGTACTAATCCTGACGGCACTACCCAACGTGCAGAAGCACGTATTATAGATGGAAGCCTTGTTATACGTGCAACGGCGGGCAATACCGCTAATATGTTGGGCAATGCAGAACAATTAGGTTTTAACCCTGGCTCTGCTTCTTTAGATTTAGGTAACACATATGTAGAAGACCTTGGATTAACGGCTGGGACGAACTTCCAAATAGGGACGCATACTATCACTATTAGGGAAAATATGTCAATACAAGACCTTATGAACGAAGTTAATCAAAGCGGTACGGGAGCTCGTATATCTTTTGCTTCATCCACGGGACAGTTTACTTTGGAAGGAACACAAACAGGCGAAATGTCTGCGTTAAGTTTTACAGACGGCACAGCCAATGCCGCCACGGTTATGAATAGCGTGTTTGGTATTAATATTAATGCAACATTTGACGCAAGTGACACATCTGGTGTTGGTCGTTTGCGTGAAGCACAAAATTCTGTTTTCGAGATAACCACAAATGGCATAACCTCAACAATGTCACGTGAAACCAATAGCTTTAATGACGCAGATTTAGGATTGAATATCACTTGGAACGCTTCTGCGGCTAATGCTACCCAAGCGACAGAAATTAATTTGGCGGCAGATACTGGTAATACTCGTCAGCTTATTATGGATTTTGTTAACCAATATAACGACCTAATCAGTTCTTTACAAGATTTGTCCGAAACTGCACGTCCACGCCAACAAGGCGGCAGAGGCTTCTTTATGCCTTTGACAGACGAGCAACGCAGAGGTATGAGCGAGTCTGAAATTAGAATGTGGGAAGAGCAAGCACGCACGGGTATTTTACATCGTGATGACACAATCCGTAATTTGATAAATGATTTGCGCAACTCATTAAGCTCTGGTATAAGACTTGAAGATGGTACCAGCATCAGCCTTGCAAATATAGGTATTGGTCTATCGCCTAACTGGGCGGATGGCGCAATTTTGATAGTTAATGAGGCCGAACTAGATGCCGCTTTAGCTAATAATATTGACGGTGTTGCGGCGCTGTTTACAGGGCACGGTGCGGCTGCAACTAATGCAAATGGCGACCCAATTCCTCTAAATGAACGAAGTATTGCATCGCGTTTGGATGACACAATAAGACGTTATTCTCCAGAATTTGGCACGGATGGTATATTGGTTCAACGTGCTGGTCGTGCTGGCAATAATGCCGACACACAAAGCCAATTGGCGCAACGTATTGCAGAGCAAGACAGACGCATAGAAAACACAATGCGCTGGTTAGAGCGTCGTGAAACCCAATTGTTCGCACAGTTTAGCCGTATGGAGCAAGCAATGATGCAAGCGCAACAGCAAATGACTTTCTGGGACCAAATAATGTTTGGCGCACAATAATGTTTGAAAGGGCGGTTCGGCAGATTGCATAAATATTTAGAGCTAATGGAAGAAAAGACGACGATTATCCAAAAGGTACTGGACGTAACACGTCCGATAGTTCTGACGGGCGATATTGAAAAAGTCGAGCATGAAGCGCAGGCTTTTGCCAATTTATATCAGCGTCGTGAAAATATTTTGGCAAGCATCGAAAAAATAGATGCAAAAATGGCTGCTTTGGGCGAACCAAAGCAGCCTGATGCCGAATATATTATACAGCTTGCGGTTATCAATGATAAACAACGAAAAATGGCGTCAGAACTTATAGAGCTGGATAAAAACAATATGGAAATGTATGAAAAAATAAAAGAACATATCAAAGGCGACCTAAAAAATGTGCGTTTGACAATGGATGTGAATGAGGCATATATGGGCGATTTTGATACTGTGGGCGGACATTATTTCGACCAAAAGAATTAACGAATTTATTTTTTACAAGGAGGTAAACTAATAATGATGGATTTAAGTGTGCAAAGCTCACAAGCAGGCAGAGCTATAGCAGATTTGGGTTATCAAACCCAGCCTGCATCTGTGCCAAGACCACAAGGTCAATCGGGACAACAAGCACAAGGCGGTCGAGAGGTGGTTACATATAGCTTGTCGTCTACGCCTGATGTTGCGCAAAGCCAAGCCCAACCTGTTATGGGTGGTAATAGTGAACAAGCAGGAAATTACCCCGACCGCAACACAAGTTTTTTACGTGAAGAAGATATAAGTGATTATATGTTGGAAAACGCCTTTAATAATGCTAACCGTGCATTAAATGGCGGAGCTTTTCGCTTGCAATATGTTCTACACGAAGCGACCAATATGGTTGCCGTGTCTGTGCTTGACAGCGTAACAGGCGATGTTATACGTGAAATTCCGCCAGAATCCCGTCTTGACTTATATGCAAGAATTGCAGAATTTACGGGATTATTATTTGACCAAAGCTCATAAAGCCATCATAACCAAAGAAAGGGGGCTGTTATGCACAACCCATACGATGCATATAAAAGCAATACTGTGTTTACTGCCACCAAAGAGGAGCTTACCCTTATGCTCTATGATGGCGCATTAAAGTTTTGCAATCAGGCACTTTTGGCAATAGAAAAAAAGGATATTGAAAAAGCAAATGAGATGATTATGAAAGTGCAAGCAATTGTACAAGAATTTCAACTGACTCTTAATGAAAAATACGAAGTTTCTACACAGCTAAACTTATTATATGACTATATATATAATAGGCTTTTTGAAGCAAATATTAAAAAAGATGCGGAAATATTGACGGAATCACGTGATTTGCTACGTTCTATGCGTGATACGTGGAAAGAAGCGATGAAGCTGGCTCGTAAAACTACGGGCACATCACAATTACCCACATCAAATTAAAATTTTGGAGCGGTATATATATCGCTCCTTTTTATGGAGTGATAAAATGAAAATTTTTACAATAAGGCACGGGCAAACTGAATGGAATGTACAACGCCGTCTGCAAGGACATAGTGATATTGCGCTAGATGATGTGGGACTAGAGCAAGCAAGACGTATTGGCTTACGACTAGCAAGCGAAAAGGTAGATATTATTTACACAAGCGATTTAATGCGGGCGGTAAAGACCGCCGAGACGATAAATGCCCATCACGGTGTTGAAATTATTGCAACCCCTATGTTGCGTGAAATGAGCTTTGGCATATACGAAGGAATGAATATAGAAGAAATTGCACACGAAATAGACTGGGAACATCCCGACGGGTCTTCGGAAAACCGCACTGCTGCAATAAAGCGCATACATAGCTTTTTAGATGAAGTTATTGCAAAACAGCACGAAAATATTTTTATTGTTGCACATTATGGCTCTATACGTGCGGCAATTAAGTATTTTTTAGAAACACCCCGTGAAGAAACAGCGGACATACAGGTTGGAAATACAGCGATACATTGCTTTGAACGTGATGCCGACGGCAAGTTTAAAATGATACTTAATAATGATACAAGCCATTTGCTTTAAGCAAATGGCTTGATTTATGTTAATTATGACAACGTCTTTGCCTACCTAAACCAATATACATAAAGCCCAAAGTAATCCAGCCAGTGTACTGCAGATTAAACCACACTGTTTTTCCTAATAATCTTGGGGTTGTGCTTTGTGCCTTTAATGCTTTGCCCCGTTGTAATCTTCACAGCCTTGTCAATAATGGCATATTCTATAACACAATCTTCGCCTATCTCGCTACCTTCCAATATAATAGAATCCCGCACGGCGGCATTTTCTGCAATGCGCACACTGCGAAACAATACGCTATTTTCTACCAACCCATCAATAACAGCACCACTACCAATCAATGCATTGCGCACAGTGCTGTTTGCGTTATATTTTGCCGGTGGTTCGTCTTTATTCTTCGTTTCAATATACGGCTCTTTAAAAAACAGCGCATCACGTACATCGCTACGCAAAAAGTCCATATTGATGTTGTAATAGCTTTCGATAGAATTAATCCCTGCCCAATAACCATCATACATCATACCATATACGGCTTTTTGCTTGCGGTAACGTATTACTATATCACGCACAAAATCATACCGACCTTGCGGTACAATAGTTTCTAACAAATCAATTAACAGCGTGCGCTTCATAACATAAATACCAAGCGACACTATAGAAGAAAAAGGCTCTAGCGGCTTTTCTTCAAACTCATCCACGCGCCCGTCGCTCTTTAGCGTAACCACACCAAAATTAGACACATCCATAGTATGCATATCCTTACAAACCACGGTAATATCAGCGTTCTTAGCAATGTGAAAATCTAGCACATCACGATAATCCATTTTATATATACCATCACCGCTGGTAATAATTACATATTCTTCCTGCGAACGCTTTAGGTATGTTATATTTTGGTAAATGGAATCCGCCGTACCTCTAAACCAAGTATTGCTGTCCTTTGACAAAAACGGTGATAACACAAACATACCGCCGTGCTTTGTGCCAAAACCCCACCATTTGGACGAATTTAAATGGTCGTGAAGCGAGCGACTGTTGTACTGTGTAATGACCGCCACCTTATTTATACCACTATTTACCATATTGCTAAGGGAAAAATCTATCGCCCTATAACAACTGCCAACAGGCATAGCGGATGACGCTCTAGCTTCTGTCAGCTCTTTCAAACTATCCTTTTGCCCGCCTGCAAAGATTATACCAATTGCTTTCATCACAAGACCCCCCTATACTTCCAGCGTTTCGCCTGATTTTAATTGTGCGTTGTGATAATGAAGCGTTTCTGTAACCCCGCAAATGGCGCAGTTTTTGCCAATTGTTACCCCGTTTGGTATAACAGAATTTTCGGCAATAACCGTAATACCCGTGTCATAAACCTGTGGCTTTTGCGCATTTGGCACATTATCACCAACGCCAATGCGTACATTGTTACCAATAATTGTATTTTCGTCAATAATAGTGCGTACCACCTCGGTATTTTCGCCAATTATGCTACCCGCCATTATTATGCTATCCCGCACAACAGCCCCATTTGCCACTTTGACATCAGGACCCAATATGCTATTATGCACAAGCCCGTAAACCTCGCAACCTTCCGCAACAAGGCTTGCTTTAACATCTGCATCAGGTCCTGTAAACTGCGGCGGCTGGTGGTCGCTGGATGTATAAATTTTAGCAAAGTCTTCATACAAATTAAATTCCGGAATAGTCTTTATTAAATCCATATGCGCTTCAAAATAACTATCTATCGTGCCAACGTCTTTCCAATAGCCGTTAAAACGATAGGCAAATATATTCTTGCTATATTCTAAAAACATTGGTATAATATGTTTGCCAAAGTCGCTGTCTTTGTAGCGGTCGTGAGCTTCTACCAAACAAGCCCGCAATTGCTTCCACGTAAAGATGTATATGCCCATTGACGCTAGATTGCTTTTGGGGAAATTTGGCTTCTCCTCAAATTCATAAATCTTATCATTGCCGTCTGCGTTCATAATGCCAAAGCGGTTTGCTTCTTCAATAGGCACTTCAAGCACCGCAATTGTTGCGTCGCTATTTTGTTCTTTATGAAAACGAAGCATACGGGCATAATCCATTTTATAAATATGGTCGCCGCTTATTATCAACACATATTCGGGGTTATGCATATCAATAAAATCAATATTTTGAAATATGGCGTTGGCTGTGCCACTGTACCAAAAACCTTCTTCGCCCTCCTTAACATGCGGTGCTAATATCGTAACACCGCCGTTGCGCCTATCCAAATCCCACGGCGTGCCAATGCCAATATGGCGGTTAAGCTGTAGCGGCTGATATTGCGTAAGCACGCCAACCGTATCAACCCCGCTGTTTATGCAATTGCTCATAGGAAAATCAATAATGCGGTATTTGCCGCCAAAACTAACGGCGGGCTTTGCCTTTGTTTTTGTTAGCGCGCCAAGGCGGCTACCTTGTCCACCCGCCAATAACATCGCCATCATCTCTTTTTTACGCATATATACCACCTCATCTATATTTTACCACATATTGCGAAAATGTCCACAAAAATTTATGTTTATTTTACGTAAAATTTATGTATAATTAGATATGCGCTTTTATGCACAATTGCAGTCTTTGGAGGGACATAATGATTAAACTTGTAAACAACCAAACCAACTATTATTTTATTGGCATAGGTGGCATAAATATGTCCGCTTTAGCAGAAATTTTACATCAAAACGACTACACCGTAAGCGGGTCTGATAAAAATGACAGTGCGGCGGTACAACATTTACTCTCGCTGGGCATACACGTAAACATCGGTCATTGCGCTGAAAACATGCCGCAGGACGCACAGGTAGTAGTATATAACGCCGCCGTGGCAGAAAATAACCCAGAACGTGCCGAAGGCGTTCGTCGTGGGCTTATTATGTTAGACCGTGCTGAACTTTTAGGGCTTTTAATGCAAAATTACCAATACCCAATATGTGTGGCAGGCACACACGGCAAAACCACCACCACATCAATGCTTGCAGAGATTTTTATGGCGGCAGATGCCAACCCAACTGTGCTTTCTGGCGGGGTTTTGCCATCTATGGGCGGTGCTTGGCGGGCGGGCGATGATAAATATTTTATTGCCGAAGCCTGCGAATATCACAATTCTTTCCTAAAATTCCACCCATATATCGGCGTGATACTTAATATAGAAATGGACCACGGCGACTTCTTCGACGGGGAAGAAGGTTTGCGTCGCTCTTTCCGAACCTTCGCCGAAAAAATACCAACTGACGGAGCATTAATCATCAACGAAGAAATTAAGGACTGGCAAGGTTTTGTAGCAGGCTTGCAATGTAAAATAATACCATACAAAGCTACAAACCTAGGCTACGACCTAGCTGTACCCGGTATACACAATATATCAAACGCCAACGCCGCTTTGGCTTGTACCCGTCTTTTTGGTCTGGATGAACAAAAAGCGGCTGGGGCTCTGCAAAACTTCACAGGGGCAAAACGCCGATTTGAAAAGAAGGGTCTGTGCAACAATGCTCAAATAATAGATGATTATGCCCATCACCCAACAGAAGTGTCAGTAACGCTAACCGCCGCAAAAACGCAATGCAAAGGCAATTTGTGGGTTGTTTTTCAGCCGCATACACACAACCGCACGGCAGAGTTTTTAGACGAATTTGCACAAGCTCTTGCAATTGCTGATAAAGCTATATTGGTAGACATCTACCGCCCCGCAGGACGAGAAGAAGAACAGGCAAATGTACATTCGCAAGATTTGGTAAAGAAAATAGGTGGCGGCGCAATATATATGCCTAGCTTTAAAGAAGCGGCAAACCACGCCAAAACCCACCTAAAAGATGGCGATATGCTAATAACAATGGGGGCAGGGGATGTATACAAAATCGCCAATATGATACTTGACCCACAGAAATAACCGTGCTATAATATCATAAAAACCCAACGGAGGAATTATTATGAACTACAAAACCCAAGGCACCTGTAGCACCGACATTAATATAGAGGTAGAAAACGGCATTGTAAAAAACATCGAATTTATAAAAGGTTGCAATGGCAACGCAAAAGGTGTCGCCGCCCTAGCAAAAGACCGCCCAATAACAGAAGTGATAGCCGTGTTAGAAGGCATAAAATGCGGGCAACGCGAAACATCCTGCCCAGACCAACTAGCAACAGCCCTTAAAACCTTATTGTAAAATGACTTATGACGGCATATTACGCACACTAATATGCCGTCATATTATTTATCTATTTGCCGTCAAAAACCCCAGCTCTGTCAAGTATCACCAAAACCCTAATCATATCCATAGACAAATTCAAACCCTGCCCGTCCCCTTTCAAATAACCTTTTTCAACCAACATCCTAATCGTTTCAACCGCCCAATCGGGAACATCATCCGTTATAACATTATCACCCTCTTGAAATGCAATCCCAAAATAAGCCAAAACCCCCTTGGCAACAGCCGCCGCCATATCTTCACGCCTATTCCTCAAAATCTCAACATCAGGGGCAGATATAGGCGCATCTATAAAAGCAAGCTCTATAAGTATCGCAGGCATCCTAGCCCACCGCACCACACCAATGTCATCACGCCGCCAAATACGGCGGTTGCGCAAACCCATAACATCGCTGTAAACATCCTGCACCGTCTGCGCAAAACCCCTCGCATCATCCCTAAAAAACAGCGTTTCCGCCCCCGTTCCGCCGCCAGCATTGGCATGTATGCTAATAAAATAATCAGCCCCCCAAGCATTAGCCGCCTGCCACCTAGCGTTTATCGCACTGGCATTATCAATACCCAAATTCGTCTGCTGTGTAGGACGAGAAAGCCGCACGTCAATCCCATGCCTGCCTAAAATCTCACCAAGCAAAAACGCCACGTCAAAGGTAATATCCTGCTCCCGCATACCATTTGCCACAGCACCTGTGTTAAACCCGCTGTGGTTATGCCCCGCATCAATAAAAACTTTCTTCATAAAAATTCCCCCTATATTAGATTTACTTATATTATATCACAAACCCAACTAACAAACAATCTCATCTTTGTCTTTACTCTCAATTTATGCCGCAAAATTTTTAATGAAACTTAAAAAATTGTCTGTTAGGAAAAATCTTTAAAAACCTGAAGTGGTGGCATAATACGATAAAAGCCATTTGCTTTAAGCAAATGGCTTGGTTTAGGTTAATTATGATAGCGTCTTTTTAACAGCCTCCCGACACTCCCCGCAAAATGTGCGTAAGACACATAGGGTGCATCTTTGCGCTAACATTTCACATATTGCATTTTTTATTTCTATAGTTTTCTTTTGAGTACCTGATTTTTCTTCATGTCTAGCAAGAAATTTGTAACAATCAAGAGCTTCAAATCTAATATTGGTTTTTTTGAAGTATGGAATTGAGGTGTTTTGCAAGTATTTAACAGCATTAATATTATAATTGCTGTTGTTTTTATGCAAATGCATAATGTGCTTCAAGGTTTCTAAATAAATTGGATATTCATCAACTTCGCTCTTTATAAGTTTAGCTTTTCTTAACTCGCTTTCGGCTTCAGGAAATTTTCTTAATCCTATTATGCAACGCACTTTCAAGTAAAGAGCTAAAGTGTGATAACCAGCGTATTTATGAGCATCTTTGTTAAAAACACCCAATGCCTTATCAAAATATTCAACAGCCTTTCCCCAATCCTCTAAATACCTATGTAAAACACCCAAATGATATAAAGACAAACCGATATAGAATTTATCATTAATGCCCTCTGCATTTAAAAGACATTCTTGCAGTATTTCCTTTGCTTCTATGTATTCGCCAACCTTATAATAGTTTATTGCAAGCATAATGTTAATGCCTATGCTGTGGGGGGTCATTTCTTTTTTGGTAAATATCCCAGGTATTCTGCTTAAAAAGACAATGGCACGGCTCGGTATTTCAAGCTCTGTATAGCACACTGCCAAATTATAATAAAGTTTTTCTCCATCTTCTGGCAATATATCTTTATGGTGCTTCATTATCTCTTGGGCTTCTCGATAAAATTTTATAGCGTCATAGTGTTTGTTTAACAAGGCATTAAGTATACCTTTTTGGCAATGATAATAGTATTTTTGCTCTACACTCATCCTATCAAAAATATTTTCTAGGTATTCAAGTTTTTCTTTGGCAATGTCAAGGCTTCCTTGCATCAACAAATACAAAACCTCAAAAATACGGTAAAGCACAGGCAAATCATCATCACAGGGGTCTAGTTTTACAATGCGGCATATTTGCTCTTTAAGCTCTTTTGCCTCTGCCATCCTTTTACTTCTTATCAAATCACGCCAATGATACAAACGCTTTTTAAATGCTTCGCAATCAAACCCCGTCAAAGGCATATCTACAACATCAAAACGCTCTTTAAGGGTTTTAATCTCGTTTTCTGTATATTCGTCCTCGCCTCTTTCAATCCTCGAAACCCTTGCTTGCCTAGTTAAAAGGGTGGCGGCAATGTCGTATTGTGTTAAACCTTCAGCTTTTCTTAGCAGTCTAAGTTTTTCTGCAACAAATAGTATATTGTTATCCTTCATTCGTACAACCCACCTAACAGCAAAAATACCTCTTTGTAACATAATACATCAAACGACAACAAAAGTCAAGCATTTTTTTATTTTATTTTACAAAAACGTATCTTTTTTCAAAATGTGCCTTTTTATACTGATTGTAGCTAATGCGATAAGGATTTTTGGATGATTTTGTATTATGTTACGGATACAAAACCTGAATCAACGCATCACGCAGTGGGTACATAGCATTTTTTGCTTCTTGCAAGGTAGAACGCTGGTCGCCTACCTCTACAAACAAAGATTTTGGCACAAAATGCGTGCTATAACGGAAGGCATTTAAATAAATGCGGCGGTTAAGGCTTGGGTGCGCTTCGTTTAGTGCAATTTGCATTTGCAATGAAAAGGCGAGGTTGGTTGGCAAATGCGGGTTTGGCAAAGATGATATTGGGGTTGCAACACCATTTACATTGCGGGTGGACAGACCGTTTACAAACATCAAACGTGCCGTTTGCCGCCCATCAATAGTGGTTGTAAGCAACGGCGAGCTTTCGGGCATACCATCGCGGTGTATGTCAATAACAATTTCTATTGAAGGATTATCACGCAAAATGCGCTCTATGTACGGCTCTTGACGTTCGTATGCGCCAAATATATGCGACTGCCCGTCGATAATGTCAAAACGGCGGGTGTAATGCATTGTTGGTATGCCTTGGGCATTTAAAAGCTCTGCCAAATATGCACCAACGCCAACAATGCCCGTGTACATATCGGTTGGGTCGCTGTCAATAAACATTTCTGTCGTATGTGTGTGAAAAATTAGCACAACAGGGTCGCCGTTTTCTAAAGACTGCGGGTTGACACGTAGGTTTTTTGCGAGCTTTGTGTCAATATCAAACATATTAGGTACAAAAAGCGTGCGTTGGTCTATTATAAACATTGCATTGCGCAATGTGTCGGGGTTTCGTAAATCGTCTATATTTGTTGGCACCAAAACACGGGGGTTAAGGGTGTTTATAGCCGCCATCACGTCGTCGTAATTGGTGGACTGCTCTATTTCAACATCATTTAGACCTACAACTGTAATTGCGGATGTAGTGGGGGGTTGCGGTTCGTTAACAATAGTTTCTTCATCTATAATGGTAGTAGGCGTTTCTTCTGCAACAAAAGTTTCTGTAAGTTCAAAATCTTGCGGCGTTAATGCCATAACCTGTCCGTAATGCGGCAAAGCGTCGTGCAAAAAAATCTCGCCCGAAATTATGTCGTTAAAAAATGATATAACAAAAAGAAGCACGATTGACACAGCAAGTCCAATCGAGATATTTTTTGTGTAAAATCCCTTTTTTTCACTGATACGAGCCATATTTATTCCCCCTGTATGTTATGTACCAAAAATTAACATAGTTATTATCAACGATGCGGCTATGCTGACAAAATTTGCAAATAGCGCACCAGATAAAACATATCTAGTCTTTGATATGCCGATATGTAAAAAATATACCGAAAAAGTGTAAAACACGGTTTCTGTGGACGACATCATTACCGAAACAAAACGTCCGATAAAGCTGTCTGGTCCGTGGTTTGCATAAATATCAAGCTGTAAGCCCGTTGCGGCAGAGCTGGATACAAGCCGCATTAATGTAAGTGGCAAAGCATCTTCGGGAAAGCCTAAAAGGCGTGTTGCGGGTGCTAAAAAATTTGCGATATAATCCAATGTGCCGCTGGCACGAAGTATACCAACCGCATAATATAAAATAAGATAGACTGGATTATTCAGTAATTATAACCATCACGAAAAGATGTAAGGTTACTTGTTAACACAATAAGCATTATTTAAGTGGTGCATATAATTATTTTAAGCAAACCGTCTATCTAATTTTTATTATAGGGTAAGGCTTGGCAGAACATTTTTGACAAAACTTTTGCTAAAATTTTAATAGACAATTGCGAAACTTCAAAATCAAACCCACATTTGGAAAATAAGTAATTTCACAAGTGTTTGCAAGTGATTTAACAGAAAAGACAGGGCAAAAAGAGTACAAAAATAACACCACTTGAGC
>Ga0123352_10007121_pt1 | contig 17197 bp, 11 predicted proteins | sample TergutLab28metaG_FD_89700 | JGI IMG/M metagenome (GOLD analysis project Ga0123352, IMG submission 89700) | Labiotermes labralis P1 segment gut microbial communities from Petit-Saut dam, French Guiana - Lab288 P1 | ecosystem: Host-associated > Arthropoda: Insects > Digestive system > Gut ... | reverse complement strand
TTTATTCAACAAATATAGGTACTGAATATTTTAAACATGGTATATACTCTCCGTTTTTTTCTCTTCAAAATGCAGTTTGTTTCATAATTCTAACGTATTTGGTTCCCGTATTATTCACATTTTGCATACAGGGTGTGCTAAAATTAAAAAAATAATTCCGGCGCCAAAAGGTTATAAAGATGAATACTTAATTTATGTTAAAACGAATTAGGAAAATATTCATAGTGATTGATATGACTGATGAGAAGAGCTTTTTTATAACAGCGTGGGTATGTGTTCCTTATCTCTGGGCTAAGCTTATGGAGAAAACAAGTGAGCTGTACCACAAATATACGCCTGTTATTGTATCTGTCACTTCCCACTTGTCGCGATTTGTTAGCGGTTTATTTTAGTAAGGTAAAGCAGTCCCATTACAGGCCCGGAGTGGCCCAGAGGGTTCCAGGAACTTGAGTTTCCCAGATTTCGTGACAACGGTACAGGATGGTGGTAGGTTGTCAACCTTAAGCATCGGCCGCCTTTACCCCCAGGAAATACCCCTGGTACTCATTTCTGTTAGAGGTTGAGTCGACCCCAGGGCCATAGTGTGATCAGAAGTATTTTATGCCAATAAAAAATCCACTGACACCAGCTGGGATCGAACCAGCGATCTTCCGATTTGTAGCACAGCACCTTAAACTTTTGACACCTAATGCCAACTATAGTGGTCGTACCGCACCGTTAACCTCTAAAGTTGCATTTTATATATTCATTCAACAAATATAGGTACTGAATATTTTAAACATGGTGTATAATCTCCGTTTTTTTCTCTTCAAAATGCAGTTTGTTTCATAATTCTAACGTATTTTGTTCCTGTATTATTCACATATTATATACAGGATGTGCTAAAATTAAAAAAAAATAATTCCGGCGCCAAAAGGTTAAACACTGTGCTACTGGAGACCTAAAAAAAACTTTTGCGCAGCTCAAACAAAAGGAAATACAAAAGAAAATAATGGTTTTAATTCTTATGCACAAAACACAACCACATCTTAGCGCAAAGCGTTTTTAAGTGGAATGAATCGGTTATGGGTCACAAAATCTAATCATCTCATTTCCCCTTCCGCCACTGCGGCCAAGGACATAGCTGTCCTCTTGAGTAACCAACTGTAGTTAGTTAAACAATAGGTGTGGGGTCAGTCTATAACACAACAATATTTAAAGGTGTTTAATACTGATAGAAGTAAACTACATGTTTCGGCCTAAGTGGCCATCATCAGGTTTACGTTCGAAAGTATAATGATATTTCTTTACAGGGTTATAGTTTACTTTTATCATTATTAAACACCTTTAAATATTGTTGTGTTATAGACTGACCCCACACCTATTGTTTATATATATACACACACACACACAACGGGGATGGCTCAATTTAAAATGAAAAAAAATGTAGTTAGTTAGCCTGCAGATAAGTCCGCTAATAATTCAGTAACTCAATGAGTTGAATAGTCAGTGAGTAATATAGATTAATTTGGAAACCCAAGACTAGATCCAGATGTTGTCTGCTGATTTTACCAGAAAAAATCAGGACGCCATCGGCCTTCTCTGCTTTTCAGAATGTCGTAACCTCTTGTGAACAGGGCTTCAATGAACTTTCGCGTCACAATGTCAACTGTGCGCTCGTACTTGGGGCTTTGCAGAATCAGACTTCACCAAGCAACCTGTCACAAGGGCTCTCCGTTGCTGCGCTGCTGGACCAATCAACCTTCTGGATTTAAACTCAAATCTCCGCCCCCCCCCACCCTCCCTCCGAAAAAAACAGCGTGGGTTTTTCGTTCTATCGGCGGATTCTCCTTTCAACCATAATAGAAGGGCTTTGGACCGCTAAACCGTCTCTGTTTGTGGGTGTTGGAACTTTCTAAAGTGTTAAGCCAATCAGAATAACCCTGACTATGTAGCGAAAGTTATAATCTCTCTTAAATTACGGCTAAATTCTATAGAAGGGACTGAAGCAAGAGTTGACTATGGCCAAGTCATAAGGATCTAATGCCACTTTTATCTGAAACAGTGCAAAAACAAAGCTAAAATTTCAAAACAATTCGAAATTCTGAAGAATAAGAACCAACTAGATGCTACTTATTGTTTTATTATACTTACGATAGGCTCAACATGTTTCGGGCACTACTATGCCCATCATCAGGAGCTCACGACTATAGTGCTGATTACCACATGGGCCGTCTGGTTCTTGGGTTGTTGTTGTTTGAGGCACCTAACTTCCAACCAACAGCAACCCAAGAACCAGACGGCCCATGTGGTAATCAGCACTATAGTCGTGAGCTTCTGGTGATGGGCATAGTAGTGCCCGAAACATGTTGAGCCTATCGTAAATATAACAAAACAATAAGTAGAATCTAGTTGGTTCCTATTCTTCAGTTATCACAATGATGCACGGTCCAATACACATGAAATTCGAAATTCTTCTGAGGTTCTGCAGTCTCACGATTGAGAGCAAGAGGAAGAAAAACCTCGTGTAAAGGGTCCGGGTTGTGTTCTGTACCCCGGAGTTCTGTAGTTCGGAGTTCCTACTTCAGATAGTTGATACGGAAGTCGCCTACTGTAACTACAGTTTCCTTGGCATACAGAAGTTTCCATACCAAAGTGCCGGGTTGCATTGAAATATGACACGGAAGCTTCCTCTCACATTTTCCTCGTTGTAGAAACACTAACTATCCTACACTCACCACTATGAACGATGTTCCTACATAACCTATAACCTCATGACCTTAGATTAACAGCTGTATAATTTCAGTCTAACACATCTTTATTATATAAACAATTTAAACAAACACAGCTACATGTTTCGGTTTACTGGAAGCCATTTTCAGGCTTTGACTTAAAATAATTGAATATGTAATTAACGAATTAAAATGACGAGATTTCGTTTACATCCAGCAATTAATACGATATATTAATCATATTAAAGTATAAAAATTACCTTTCCTTGTTTATAGTAGACTACTGGTATTACAACAACTTTGTAGCCCATCACTGGCCGGACCACTGCCATCGTAGACGGCATTTTTCTGCTTTTTTTTCAAGTGAGACTTCCCTGTTGTGTTGAATATAAGCTTATATATATATATATATATATATATATATATATATAATACAACCATATACAACTTCGTATTTTATTGGCTTATATTAGGTTACAATTCCAGCTACATGTTTCGGCCATCTTCAGGCTGATCTTTGAAAAGGTGGAGTGTACAATTGGTAATGCTTTCAATTTACGAGCTCTAGTCAAATTTGCATCCATAAATATGAAAACCTGAAGATCTCGTAAATTTAATATTTTCAATTGTACATTCCACCGTTCAAAGATCAGCCTGAAGATGGCACTACAATTGGGCCGAAAAATGTAGCTGGAATTATAATCTAATATTATATAATAGAATACGAATTTGTGTATGACTTATTATATATATATATATTTTTTTTTAATATATATTTTTGACATTTTTATGTGTTGTGTCGGCTGTGCTTAAGGGGCTATGCTTGCAGTAATATTTGTAACACATACAACATCCGATCACGGCAGATATTTTTTTCTATCCACCGAAGTTCAGTGAGGAGACAGCGTGAACTCACACGCAAGCACAAGTAGAAGGCAAATGGTACCCTGCAATCTATTCGCTCCGTGTTCGAAAAAGAAACAAGACAGAGGTTCTTGGCCGAAGCGGAGATAACACTGGAGACAGAGAGAAAGAGAGAGAGAGAGAGAGACAGGCAGACAGACAGAGAGAGAGAGAAAAGTTATATTTTGTCTAATTTTTACGGACATTCTTTTTTGTAACGAAGAACTTTAAGCTCTTCTACACGTTTCACACAGAATGTTACTACGTGTGTGTTTGAAGATTATCGACAAAGGAGACCCGACTGTTTGGTGATGGTCAACCAAACTGTAAACCCACAACAGACGCTGGTAAACCGTAAAATATGAACCCTTCACCTTCAGATCTTAACTTAACGACACTGTAGATATCACAAGGAATTATGGGAAAAGAAATGGCTGGAGTATTCAACCTGAAACCTTTCTGTTGTCGAGCAATCTCACCCTTCCTCTCACATTCCTTCGAACTTCTGGCTTGCAACTATGTCGGAGAAACCTCCAAACCAGAGTAATTACTGTAGGTCTTCTGGAGTGATGCAATGTCGCTGGGCGGGTATTTCCCGAAATTTAAAGGCTCCTACTGCCTCTATCTTCAGTGTCAAGCAATCCACGAAGACCTTCTTTTTGGTCTCTAAGAATGAAGTTATTAATTTCACTTAAACTTACGGAACTAAAGGTAAAGGTAAAGGTAAAGTGATCCCGTTACAGGTCCGGTGTGGCCCAGAGTTTGGGTAGAGGTATAGCTCTACTCTTCCATGACCGTGACACTAGAAGGGGGTGAGTGGTCAGCAGCACCCCCCGGCCGCACTGTACGCCCGGGAAAGACCCGGTTCCCATTACACAGGAGGATGGGTGAGCTCCAGGGCCGGTCTGGACGGGGAGAAAATCTCGTCCCCACTGGGATTCGATCCCGGACCGTTCAGTCCGTAGCTCAGTCGCTATACCGACTGAGCTACCCGACCCACAAACTTACGGAATTACCTTCCCTTAAACCACAAGTCTTGAGTCATTAAAAAGCCATTGCGAAATGATCAAATCTCGGGTTATGAATTGTCATTAATTGTGCCAGGAAATGTTGTGCTGAAAACAAATGCTGCGTCACCTTATCGGTTTTATTGGACCCTGCAGTCTGGAAAACTGATGTTAAATGTGCTGGTTCTAATGACGTAACGCTGTAGATCAGAAAGCTAATTATTGCAATTAAATGTTCATTGCAAAGAACTTTTAAACAACTAACGCAATGTCTTTTGTTTACAGCAATGTGCAGAAAGTAGGCATATTTGGGGCGTTTGACAAAAAAAAACTGACTCCTAATTTAGGATCCAAAGAGAACATTTTTTTTTAAATTCTGTAATTTATGTTATTATTTCGGCATAGCGTTAGCCTTGCAGGGTCCTAGAGGGAATACTAAATTTTCATATTGACACCTACAAGTAAAAATTTGCAGCATAAAGCGAAGCAGGAGAATATTGGGGATATTGTTCTGAAGAATCGGTGCACCAGTTTGGAGCGTGGATTTTATCCACAGCCCGGGTCTGAACAGCGCTCAGCGGGTGGGTCTTGGGTTGTAAACCCTGCCAAACCTTGTAAGTAGAACGAGGGTTAACGGCGCTGGCTATTCATCACGTTACTTAGCGTCTGCGATAGGTAAATGAATATGGAGCTTTGGTGGAATGATACTGATAGAGGAATACAGAATTACGCAAAGAAACCTTCCAAAGGTTGTGTTTTTTTTTGTTCAAAGATGTGACAACAGGGCAAAGTGTAAGTGCAGATCTACATACAACAGAAGGTGTGACTAGAGAAAAATTCCGTCTGAATTATAAAATCAATTGCTCTCTACTGTTTCTCCGTTACAACAGTTAACCTGTTAGTAACACTTCGATAAAAGATCCTTGTTTACTTTTTACTATCAAAAGAAAACACACAAACACTCTTTGTCAAAAATTACAGGATCTCCAACATTAGAGCAGGAAGAATATGTAGAGGTAAATTTCAAGCTGTAACATGCCATGAAGGTGCAGGGAGGGAGTAGAGTTATAGCTCCAATCATTCTTGACATCGGTGTTAGATGAGGGGTGTTTACTCATTGTACAGAAGGGTATGTGGTTCCCAGGGCCATTTGGACGAGAGTGGAAAAGAGAAAACCTCCTACCTCCACCATATTTCAAACCCCGTACCATCAAAACCGTACAGAACGTTAATACCGACTGTGCTTTCCCGATCCCTGTATATATGCAAAAGACTGGTTTAGAGCAGTCGGCTAGCACCGGGCGATGAGCAAATTGCAGTTTGATTCCAGCAGGGGCAAGGGATTTTTTTTTCTTCTCCAAAGTGTTTGGGGGACCGCGGTAGCACAGTGGTTAAGGAGCTGCGCTACAAATCGGGAGGTCGCTGGCTCAATCCCAGCTGGTGTGAGTGGATTCTTCATTGACATAAAATCCTTCCGATCGCACTATGGCCCTGGGATCGACTCAGCCTCTAACAGAAATGAGTACCAGGATTATTTCCTGAGGGTAAAGGCGGCCGGTGCGTAACGCTGACAACCTTACCACCATTCTGTGCTGTTGTCACGAAATCTGGGAACCTTAACTTCCTGGAAACCTCTGGACCTGTCCAGGCCTGTAATGGGACTGCTTTATCTTTACCAAAGTGTTAGGAGGGAATCTCGTGGCCAACACACACTCCAATCCACTGGGTGGAATAAGTGGAGCTATACCGCCAGTCCCCCCTATGTCTTCATAACATGCACAATGACAACTTTATTTTTACTTCATTTTCCTGTGGCATAACCGTTCTTTTGTAGCGAATATACGTAGTGAATGTTTCAGGGACGACGATTTCTACAACATTCACTGCCTTCCCCTTCCAACCCCTCCTCAAACAACCCAGATACCTATAATTTCCAGACACTGCCCCTCTACATTCCTAGAAACATTAATTACCTGTTTCCAGGCTACAAGATAGCATCCTATGGTCTAGTGGGTTGTTGCAGCCGTTTCGGAATAACCTTCTACCCTCATCTCCACAACATGCTGCTGTGTAGGTGCTTGTCAAGGTTTATGAGAAATTGACCCAGTTTCCCAAAAGTTCAGTAATCACTTCCCAGTCTACAAGGTTGTATAAACCAGAATACAAATATAATTTCCTGAATGTTGCAGATCGGGACAAAAAACAGTAACTTTAGACGTATCTAATAATTTGAGGGGAAAATGTGACCAAAAGTGTATAAAATAACCATAAATTAAAATAAAATCAATATTGTAATTATTATTTTACTACTTGTGCTGTGCTTCTTTTATTATTTTGTACTATGGCCAACAAATGCACAATTAATTAACAAATTATCACACTCCTACACGTTTCGACGCTATTGTGTCATCCTCAGGGAGTTCGTAGTTAGTACCTTGGCAGGTTACACAAGTATGTCAAATTCAGTAGTTGGTAATGCAATTTAAAATTATAATACAGAGGTTTTATGGTGTTAGGATAAAAACTTTTAAAATTAATGTTTAAAATGAAATGAAAATTAAAATATTCAAGATTTTAAACAATGAGATTTCAACAGCATAAAACCTATGTGAAATAATTTTAAATTGTATTACCAACAGCTGAATTTGCAATACTTGTGTAACTTGGCAATGTATTGATTACAAGCTCCCTGAGGATAACACGATAGTGTCGAAACATGTAGCAGTGTAATAATTTGTGAAATAATTGTGCATTTGTTGGTTATAGTACAGAATAATAAAACAGTATTCTCCTTTTTTTTTCCAGCTAACTGCTGTACCTCCTATGCAACTTCTCACCGATTCACCAAATTCGTCTCTTGTTGTTACACTAAGATCATGTATGTTCTGATAACAGATAAAGCCATTTGATCGGTTAACTTGCATTTTCCCGTTAATCAGAGTGAGCAAATTTTGTGGACATTTGTCGGCGGAAATATCGCATAGCTAGTAATTCCCTCATTTTGCTCGACACTTCCGGCTAATGCATTGACGATGGGGCCATCGACTCTGCCGGGTAAGTAAAAGGCACTCTTGCTGGAAATACGTGAACAACCAAGTCAGGAACCAATCAAGCAAAGAAGGAACCAACAAAAGTTAGAAATGTTAATCTAGTGAGAGGTAATTTGCTCCATGTCGCGACCACACAGATCGCCACCTATGAAAATATTTATTAACAAAGTAGATAAACCTATAGAAAAGGTGATGGCAACACACATATTAACCTTTTGGTACCGGAATTATTTTTTTCATTTTAGCCCATCCTGTATATAAAATGTGAATAATACAGGAACCAAATAAGTTAGAATAATGAAACAAACTGCATTTTGAAGAGAAAAAAACGGAGAGTATATATCGTGTTTAAAATATTCAGTATCTATAATTGTTGAATAAATATATAAAATGTAACTTTAGAGGATAGCGGTGCGATACGACCACTATAGTTGACATTAGGCGTCCAAAGGTTAAACAGTATGAGTTCAACATATAAACCCACACTAAAAATCATTTTATTAATATATTATATTCTAACACAGATATTAAACGTTTTACATAAAACACAATATTTTATATTTGATTATAGTTTTAACATCCCATGTGATATACCCTTCAAAGAACACCTCCCTGAAGATGGCCACAATAGTTGGCCGAAACATGTAGCAGGCTACGCTGATTATAATATAATAAATCTACATATCAGTACATGAACTTGTTGGTTATTTCTTACAAGAAATGTTCAAAGTATTTAGGTCAAGGAAAGCAGGCTAAAATGCAATGCTTATAGTATCCAAATCAAATTTATGTAGTTAATCTGAAAAGTGTAACACGAGAAAGCAGTAGGCATTTCTAACAAAAAAAATTTAGGGTAAAATTAATGAACTTGGAAAAAACAGTAAGAACAAGAAGTTCACATCCTTGTACACACGTGACGAATTATGGGAATGTTATCACCCTGGAACTAACTTAGTAAAAGATGAGAAAGATGATCTGCTTGCAATTTGCACAATAATTCAAATAGGTGAAAGAATCACTTTTGCCAGTTTTTGTAAATAAATGGAAGTTAATGTTGTCAGGAAGAGAGAAAAACTTACAGCAGAACCACCAGTGTCTTTGTCGAGTGCATTTGAGGTTGAGATGGCTGTTGAAAAGCCAAAAAACAACCAAATAACCAGGTATTGATCAAATTCCGGCACAGCTGATTAAGGCAGGAAGTAGAAGAGTTCATTCTAAGATCCAAAAACGTAGTTATTATCTTTTTAATAGAAATATATTGCCTCAGATTTTGAAGGAGTACCTTTCTTCAGAAGGTTATAAGTAAGGGTCTAACCACTATCGAGCCTACTACTCTAATTAACTACCTCCACCTTCTAGTACAATATTTTTTTGTGCCAAAAATTACTCTGTGTGTACAATAAATTATTTTGTTTCTTCGGTGCGGATTTTGAAATAACAGACCAATTCATAGTCATGTATTCTGATATACAAAAATGTAAAGATTAAAATACACAGAAATATCATTTTGCCTATTGTTTTGTGCGGGTGTGAAACTTGGTCGCTCATGTTTAGGAAGGAACGTAGGACGAGGGTGTTTGAGAATGGGGGTGTTGAGGAAGGTACATTGTCTGAAGAAGACGGAAGAAAAGAGAAAACTGGAGAAAACTGCAACACAAAGAGCGTTATAATTGGTAAACCTCACCAAATGTGATTCCAGTTACCAAATATAAGCGAATGAGAAGTGTGTGTGTGTGTGTGTGGATCAATTGGAAAATATGGGGGAGAACAAAAATATATATAGGTTTATGCGGGGGAACCCGCAAAAAAAGGCCACTTGGTAGACACAAGCGTCGAGGGGAGGATAGTGTTAAAATCGACTTTAAATAGCTCAACTGGGAAGGCAGGTATTGGATTGATCTGGATCAGAAAGGGACAGGGGAAGGACTGTTGTAGAGGTGGTAATGAACATTCGGATAACGTAACGTGATGTGGTATCCGAGTGCAGGCTGAACCACTATTATTTTTCAGCCTACACTCGGATACCACATCACCAACAGACAATCCCGCTACATAACACCAGCACGCCTCAAGTCAGCCTACACAATAACGCAACAAATAGTCGCAAGCTTCTGAAGATGGACGTATTAACGTCTGAAACATGTTGAGCAGTAGATAATAAAGCAAGTGTCATCTAGTCGGTCAACCTTTATTCAAATATCAAGATGATGCACGGTCCAATACGCATAAGTTTCAATCACGTGTTTGTTCGTACGTAATGAGTCATGCAGAACGGAAGGTCAGTGAATAAGTTTCCGGAGTTCATAAAATTTTGAATGAAAAGTCTTTGCGTCATGAAATGCCGCTTATTTACTGCATGAGGTATAATTATTTGTTAACATAACTCATGTATATATTATTGCACTTCCCCCAGCTTGGTGTAGGTTGAAAATCAACTTTGTGGCATAAATCGGGCAATTTCGTTTGCAACTCTTCATTCAGAGACATTTCAACTTCCTCATTATTTTGGAATCTGAGAATTTGAATCGCTACAGGTTTGCCTTCCAAGACCATTTCTTCTACGTGTGCTGCGTGTCTAACTGGCCGGTGCGATAATTACCGTGGATATCCTTTGGGCAATTTTCAAACGCTGTGCGCCATGTTGTGACACATCGCTCTTCCCTTTCGCCGTCACCATGCAGCAGTGTCAACTGGCGGTCGATTTCCATAGGGATCTTTGGAAAGTGGGGAGTGGGGGGGGGGGGCATGGACTGGATCGAGTTGGCTTAGGACAGGGACAGGTGGCGGGCACTTGTGAATGCGGTAATGAACCTTCGGGTTCCATAAATTGAGGGGAATTTCTCGATTAGCTGCGAACCGGTTAGCTTCTCAAGAAGGACTCTGCTGCATGAAGTATTTGAGTAAAACCTTTACGACCAGAAAACCCGAATTGCCCAACGAACTACATCGCTGGGCCAATTTCCAAATGTCCTTGCCATAACATATCTACTTATCCCTTGAACCGCATCTGACACATTGTGTCTTGCAGCACTTGATCCCTAGCACCAGTCCTACCGCCTTTCACTGCATTGCACAGTCTGATTTATAACAGGTCCACAGGTTCCTATACAGTGTGTGATCTATCGATCCTTCTTTAATTTACAGTAATTTCTCGTTTCCTTCAGGTCATCGAACAGCTGCTGACGTCCATTTCCTCGTATTCCCGTCATTTCTATCTTACCTTCTTTCTTTTCGTCAGTATTTTTAGAAGACATTAACTATACAATATGTGACCAATAGAATTAGCTTATCGAAAAATACGAGAAATCCTTGATAAACATATTAGGTCTATACACAGCATCCTGATACTCTCCTACCAAGAGAGAGAAGTCTGCGTACTTTCTTTCATTGTTGCACCGTGCATTTGACTTAGATCCACTTTTTATTTCACCAACATATGCACTTGTAAATCGATCAATATTAATGCTAACACATTAAAAACATTAAAAGATAAAACATTATGATATTAAACTCCAACATGTTTCGGTTTTTTTATAAAACCATCATCAGGGAGTTAGTTCGTACCTAATAAAGTTACTTTTTGTCTATAGTTGTTTTTGCGGTATGTTGGCAGCATGTCTGGAAATAATTCATAACCTATAAGTTATCGTCAATTTATCACTTGACGAAGACTTATAGGTTATGAATTATTTCCAGACATGATCGATTTACAAGTGCATACGTTGGTGAAATAAAAAGTGAATATGCGTACTTTGTTTTGATGTGCTAAAACTTGTGGTGTTGTTCCTACCGCCTATCGCTTGCTAGAGAATGAGGCATACTCTGAGTTCTTGATAGAATCATTAAAGAAACCATAAATAAATATTAAACGAGCTGGCAGCGAGCGGATGCACAAGTTAGGGCGAATTCCACTGTATTCAGAAGTTGACAAGGTGGAAGATCCGAGATTAGAAAGAGCAATCCAGGGTAAGCCACGGGAGTACATAGCCTCACTCAGCATTCAGACAAGGAGAGATAAGGAGACTTGAGTGGAAAGGCGAACTTTAATTGAGATAATTAACCTTGTGTCTTCTGTAGGCTCAGCAACAGTAGCGCCTGAGGCAGCTCAGGGTAAGCTCTTGCTGTGGCCTCAAAGATTTCACTTGTCTCTTATTTTGTCACTAGTTTCAATATACTCATTTGGTTTGTCTATTTTCCTACTTTCATTCTTTTCTTCCCCCACAAGTAATTTACTTTCCGTTGTTTGTCCTTTATCTATCCTCTTTCTTTCTTTCTTTCTTTCCCCATTCTTTACTTTCTTTACATTTTTTGTTCTTTATCTCTCTTCTTATTTCTTTCTTTCCTTCACCATTCTTTAATTTCTTTCCATTTTTTGTCCTTTATTTCTTTTCTTCTTTCTTTCCTTCCCAATTCTTTAATTTATTTCCATTTTTTGTCCTTTATCTCTCTTCTTCTTTCTTTCTTTCCTATCTAGTTCTTTAATTTCTTTCCGTTTTTTTGTCCTTTAACTCTCTTCTTCTTTCTTTCTTTCCTTCACAATTCTTTAATATCGTTCCATTTTTGTCCTTTATCTCTTTTCTTCTATCTTTCTTTCCTACCCAATTCTTTAATTTCTTTCCATTTTTTCTTTATCTCTCTTCTTCTTTCTTTCCTTTCCTTCACCATTCTTTAATTTCTTTCCATTTTTTTGTCCTTTATCTCTCTTCTTCTTTCTTTCTTTCTTTCTTTCTTTCCTTCACCATTCTTTAATTTCTTTCCATTTTTTGTCATTTATCTCTTTTCTTCTATCTTTCTTTCCTCCCGTTTCTTTAATTTCTTTCCATTTTTTCTTTATCTCTCTTCTTCTTTCTTTCTTTCCTCCCCATTCTTTACTTCTTTCCATTTTTTGTCCTTTGTGTCTCTTCTTCTTTCTTTCTTTCCTCCGCCTTTCTTTAATTTCTTTCAATTTTTCGTTCTTTATCTCTCTTGTTCTTTCTTTGTCTCCTTCACCATTCTTTAATTTCTTTCCACTTTTTGTCCTTTATCTCTCTTCTTCTTTCTTTCTTTCTTTATTTCTCTGACTCGTTCTTTTTGTTTGTTTGTTTCTTTCTTTATCTTTTCTTTCCCTCTTTCTTTCTTTCTTTCTCTCTATTTATTTTTCTTCATGTCATTCTTCGCCTGTCTCCTTCTTAATTTTATCTTTCTTTAACTTTTACATTAAGAAGACGCTAATTAGACACACCGGCTGATATTCCACAACAAAAAATTTTGGAACGTAAGACATTTAAAAAAAAATAATAAAATACGCACGTTTTAGCCACACTTAAAGTCGGAGCTACACTGGATTTAGGTGAACCAAAATACATTCTCATAGAAATATTTTATTTCGTATCTAGACCCAAAATTTCGTCTAACTCGGCTCAGTAGCAGGGAGTTCTCAATTGTCCATTCTGTTTGAGGCAATCAGTTTCTTAAAAGTCCATAAAAATTTGGATTTTGTTAAATTAACTCAATGGAGGAACACTTGCATTTATGAATCATATTTTATCATAACAGCCTATTTATTGCAAAGGAAAGCACTCTTAAAAAACGAAATATATTTTGATGCTTCTCAAAATATTTATTAGCTGTGGGTTGGAACTGTAGTATTTTTTTTTTTTTTAGGTTTTGTGGACAACTTCCCGTTATGTTTTAATTTACAACATGCCCATTAACAATTTGTTTACCCTCTAGAACCGTAGGTCTAAATCCTATTTAAATATGGTCTTTTAAAAATAACCAGGTGAATAAATTTGTGCAGGGACAGGTTTTCCTCAGACTATTTCGGTTCTCCTCTGTATGTGTCACTCCAAAATTGATCCACAGCCACAGATACTGTGTAATATTAGCAACTGACAGCATCGTTAAATATGACGCTTAAAATGGAAATGATGCTAGGTGATGATGTGTTGAAGGGGGCGAACAGAGGTGGAAAAAACAGGGGGAAAATTATGTAGGGAAATAACACGAAGAAACCACAAAGAATCACATAATGGTGCAACGTGATGCTAACAAACACGATAATGAATTACGCCAATAAACAAGAAACTGGAATGGGACCACCCTGATTGATTAATAAATTGGTTCAGTCTTTGTTCTCTTGTCTACTTAGGTTTAATTGACAGTGATGGATGTGGACCAGTCAATAATCTGATTTATGAATTCGGTACATGGACAAAATAATATTTATAAATAGATCAGTTGTACCAATTGGTCCGCTTCCTCTTAACTGGGACACACAATGGACCAAGATACTCGTCTGTCTGTCTGAATCATCGTCTCTTACATGTTTTAGACTACTTTATGAGTTTTTACTTTCCGCTATTACTAACAATACTTATGGATCATATAAGCAAGCCATCTCTGTTGATTTAATTTTAAATTCATGATAGAATTTTAAACAATTTAGTTTCGTTCAGGAGGTTTTATAAATAGAGAGATATATTGAATATTCGATTAATTTTCATAGTATATAGCAGTTTTCCTCAGTCGCCGGGCCGCGGCACGGTACCGGGACCTGGCATAAATTTACCGGGCCGCGAGAAGTTCTCCTGGAATTTGTCATTTTAGTTTTCTAAGCAATTTTCATGAATAAACCTTTTGTAGTGGAAATATTCTGAGGAGAAAAATATTCATGAGTGTGTCGAAAAACTCAGACCCAGATGTTGGCCTGAGGAAACTATAATATGCTACAAGATTTCATTAGTCCAATTATTGATAACTAATTTAAATGTAATTTTATATTTTTCAACATGCCACACCGTATACATAAGTGTACTAATACTCTTTATGATTAAGCCATAATTAATTATTAATACTTATGCTAGTTTATTGTACGAAATTAAAAAAATGGAAAGGTATTTACGAGTAAATTTGTTGGGACAGAGCCCTCGTCTTATGAAAAAAGAATTTACTGGGCCGCGGTCTCACAAAAGTTGAGAAAATTGGTTTATAGCATGACCACACAGTGATTAAAGCCACATGTAAACCTTATTATCTAGTAAGGCTGGATAACGCTAATAAAGATTCATTCTGCGTAAAACCGTGATCAATGCATACCTGTATTCTACACCAATATTAGATCTGTATTATTGTTCTCCAATTTTTAAGGTGAAAGAAAAGACGCCCATAGCCTTAATGTCTGTAACTACCGACCTTTTAAAGACTAATATCAACCTATATTATACTTTAAGATCCAGCTCGCACTGCGCAGTAAACACACTCCGCCTCGGTTATACGGGGTAAAAACAAACCAGTTGATGTTGTGTAGGGAAATAGCGTTGTTTCTTGTGATATCTTATAAAGGCGCATTCGCAAAATTAAAAAAAAAAAGAATATTAACTTCGTTATGTCTGTCCGTCCGTCTCTCCATACGCATGGACCAACTCGGGGCTCTCACGGGACGGATTTTCATGAAATTTGGTATTTCAGTATTTTCGAAAATCTGTTGATGTAATTTAAGTTTAATTAGCCGACAAGAATAACTGGCACTTTACATGAAGACCACCAGTATATATTTTTTTATCTTTTCTCGATTAGTACTTCCTATAATGAGAAACGTTTCAGACAATATTTGTAGGGAAATAAACGTACATAAATACACGTACATTTCATAAATTTTCCCCCCGAAAATCGTGCCGTCTATAAGATAATGTGGAAAAAATATTTTAGAGCCGGATAAGCCACAGATTACAATACTGCTCATCCGCATTTTATGCTGGATACCTAAGGCTACAGACACACAATCAGAATTGTAATACTTATTGCTTTTCAACTACAACATTTGATGCACGAACGCCTCTCAATGTTACGTTATACGTACATCGGTCTTCTTGCTTTTACTGAAACACAAGTACCGTACAAAACAGAAATTTATTCTGTGGACAGAACGTATGACTTTGAATATTATACTTTGTGGGGTATACAGTAATCACTGAGATTTTAAACAGTTAACAGTTAATATTTGTATTGTGACTTCACAGACAGTTTCAGCTATGTTGCCTACCGAACAGGAAGCTCAGTATCTTACAATATTCAGGTAACCCAATACCTACTTCACTTTCTGGTAAAAGTTGCTGAAGCCAGTAGTGTTGTTAATTGATATAGATTCAAAGACGACACTTTGGAGCTGCTGCATTTAAAACTTAATTTCGTGCCATAAAAATGAGGTTAGGTTAGGTTAGGTTAGGTTAATAAGAAGCTGGCAGTTTTTTTTTCCAAACATATTAGCAGGGACAGATATGATGAAAAAATTAGGCTATATTTTATTACAAAAATTCCTGAAAGACTTCTCAGGAAAGACGAGGAAAATCGTGTCTTTTATTCCTTATTTTTAATCTCTTCTCTCCTTCTACCTTATTTCCTTCCGCCGGTTTTCTTCCTACAGTAATTCCTATCCTCTTTCTTCCTGCAACACTTTTATATTCTAAATATTTCTTTGTCCCTTTCTCATTGCCTTCATCTCTTGCTACTTAATCCCCCCTTCCCTTTTCTTACGATTAATCATTCGCCCTTTGTCATAAGTTTACTTTTATCCCAGCAACGACAGAAAATAATTAAGTATATTTCCCATAACTTAGAAATGGCGTTTTGAAATTTCGTGTCTTCCTGTGGCGTCGGGAATCTCACGTTAAGTTAGGCATGGTGGGCCACGCGTCAAGCCTTTAATGATGTATAAATGTTGTGGAACGATTCGATCCTTCAATTTCACACCTACAGTACCTGTGCAATCATAAAAAAGTTATCAGCTGTCGATAACATTTGCACGCTGCAAGTTCTGCCGTTCTCACTCGTAAATACAGGTCTGGCATGTTGATAATTATAAAAGAAAAAATTATCCCTGAAATTCTTGAGTGCAGGAGAGTTGTTGGACATGTTACAAATGCCAAACGCCTTTTCAGATAAATTACTTGGCGTCTTTGCTGAATGGAGAGGGCGCCCTGTAGTTTAAAGAGCTGATTATGGACGGTGCGTGCCCCATGTCCGGTACCAAAATTGACTTGCTGCTGTAGGCCGAACCTGTTTTCAACGATCCAAAGATAATCCGATAAACATTTCACCGATAAAATACAATGACAAGACCACACAAAGACAGCTTTCACTGCTGCTTCTATGGACGTTGGTAAATAAATAAAATGGCTAGCACAACGAAATGCTGCATATAAAATAGTTTAGAACTATTAAAATTTTATGGTCTCCAAACTGACTGACCCTTTTGCCCTCACATTATATAGAATTTAGATGATTATGATGATGATAATTATGACAATAATAATAATTATTATAATAATTGTAATAGTTATATATATAAAGTAGACGCATTGCGTGAGAGATGGGTTGAGATGGGCTGGGCATGTGGCGCGTATGGGTAAGGAGAGGGGGGTGTATAGGGTCTTGGTGGGGAAGTCGGAGGGAAACAGGCCACTGGGGAGACCTAGGCGTAGATGGGTAGATAATAGTAGGATGGATCTCCAGGAGGTGGGATGTGGGTAGGTGGACTGGATTGGGC
>Ga0123352_10007119_pt1 | contig 17204 bp, 13 predicted proteins | sample TergutLab28metaG_FD_89700 | JGI IMG/M metagenome (GOLD analysis project Ga0123352, IMG submission 89700) | Labiotermes labralis P1 segment gut microbial communities from Petit-Saut dam, French Guiana - Lab288 P1 | ecosystem: Host-associated > Arthropoda: Insects > Digestive system > Gut ... | reverse complement strand
TATATATATATATATATATATATATATATAAAGACGTAATTTTACCGAGTGTTTTAACATAAATATAACTTTAGTCAGGTACAGATAAAGCTGCCTGATGATGGTCATTGAAGACCGAAATATGTAGGAGCGATATTATTGTGTATTTTAATGTAAATTTAAAACTTTTAGCGAAGTTAATAAATGGTGTGTTTGTTGGTGAGTGAACTGCGTAGATTTCAAAATGCACGGTTCAACGATAAAAAAGTAAGTCATATGTTCTCCGAAACGTCTGAACGAACCAAGTACGCTACACGGTGTAAGAACCCAAAAGATTACCATCGCTGCAACAACCGCCACTATGAAAACTTTGAAATGTGTATCAAGTTCAGTTGGAGATTACGCTTTGGTTGCAGATCGTGTGAGACAACTGACATTCGGGTAAGTGTTACGTCTTAACCACCGATGTGAGAAGCTACATTAATAATTACTGATCCACTGAAACACATTTAAATTTCCAGATTTTTTTACTGAAACATTTACTTTCTCTACCCTTTTGGAACGAAGTACTGGCTGTTGGCCTGATGTCCAGCGGCCTTAGGACTAATAGTTCAGTATATTCCCACAAGAGTGGACTGAGATATTATGTACTTCGTAAGATTCTTACAAGTTGACCAGAAACTAAGAAGTTACAAATCAAATTGGCTACGACATGTAACAAGAATGAACAACAACAAGATGTCAAAAATTAATGCTGAATTACATACAGACCAAATGGAAGAAGACGATTTGGAAGACCTTTGAAGAGACTATTAGACGTGGCCGAAACAGGTCTATCAAGGCCTAACTGGTGACGGTTGATGACGAAAATGATGTTGATGATGATGATGCATTGTTATTTAGCACGTGAAATATGTTCCATACTTATTGTTATTATTATTATTATTGTCCTTGTCATCACCTTCTTGCACGGTATTTACAATTATATACCTGAAACAAACCACGTTTCTGGGGTATAGTGTTGCAGCTGTTCTGTATTTACAATTTGTGCTACATGTAATGTAATTTCGCCCGCGAAATATGTTCTGTACTTTTACATTAGTACTTCCCGCAGTATGTGTGCAGTGCCCAGTACGGCTGTTTTTTGTAGTTCCTTAATTTCGTCCTTTCCCGGTATATTGCTCATGTATTGTTTGAGTGATTATGAAATGGTTCTAGTCGTCCCTGTTATTACCGGTAATACTTTTGCTTTCACATTCCACATGCGCTGAAAGTCTATTATGAGGTATTTATATTTTTCGGCTTCTTTCTTGATCACATTTCTGTATCCAGGAATTGCAACATCTATTTAACATACGTGTTCCTTTTTTTATTACTACTGATTATGATGTCCTGTTTATTGTTAGGAATAATTCTCTCGGTTCGCACTTGTTGGTTCCATAATAGGGTAACCTTAATTTCATGAGTGTTTCGACTGATTTTGGTACATGTTCATGCTAGTGTTTGTTGTCTAATTTTACTCCTGTTACCTTGCATATGTTAAAGTGTAGTTCAGCACACACACTCTACCATGTCTCTTTGTGTATTGTTCTTTTGATATTATGTGTTCCACAGTCTCACCAAATTGTTTACAGAGTCTGCCTTTGTCATATAATAATAATAATAATAATAATAATAACTGACAGAACTATCCCCAACAACAAACCAGACATTATAATCCGTGATAATGAAAAGGGAACATGTATGTTAATAGACGTTGCAATCTCAGGAGACAGAAATGTGATTAAAAAGGAAGGCGAGAAGATTCTAAGTATAAAGATCTTACAATAGAAATACAGGGCATGTGGATTGTAAAAGCAAAGGTGATACCAGTAATAATAGGGGCGACTGGGACTATTTCAAAGTCATTTAGAAAATACATAAGCAACATACCAGAAAAAACATGAAGTCAAGGAACTCCAGAAAACATCCATATTGGGCACTGCACACATACTTCGGAAAGTACTAATGTAAAAGTACAATAGATTCAACACTGAGACTAACGATTTAAACACCATGTATAGTAACAACAGAATAGCTGCAACATTATATTCCCTAGGGAAGTAGTTTGTGTCAGGAATATAAGTATAAATACCCTGCATAAAGGAGATGATGATGATGATGACGATAATAATAATAATAATAATAATAGTTGATGTTGTTTTTGTTTTTGGCGCGATATCGTCACAAAAAGCCAACACACGTGTGCAAAATTTCGCGTTATACAAACTGCGCTCACCTAGTCATCAGTCGTGCTACAGCCAGTTCTCGTTGAGGGCGCTATACACTCTCAGTTAAATTGGGCGATTTTACTGTGTGACGTCATACCTGACGGAAAAACTGAATAAACTGCGCAGTTTTGACAGGCAATAGCGCAGGCCTCACAACTGTCCTTTCCAGTTGTTTTTCACATAGAGAACTGCGCAGTTCACTCAGTGAATTCCACAGTTTCCTCAGTTTACCGAAGACACCACGATGGCATCATCTCAAGGCACTCAACTCATTCAGCAGATGAGCATCGCATGATATATTCCTTTTCAAATACCACTTCTTAATCCACATTTTACGCTTTCTTTCTTCTTTTCGGATAACATTATGGCCGATGTGGCTAGCAAACAGTAAGACAGCCTTATTTTTATCCACCATAGTCACATGCACAAGAAGACACACAGAACTGACAAAAAAACTGACAAACCTGATGGAAAACTTGTGCGGTGCCAGAGAACATTCAGTTTAGCTTTTCGTACAATGTTTTTACACAGTTAAACTGCACAGTTTAACTTAGAGTGCATGGGGCCCTTTAAGGAAACACGTGTGTTAGCAAAACTGACTGTATTGTATTGAGAGGGCATTTAGGTTTTCACTGCGGGTTGTTGCCAAGTGACAGTCTTCTAGGCTGGCCGAAATCCTTTAAATCTTCTATATATAATAGATACATATTCTCCACCCAATCACATCTGAATCAAATTCAATCACCTTGAAGATGGAAGCATGAATTTCGTCCGAAACGTCAGTGACACGTTATTACTGCACACGGTGTAAAAATACAAAAGACCGCCATGAGGCTCTGACATCCCAGAAGACCCAGAAAACTTTTTTTGATAGATTTTATGTTCAATTTCTATTTGAAATTTTGGCTGACTTTGTACTGTACTATACTGTGTAACCCCAGTAGTTGTGACAGTGTTGTACAATAAACTATAATAATTTTTATCATAAGCAAGCAGCAAAATAAATTGAATGTCAGTAAAAAATGAGAGAGGGCGTCGATATCGTCTGGAATTGTATCGATCGGCGACAGAAACAAACAACGTAATATTTACTCAATTATTATACCAACTACTGCACATATATAAAATGTACACAGTAAAACATTAAAAACGCTCCGACAATGTTTCAATGTGTAAATTTTATATATGTGCAGTAGTTGGTATAATAATTGAGTAACTCAGCAACATGCACGGTGCAACAACGAAAAAAACGTAACATTTAATTTACGTCACGTTCATAATTTATCTCTACTCTGTAACTCAAAATCACGTGATCACGCTAACATCCAAATTGCACATCATTATCCTTTGTAAAACCTTATTATGCCTTTCTTTATTTGTAACTGTAATGTAAGAAGGACAAAGTAGGAGAGAGAGAGAGACTATTGCTGATGAAATATTGCAATTCATTCATAGGCGCAATTTGGAAGTATATATTGGAATGATTATATTCAGTAGTGTGTTGGGGTCAACCAGAGCTTTCACTCCAGCTGTGTTGTGGTAGTGGGTGGACCCGAGCCCCCTGGAGCGAGGATAATTGCTTTCACAAACCCCTCCTCCTCCAGCCCTTGTTTCCTGGTACCACCCACAAATCCTGTATCGTCCACAGCAAAATGAAATAAACGCATATGTTATGTAGCAAAGAAATCTGTTTCTTCTAGACAATCTACACGATCACCCTTCGTAACTTTGTTGTCCTGACGCGCTCAGTCTGTTAGGTGATCCTCTTTCGGGAAACGGGAGTGGTTCACCGAATCACATATAATTTTTATTATTTCTTTTTTACTTGTTGTTTTATTTACTCAATTTATTGTTGATAAAATAAAAAATGCGTGCTGTTTCAAGTTAAACAACTAAATCATATTTATTAAAATAACACAGTCACTTCTCTGTACTCCCCACTACACCACACTCGTACGCGACTGACTTCCTTACTGGACTGCTAGCGTTCGTTATCAGCTCCTAACTGTTTCGGAGTTTAAATCTCTCCCCTCCTACCTGTCACCAACGGTCCTGAATATACGTTGACAGATTAACTTACAACGCGTGGCCATGAACCGTCCGTAACTGACGCCAGCAATCCTAAGAAACAGCTACACTAAAAATATTCGGCTACAACAAGTATTAGTCTGAATACACACGCAGTCTGAGCGTTCAGGCCGTCTTAAACTTCGCGCAATGCAATGATATTTCGAACCAAGCAGTCCAATAAGTTTTGACCGCAGCAAACTCCGAAACGTCGGTGGCTACATGCCGTTCCCCATGCCGTCTGTTACAGAAGACTTGAATTTTACGCAGAATTGCTGTTAGAATTTCAAGTGAAGCAATACAAACCGTGTGTTTACAGTTGTAGTTTATGATTAACACCGTACAGCCTTTCAGACGCGAGAGATTTGGGGTTCTTACAGCGGTTTTGCCGAAGACTCATTCAGTCCCAGCAGGTTTGTACTGCTTCACTCTGAACTTGAAGGCACCATGTCGGTATATACTCGCCCGATGACAGTGTAACGTTCCGGAAATTTCGATTCTTCGTCATTGTACGTCATCGCAACGGTCACTGCACTTTGAATGTTGATGCTCTGTGAGGGCAGTGTGATTTGCTACCCTGAGGCCACAGAGAGTGTCCCATGGGTGGAGGGGCTGACACCGCCCGAGGCTTCTCACTATCTGCCTTCTGTTGTATTCAACTGCAGGCCTCTTTGGCCTGTGGCAGCCAAACCAAAGGGCTTGCTTTTAGCGAGATTCATCACGTGGTTGTCGGTACAAAAATCCTCGTGTATGCTCGACGGGAGAGGTAGAGTGCAGGGTGTTGGAGGAGGGGGTGACATGACATCTCGCGGAACTTGTTTATGTGACGTCAATCAGCGTAGAAAGACAGGTTCCGACACTGAAATGGGCAAAAGGACAAGGGGCTGTGCGTTGTTGGGCGCGTTTGCAAAATTCCGAAAAGCGAATATTGGCTTCATCATGTCTGCCTGCCCGCATGGAACAAAGCGGCTCGCACTGGGTGGATTTTCATGAAATTTTATATTTGAATATTTTTCGCGCTCTTTGGAAGCTGGTAGAAACCGTCACTCACCAGACTACACCCGGGAAGGCTTTAAACGTACAATGGAGAACAACAAACGGTGCATTGCATGAGTTTCGTAAGAAGCATAATTAAATAGTGATGTGGTGTAAAATATATTTCCTTCAACGAAAAAGTTTATTCTTACAATGAAAGCCAACGAGATGCACTACTTCTCAAATTTATTTTGGTAAAGAACTCTATATGGTTCGGACAGATTTGCTGTCCATCATCAGGAGTCTTAATACTGTATTCACAGAAATAGTTATTGTCACACTAGTTATGTTGACTGTCTGCTAGAGAGGTCAGGATGGAACTGCAGTTCCATCCTGACGATGCACGGTCCCCTGAATGCCAAAGAAAAAGATTATGTTTGAGAACCACCAGAAATTAAGGACACCCGGAGTGGCTCCAACTAACTCCAAGGATCCTAGTTCTCCTTAAAATGTTGGTAGTATTTCAGCGGTTTTATTACCGTTCCAGCTATTCCCATGTCTTCCAAGTGGTCTCTTGCCTTCAGAGATTTGACTAAAACTTATTCATTTCCGATCGTCCCCACGAGTGCTACATTTGTAGCGCATCTAATTATCAATAATAATGTTAAACCTATAAATTGAGCTCTTTCTTAGTCAGCCATCTTCTACCACTTCATTCTAGGTGTAGAGGGTTCCTATTGGTGCCTGTTCGTACTGAGACGCAACACACTCGGTAGGAATCCTCTGGACGACGGATCAGCCCGTCGCAGAGACCTGTACATGACAACACACAAAACTCACAAGTGACAGACATTCATGTCTCCGGTGGGATTCGAACCCGAAACCCCAGGAAGCGAGCGGCCTCAGACATACGCCTTAAACCACACGGTTCGGCTGAACGTGTAACTGTCGAAATTCGAATGGAATACAGGCCTGAATTTTCCCAGAAGAACTTGTTGAAGTAGAGAATAAGTACGATTGTCAGAAAGTACTGGTAATTACGACAATGTACAGCGTGAGCACTGTAACTGGTTCTTGCGCGAAAGAGTTGAAAGAGGCAGTGATGTGGTTGGTAGCGGTTGTGGGGCGCAGCACACCACAACCGCTACCAACCACATCCAGCAGAACCAGAGCAGCACACCACGTGCAGTAACACACGTCTTGGTCTCCTGAAGATGGGCATAATGATGCCCGAAACATGTTGAGAAAGTGTTGATAATAAACATCTAACTGTTACATCTTGTTGGTTTTCTCTCTCACTTCACGATTTCCTCACGAAGCACGGTCACAGAAATCTAAAGAGATGTGCTTGTGGAGTAGATTGAATGGTCGGCGATGTGTTGTGAATTTTCAGATGCGGTTGGGCAAGGCAAGGGATCGTAACTGAATGGAGAAAAGTTCAAGAGAATCAGTGAAGTAGCTTACGGTTTATAATTTTTATAGAGGACATCCCTTTGTGTTTAATGAGTTACGGGATAAAAAAAAACTAGTTATCATTTGTCGTCAAACACAACAATGTATTCTTATTCTTATTTTAATGGAGACATGTTTCGGTCCTTCCGAACATCATCTGGCTATCTTACAGAAATCTGACATTCAGGTGACCGTGCATCGTGATCACTTCTTATAATAAAACCAACTAGATGCACTAATTTCTCAAATTTATTTTTGGAATAAAATTCTACATGTTTCGGACAGTTCCTCTGTCCATCATCAGGAGTTTTTCACTGTACACACAGCAACGGTATGTGTCATACAGGTTTGTTGTGTGTACAGTGAAAGACTCCTGATGATGGACAGAGGAAATTTCCGAAACATGTAGAGTTTTAATCCAAAAAATAAATTTGAGAAATTAGTGCATCTAGTTGGTTTTATTATAAGAATCTTGCAGAAACCTAACTTAGGCACACGCAGTACACTCATGTAATGTGGAATCCCATATTACTTACAGTTGCACAATATATGTATAAATTATTTAAAACTGTATAATATTAAGTGATTGTCTAGGATTTTTTATATTAGTAATTGATCGATTTTGAATCTGAAATATAAATTAAAATATCATATTCTACACTTAAAAGCTTTTCGAGTTCAATTGTATGTTCGTTTGTCACATGTATTAGGAAAGTTTTATTTTCAGTTAATTCATATTACTGGTTTCTTGGCTCTTCTTACTTCGTATGCGTTGATATATCAAATGGTGACTAGGGATATTTCTTGTTTTCTGATCGCAGTTCTACTAATGTCGGTGAATGTTTTTTTTATCAACATTAATGTACACCGTAGTTGTTTTGTGTCACGGTAATGATCATTGGTTGTCAATGATGCTGAGAGGCTGGACGTATACATATGTGCTTGTAGCTTGTGGCTTACAGTTATGCATGTTTTTGCGAATGCCATGTGGCTAAAATGGGAGTAGAGTATTTTGAGCAACATTTATGTAAAAGATCGAACAAGATATGGAAGGATAACATTAAGATACATCTTTAGGAAATGGATGTGATAATTGGTGGTTGTAAATGGATAATGGTTTTGTTGTTAGCATTGTTGAACTTTCGTGTTCTGATGCCACAGCGGTACTGTAGGAAGTTACTCATTCTGCTTGCTTATTTATTAATGTCTAATCTATAACAATCCGGCATAACGTCTTATTTAAATTGGCCATATGCCACAGACGGTATTATTTGATTTCCGGCAGGCATGTAAATTATGCCCTTACATTTAATTTCCTACCTCAAGAAATTTTCCGTAAAGCCTAGCTATCGCTCATAACAGAGAACTTTGAATTTATTCTGGCCAAGAAAAATGTTTATATTCTATTTTTTTAGTGTGGTGAGCTGAAGAATGTTAGGATGGAGTGGGGATGTAGCTGGTACAGGGAGGCGGAAAATACACGCAACATTTAGTTAGGAAACCTCGTGGTAAGCAACCAATTGTCGAAGAAGAGGGAGTAATGAAGAAATTTTAAGATAAATTTTAAAAATATCTGCTTCGAGGTTTTGATGCAAATAAACTTGCCTTAAGAAAATGGACAATAGCATAATTTGTATTAGCAGTTTAATGTTCATCTTCTATGGCCTATTATATATTAATAATTAAATTTACCTAACAGAGCTTTCCTGGTTAGCTGCTTATTTAATTTTTCAGATCGCTATGCAATGTAATTATTCACTTAGTTATTTCATTTTTTACCCTCAGAAAATATATTCTGTGTAGAGTGAAGGTGAAGGTGAAGGTGAAGGTGGAGGCAGGAGGTTCCTCCCAAACGTTGTTCTCGTCTACCAAACTACACGACGTCACTTCCCAAAATACAGCATTTTTTAAATAATATACTAAACGAATATCCAACGATCCAGTAAAACTGGAAGTGTGTACTTAATTGGTGCAATAGTACTGGCCTACATTTGAACAGTTCAGACACGTTTCATTCTGTGAACAAAGCTATCTATCTCTTCCTTCACCCGACGAGACGATTTGAAATGCCAGTTGATATCTCGAGGGTAGGGTATTGTGTTATACTGTACTTTTCACAGCCACGTGTTAGCGAACAATATGGCGGCATGACTGAGTAAAGATTCCTGTTTACGATAGAATTAATAAGCCCCACACCTCAACAGCATAAAGCCATCTGATGGAGCAGAGCGAGAAAAGTCTTGCAGTGCCGCCCAGTAAATATCTGATGAATGATGAATGCTGTTCGTACTGACGTCGTTGTGGCTGCATGTAGAACTGTGTGTCTTTCAACTCTGGTAGGTGTAAGGCATGTTGTACGAGTATGTACGATAAACCAGTGTCAAATTAAAGAGTCAGACGGCACCGACACAATGCAGCAACTAAATTAATCGTCACGTGAGATTTATTGAAAGCAAACCAACATGACTTTCTCCGTATCGCCTGAGTCAGTTACAATTTGCGAGAAAATATCAGAGACTATAAATGATAGAGCTTATAAAAATAATACAGAATTATAATTATATTGACGGGACCACTGTAGCACAGTGGTTAAGCTGCTGTGTTACAAATCAGAAGGTCGCTGGTTCGATCCCAGCTGGTGTCATTGGAATTTTTTATTGACATAATCCTTCCGGTCGAACTATGGCCCTGGGGTCGACTCAACCTCTAACAGGAATGAGTACCAGAAGCATTTCTTGGGGTTAAAGGCGGCCGGTGCGTAATACTGACAACCTTACCACCATCCTCTTCCATTGTTATGAAATCTGGGAACCTTAACTTCCTGGAACCATCTGGGCCACTCCAGGCCTGTAATGGGACTGCTTTACCTTTATAATTATATTGAAAAATATTAGGCATTAAAAATGTAAAAGATAAAGTCGTTCCTCTCCGTGCCATGGAGGCACAGATGGGAAAAAGAGGTATAGCTCCATTCATTCATTTTTAATTAATCTCGGTGCTAAATAGAGGTGACATCAACTTCACACTGCTGTTGCTTTCCTTGAAGGAAAGAACGCCGGTACGCTTTAAGTGGTTAGGCTGGGTGGGCCCCAGAACCTGTATGGATTATTGGAGATGGGATAAATCTTTTGCCCCTAACGGGCTTCGAACCCCGGATTGTCCCACTCATAACGTAGGCTATTAATTTACCCGTTTAACTTAACAGACATACGAAAATTTTCTAGTACAGTGGTTATTGCACTCGTTTGTACCATCCCTATAGGCCTTAGTTATTATGGTTAAAGCACTGTTGACATTCGCGGGTCCAGTGCTTTGACACACATTAAGAATGGAAGGATCGTGTGTTTTTCCTGTAACTCCCGCTGTTTATTGGCTGCGTGGCCAGCTGAAATTCCACCTGAGTATTTTTCTACCCTGACTTCAGATATTGTGGCTTCCTTAGTCCATTAAGGATGGTGGCGCAGGCAGTTCATGCACTGCGTTACAAGCTGGAAAGTTGCGGGTTCGATTCTCGATGGGGTCAATGGAATTTTTCATTGACATAATCCTTCCGACAATACTGTGGCCCTGGAGTCTAACAGAAATGAGTACCAGACATATTTCCTGAGTGTTAAAGGTGACCGGTGCATAAGGTTGAAAACTTTACCACTTTCATATGCTGACTGTCTCGAAATCTGGGAGCCTCAACCGCCTGGAACTCTCTGGGCTTGTCCATTCCTGTACAGGGATTGCTTTACCTTTACCTTTACATCTTAAATTAGACCATTACCATAAATTTTTCATGTAACAAGAGCACCAGTACACAAACCCACTCAATCTTGACGTGAACGTCCGTGAATCCACCGCGTTGAAGGAATGTTGTAGAAGCCCCGTTATGTGGCGAGGGGACCTTGTGCTGTTGTTCCCTCGTGACGAAAAGACACTGGGGCGTCAGTGTCGCTGTTTGTCCTCTTCGTGCGCATGTGCAACTCTTCGACAGTAAACTGGCTTTTGTTCCTTAGCGCCATGTAATGCACCCTACACCTCCACAGCTGACTAGAAGCACGCATGGATTTAGAACATAAATAAGATTTGCTTACGGATCGACGGCCATTCATCGTCGCACACAAACATCATAAAGAACTGCAATACCAACCAAGTATAGCTTGCTGTCACACATAAACACTATAATGCTGTACAACAATATGCTACACGTTTGGATTCATCAGAACCATCATGGGGCACAGTACAGAAGTTAAACATAAGTACATTTCAACATACAAATATACTTATGTGCCTCTGTGATGGTTCTGATGAGCCGAAATATGTAGCATATTTTTGTGTAGCATTAAAGTGTTGTGTTTGACGGTACACTTCCTTTGTGTTTCGGTTATTGTTAACGTAGTGGAATGAACAGGAATAAAATTAAAATTCATGAAGAATTGATTCAGGAGATCAGTGTGTTGACTTGCCCAGTGAATCACAAATTTTCGGATTGTGAGTAAAAGGTAAAGGTAAAGTGATCTCGTTAGAGGCCTGTTGTGGCCCAGAGGATGGGTAGACGTGTAGCTCTACTCTTTCATGACCGCGGCACTAGAAGGGAGTGAGTGGTCAGCAGCAAGCCCTGGCCGCACTTTACCCTCGGGAAAGACCCGATACCCATTTTACAGGAGGCTGGGTGGGCCCCAGGGCCGGTCTGAACGGGCGGAAATTCTAGTCCCCACCGGAATTCGATCCCGGACCGTCCAGTCCGTAGCTCAGTCGCTATACCGACTGAGCTACACGGCCCACTTCCGATTGTGAGTACCCTTAATAAAAATAAAAAAAAAACTGTTTGCTCTTCTCCAGGCATCGTTAAGTTTAATCAGTTCAGAAGGTACTTAATGACTGATGAATTATTATGAATTAATTGACACTTGTAAAAGGATTCACATTTTAAATACCACAAGAACAAATACTGTGAATGCGGTAATGAACCTTCGGGTTCCATAAAATGCGGGTAGTTCCTTGACTAGCTGCGATCCGGTTAGATTCTCAAGAAATAATCTGCACCATGGAGTAAGTAGTAAGTAAGTAAGTAAATGCAGGAAAAAGTACAAGTGTTTGACTGTACATAGCTTGCAGGGGCTGGGATAAAGAGGAAACGAAGCGCTGGGTTAGAGGAGAAAACTTCACGCGAAGTTATGTTGCCTTCGCGAAACTCTTGAAATGAATCCCGCCATTATCGGCGATCGGTGGCTAGCTGGACCGAAAACACTTGCTGATTAACCAGAGACAGAGAAAAGATGTCTCTCTACCCATCACAGAATCTGCCCAGCCAGCCAACTATCCATTAGGTACCGCTGGACGATTTCCCAGAAATTAAAGCGGCCGGAGGGTGAAGCTGACAATTCGTCTCCATCTGTTGCCGAGAAGTAAGAAGGCACGTAGCTGGATGTTCACTCCCCCATACTCGTGGCGCGGTACTTACGTAAGGATAGGAGCAAAATTACCTGAACTTCTGTTACTGCTGTGGATTAGCGTGAAACTGCAAAACAGAACTTAGTGAACTGATCATTCCTCTTTATTTCCGATTTTGATGAGTTGGTTCAGGTTTACTATTAACATATTTCGTTAGACGTCATATTAAGTTGAACAATCTTGGGCCCATCAGTTTTACGTAATAGTAATTTGTGTACTGCCTTCAAGAGCCGGCCCTGGGTCCCATCCAGCCTCCTGTACAATGGGTACCAAGTCTTTTCCCGGGGGTAAAGTGCGACCGGGGCGTGCTGCTGACCACTCATCCCCTTCTAGTGCCGCGGTCATGAAAGAGTAGAGCTATACCTCTACCCACCCTCTGGGCCACACCGGGCCTGTAACGGGATCACTTTACCTTTTACTCCTGCTTGTATCGCGCACCTCTGCTAATCAGCAGGAGCTGAGAGAGTAAAAGACATTTGTTGTTTACATAAAGCTTACACTATATTGATACTTTTTTAATTCATTAAAAATATTATTAAAATATTGTTGTCTATGTTACGTTATACGTTTATTCTTGATCGTTTAAGTATATCAGCAATTAAAATATTAAAAGTGGTCTCCTAGTATATTTATATTGTCATTGTGTGCTCGTTTTGTACATCCTTCGAACTGGACACAGAGAGCCTCCGCAATATCCATGATTCCTTCTCATTCGTTTCACAAGAGAACTAGTTCAGAACCTTCTTCTTTTCCGTATGTTGCTGTTTTCTTCTTGTTCTTGTGTTTGTAACTCCTGACGGTATTTTATTTTATAAATTCTGGTTATACTGTTAGTAGAGCTTTTTGTTTTTGCAAATATTGTTATTAAAATTGTTTGCATAAACATGTCGGATAAACAAATGGAATTTTTGGTGTCGCCAGTTAAGGGCAGAATACGAAACGTAAGCAATATGAGGCACAGGCAGCCTGTATACATGTAATGTGGGGTTTATTTGACTGGCGTGAAATTAACAATAAATCCGATCGACAAATTTACCGTAGACAATAATAACAAATACGATGACAGCCAAGTCATTAGGTTTACAGATAATTATGCATAAGATCCTGCGGTCAGACGCGGTCCCCACATCATGATCTCATTTTATGTTCCTTGTGCAAAGAAGAAAATACCTTGAAGTACTTTCGTCCTTTATTTTGTGCTTTATTTGTATTCCTAAATAAGATGCGGCCTCACCTCGAAGTCGCCATACAGTCGGGATGATATAAAAATAGAAATCCCTTTGTCTAAATGTTATTTTTTTTACATTTCACGTCCCCTAAGACTTCACACACAAGCAGCAACGGCCTCCGAGTGAGGACAAATGACGAGCGGTAACCGCGCTGACGTTCTTGCTAGAACAAACAAAAGAATGGCGGTGTACACACAATGTTACATGGATGATTATTACATCTGGCTTGTGAGCTAGGCAGGGAAAATTGAATTATTCAAGCGATGTTGTTCCCCCAACCATTCTTCCTACTGCCGCTCATAAAGAAAGATTTTAACCCCTCCAGACAGCCATTAAATAAAGGATGATTACTTGTGACATGGCGGAAAATGATTCTGGAATCAAATGGGTTTATTATTAAAGGTTCTAGCATCATTGACTCGAAGTTTTCTTCCTTTGTGTTTGTGCGAAGTTAAGAGGCAGTTATGAAAATCGTATACCTTCATGTGTGTACAGATCAACAAAGTTTATTTTCCGAAGGTGATCTAAGTCTCTGTGTTGTGTAGCGCACAGAGCGTTATTAATATCAGAGTGACTGTTGGGCAAAGACAGTGCTGCTGTGACTCGGGTCCTCGTGTTTAAACATTTAATGGCTACTCTGCTTTTACGTAACGTGCCGAACAAGTTGCCTTAGAATAACCCTTCACATTTTAAGGGAAGAAGCAAGGTTTGTTTGTTGACAAATGTAAGACTGTTTGGAAGGTTAGGTTTAAAATTTCATATAAGATATTAATTTCTCTGTAGAATTTAATGATTTGTCAGAAATGAAGGCCGTAAATACACATTACAAGGGATTTTTGCAATCACCAGTTCATAGGATTTTCATGTAATCATCATCAGTCAGCTGTTTGGGAGTGCAGTTTTGAAGATTTCAAGTTGATAAGTACAAATAGTTAGTTGTGATAAAGGTAAAGGCAAAGTGCATCATAGAACAGGCCACGAAGGCCCAGAGGGGGAGTAGAGGCATCGCTCTACTCTTTCTTTAACCTCAGCGCTAGATGGTGTGGGTGGTCAGTGCCACGCTTCGGCCGCTTTACCCCGGGAAAGACCCAGTACCCATTGTATAGAAGGATGGGTGGGTCCCAGGGCCGGTCTGGACGGGTGCGGAAAATCTCACCCCCCCACCGGGATTCCATCCCCGGACCGTTCAGCATGCGCATTGCACGCTGGGTACCACAGCCTACAAACATACACTCGGAATATGTAATATTTATTGCTTTTCCGCAACAGCAATTGTTACGCGAACGCGCCTCAGTGTTACGTTATACGTACAGTACATTACCTGTCGGCCTTGCGTGGTTTCATATTTATTTTGCAATGATTCTTGACTAGGTTGCTTAAAATTTAGGTATTTATTTTTCTATGCTATCCTTGACTGAGAGATATTAACTCTCAGTTTAGTTTGTGGTTCTTTTAGACAAGACATAAATTACACTGGATTTTTTTTAAATGGATAGTATTAAGTTCAATGCTCCAGTTGAATTCCTATTGTAAAAAATAGCGCTACCTTATATTAACCCTTTAGAGACGAATGGCAGACTGCTTTATTTAAAGAGCCGGTTCTTATCGCGCTATAAACACTTTTCATCTCGGTTATAAAAATCGATTAGTTTATGTTATATGGGGCAGAAGTCGCTGTTTGTTCTGAGATAAATACAAAAGCAAACGAGTACACTGTGGACAGAATGCATAATTCTTAAGTGTTAAATCTGTTGGTGCGCGAAACCAGTAGTCTTGAAAAGGCTAATTACTTCAGGATGACCACGACAAGGACCACTACCACCTCCACTATTACTACGGCCACCAGCACTACCATCACCAGTCATACCGATACTGCTGGTGCTTATCTTCGTAATTGAAAATATGAGAGCAACAGAGAAAATTTCTAACAGCATCCATGATCGTCTGTTTAAAATATTGGTCGTAGTGCCAGGTACAATTTAGCTGAAAATGAAGACACATGCACCAATATCTTCACTAAATTGTGGGTCCCTTTAACTAATATGGTAGAACCGGCACCGAACTGTTCAAAACGTTAGCACAAAGCATTTCTTTCCTGTCCATTTCAAACAATTACAGACCGCAACCGGTAGCAGAGTGGATCAATAGGCAGTACTTTAGACGTGAGTCTGTTCTCCATCAAGTCTAGTCTACTTAAATAGTGAGAGATGTGATAATCACAAATTTAAACTTCTTGGATATATACTGCTAATGGGGCTTGTAAAATGGCTATTTTCATGCTTAATGCTTAAAGTGCAGTTACAAATTATCGAAGTCATTTCATTTCTATATCATATTCGAAGCCAAAGTCAGGCAAAATTTCACAACATTGATTAAGTTAAATTAACTTCAAAAAACGTTTCTTGTTTTTCCCCCACGTGAAGGCATCATTGATGGCATCCTGTCTGGAAACCTTCCCAAACGTTACTTCAGCAAGACACATTTTATTCTGATTGTTTTTCACACGATTTTCGATACTCAGGATGCTACGGATCAATGTATATCGTGTTCCAGTTTTCGCTGATATAACGGATTCTTCTTGTACCCCCACATTTAAGAATTTAGTTGACTGAAATCTGGATGTTTGGGTGGCCAGTGTTGTGGACCACCATGATGAGTGAATGACAGTACGATTTTGCAAATGTGTTGGGCTCTTTGTTAAATTTAAGGGAGGTCATTTTGGATATATTGTGTACATCAGCAACAAATTCGCTACGCAAGGAATTATTTCTTTATTATTATTATTATTACTTTATTATTGTTGTTGTCGTCGCCGCCGCCGCCGCCGTCGTCGTTGTTGTTGTAATAAGGAAATGGTAAGTCCGTAAACACTGAGAGTAAGACCTATGTCTTATGAAGTTTTTGGCTAGCATTCTCTCAGGGGTGATATTAAAAAATGTAGCATTGAATCAAACTTTATATCTGAGTGTGATAGGATGTTTTGGCTCTGTTAACAGGTTCTTAATTTATCTGTATGGACTGCTGGATACGGAAATGTCTGTCACCTAATGTGTTCGTTTATTATGCAAACCAGATGCATAAAATAAGATGCATTTGATTGGTATAATAAACGAATACATTATCCCGAAATGCACGGAATGGTCTACTATAAAATCTGTCAGCTAATTTGTGTCCCAATCAACTTTTGAACCCTGTGCCTTCTCAGTGCCTCCTCCTTCTACGGAACAATTTGTGTTGCTGTGTTGCTCGTTCGTAATGTTTGGCGCTGTGGCAACGATCCGTCAAGAGACCGGAAGAACACGTATCGAACTGAAAGAAACGGAGGCAGAATGGCTACGAAGATAATCATGTATCGTAGCATATTCTTAGAGTAATGACAAAATTATCCGTGGAAATCCATCATAAATCTGCACGAGGTCATGACAGGGTCATTACTTAGTTCCGTCGTGTTAATGTTTCCGGTGCGCAGGCATGACGATGTGGTCTCGTAAGTAACATTGCGTACCATGAGACAGGGCCTAATGATCGTAATGTGAAGGGACCGTTTTGCTATAACTTACTTACTTACTTACTTACTTACTGACTCCATGGTGCAGAGTCCTTCTTGAGAAGCTAACTGGTTTGCAGCTACTCAAGAAATTCCCCGCATTTCATGGAACCCGAAGGTTCTTTACCGCACTCACAAGCGTCCGCCACCTATCTCTATCCTGGGCCAGCCCAATCCAGTCCATATACCCACATCCCACCTCCTGGAGATCCATCCTAATATTATCCACCCATCTACGCCTAGGTC
>Ga0123352_10007118_pt1 | contig 17205 bp, 9 predicted proteins | sample TergutLab28metaG_FD_89700 | JGI IMG/M metagenome (GOLD analysis project Ga0123352, IMG submission 89700) | Labiotermes labralis P1 segment gut microbial communities from Petit-Saut dam, French Guiana - Lab288 P1 | ecosystem: Host-associated > Arthropoda: Insects > Digestive system > Gut ... | reverse complement strand
ATCGAATGACTGCAGTGGCTACGGTAATTTTATCTTTTCATCTTTACACAAAAGGAGTAATCAGTCACCCTGGAACGAAACAATATGGCCCAATCGTTGTGAACTAATAATAAGGCAAGAAAAAGATAAAAGCGGAAAAATGAATCAAAACGTTATTAAGACCATATGAAATAATTTGCAGATAATTTGGCAAAAAGTGGCTAAGATAGCATAACATGAAATATTACTGTAATACAAGATACCACGATAGTAAAATGTGGCAATAGGGTACAGATTCTGGAAAAAGAACAATATCACAATAAAACCCCCAAGGTTAGAGCTTAAAGAACACTGGGTGGATACAAGACATAAGAAAATTTAACAATCGTAAGTAAACGTTTTATGAACGATAAAGCTAAGTTTCCTGGACCTGCACACACACGAAGAAGAGACAGACCGAGAACATAAAGTGGATGAAGCTAGATGGTGGAATGTAGCTTGAGTTATTAAACAACAGGGCCGAAATAAACAGAAACTTCTACAAGGTGTTGTAAACAAGATAATACAGTTATTCCGGGCAGTAAGATGCCCAATTAGTGAAGCTAACACGAATACTGTGTAATAACGTACCACCACCTGAGTCGAGCGAACTGAAGGAATGTATGAATCTGATATTATGCATATGCAAATACTCTAAAAACTTACGATTCTACGGTCACATGACGAGATGTAGGGTTTAAGGTGTGTCTGTTATACACTCCCATCTCGGTCAAATATAAGAGTAAATCGTCAACACCGTGTCTTGGTGGTATAATAAATATTCTACTGACGAGTAACTACTGTCGAGCTTTTGTAAGAGACTTGGTGGTATAAATATTTCTTTTTATTACAGAACGTCACGTTAGAAGGCTCAATTAGTAATCAAGCGCACGGTGTGAGAGGAAGGTATATCCTTTTAGGTCCACGGTTCGAAACTTGCGAATGAACATAATGCGGTTGCGGAAGACAATTGCTTCCGGTGGCAGAGGAGTGTTTGAAATAGAGTTGGCTGAATGTAATGAGAAATACTTTATTAAAACAATGTACTAAACTAATATAAACAGAAGTGTAGCTTTGGGTTAATGAAATTTTAAGATAAGAGTAATTACAACGAGCACTAAAATAATATAGCAATTTTTAGGCTTGTTTTGAAAATTGCGAAAAGCGACTATTAGCTCGTCCCTTCCGTCCGTCTGTTTGTATTCCGCCTGTCCGTCCATCCGTTCGCATGGAATAACTCGGCTCCCACTGAAGAGATTTTTATTAAATTTGATATTTGAGTATTCATCTAAACTGTGTCGAGAAAATGAAAGTATCATTGCAACATGACAAGAACAACGGGTACCTACATGAAGACCAATTTACATGTTTGACATATCTCGAAGAAAACATTCTTCGGACAAAAACTGTAGGGAAAATACAAATACATTTAACATTCGATTACTTCTATTTTTTTCGAAAAACTTGCTGTTGAAGAGTTCTTGTGTAAAAGTATGGTAGAGCCGGACGGGCCACATATGACAATACAACACGACGTATGTATGTACATTCCATGCTGGATACATAAGGCTACCTACACACTCTCACAATATGTAGTATTTCTTGTTTTTCCACTGCAACAATGGCTGCACGAACGCGCCTCAATCTGACGTTATAAGTACACTGTCTCTCTTGTTTATCAAGCAATATAACCTTCGTTTATTGAAATCGTAAGTTAAGCACAATTACAACAATCAGGCGCTTAACTATTTGCTTTACTGCAATTTGTCCATACCTCTACCGCACATCCAACGTTCCCTCTAATTCTTTCTACAGCTGCTCGGCCCTGCTACTGCTCTGAAGAGAAAAATTTTACAGGACCTGAAGACTGTGCGACACGTTAAAGAAATTTTTGAAATATGCATAACAAGAACATTTACCCTGAAAATAGATAAACTGCTTACGTTTTATTTTATTTATTAATTTAATGGTAAAATAAAATTCAGTGCCACAAGGAAATTTATATCTCTCAGTAGCGTTTTCTAAAGAAAACTCCATCTAGGCGGCAAATATTTAGTGTGCATGAGACTATTTCACTTACTGAGCGGCAACGAACCCGCGACGCTAAGAAGGAACATTGCGGACATAACATTCTTTTTTTTATCTGTCACTAACTCCCAAATTAGAAATTTATCTTCCTTCTTATCTTTTAATTAAACCATCTACCAATCCCTTAGCAACGTGTCTTCTTCTACTGGTCATTGTAGTAGGCAAATTAACACTTCACAAATTTACGTAAATCATATTATGATATTCCTTTAACCTCATTATGAACAAATTGATGTCCGGGTGAGGATGATAACAGTATTTCGATAAGTGTAGGTCAAAAGACTCACAGGGTTTCATTTTCGGCAGCGCACTGCTCCTGTTTTGATGCAGGCTATTGTCTTTTAATTGTGTTAAATAATACAATTTCATGAATAATAATAATAATAATAAATGGACGTCCGTCAGCATCTAAACACTGAATGATCGTGCCGTGCGTCATAACACACACTTCCCATCATCCTGATTAGATGTCCAGTTAGTTAAATATGAGGTCCACGAGACAGCAGAGATCTCGCTGACGACCAGACAGGGACTGTCAGAATACCGACGACACAGTGAATGAACAAGTGAAGGGCCAGCTGATCCTCTTACCTACCTGCATATCGCTCTCAGATTAAGAAGAAAAGCAGCTAGAAATTGTAAGCGGAGAAACCATTTGGAAGTATCAGTTATAAACGTGATAATAGAAATTGATTGACAAAAAAAGAAAGGTAAATAACTTTACTCGAACCTGATTGACTAAACATATTGGTGGATGTGGGTGATAACAAAGTTACGTCAACCAACCTGGCCAAATATGATTGTGCATTACTTTTTTTTTGACAGGGATGCAAACATGATTAACATTCGTGAACGAAAACGGATAGAATCTTCGACTGGCTTGAGAGCTACCGGTTAATCTCTTGGACGAAAAAGGTAAGATTTGGACGCCTACGTCTGGCAGTGTACGAAAACTGGTATCCCGTGAGAGGATATGAGTTGGAGTTGGCGGTTTGGATCGCCAATCAGTTTGGAGGTCATCGGAGCGGAGAAACTAAACCTGCTCGTCAGGAAGCAGAGGCTAACATAACCTCATAATCAGAGTTTTCGTCTGAGTAATTTCAGTACAGAAAAGGTGATGACAGTCCGGACCAATAAGCTTTCGGCGTCTCTCATACTCCTAATTCTGCTGTGCAGTGAGTGGGAGATGCAATGAACTGAGTTCAGTACTAAGGCTCCAAAATAATCACTTAATTCGTATTAAACGTAAAAAATATCAGTGGATAAACATGTGTGTCTGATTTGGATCAGAAATAGAGAAAGATTAAGTGCAGTGTTGAGCAGATGCCCAATGGATAGTTTACTGATAGTGAGGTAACAGGACTTTACGTGTACAGTAAGTTTGTACGTAGTATGTATTTGTCAGACTTGTGGAAGGCTCTCCCTCATGCTGCCCCTCCCTGCTTATCACTTCAAGTGACGAACTTCACCAAAGTTCTCCAAGTTCAAGAAACTGCAAAATCACTGCAGGATTGGTAAGAGTCCGCTTAGTTGCAAAAATTGAAGCGTCCGAACATCTGAGCGAGGCTATGTGTTAGTAATCATCAGGCTGATGATAGCAGCGACTTCCGTTATAAGTGTTTGACAAATGGTTGCCAACATTTGGAAAAGTAAAGTGTCCACAACTTTTTATTCCAGTGGAGAAAATGTATACCTGGTGGCATTACTTGGGATGCTCAGACTGCCTTGACGTATTTATTACAACAGAGAAAAATCCAAAGGATGTCACAAAATATTCCATCAAAAGAAAAATGGCTAAAACTTGACTTAGTTTGCTCAAAATAGATCGCGAGTGGGAGCAATATAACCGCGAAAAGGAACTTAGCTTATACATAAATGGCGAAGCAGCTAAGTGACTATCAGTTTATCAACAAAAATTGACCCCCTTGAAGTGGCCAGTGTTTGAATACACATTACACAAAGCGCCTACAGCTATATTATGTACTGTAATTGTCTTTATCTTCACTTATTTTAGCCACAACTAAACAGGTGAAGACCGATCACCTGACTAGCAGTAATCAAAGCAGCGACGTGTGTGCCCATATTATACGTTTCCTACAGCTCTATGTGCTTAAAAATTCCCTACAAAGAAACAGCTTTAGTTAATAAAATTGTTGTAACGCAACGACATGTTATATTATGAGCCATTTTACAAATAATCGATAGCTGGTATTCACCTACAGCAAAGAGGCTTAATTTAAGTTCTTTCAAAATATTACGAGTTGTCTTCTTCACACTCAAACGTCTGGACTACAACAGAAATTTATGTTGGCAGGAAGGTGCAATACTTGAAAATGACAGCGTAAATCCAAACACTGTTTTAATCAGTCTCGTCCTTATAAAGGGTCAGGTGTCAATAGCTGCCAGTTTCTGTCCACGTCCTACTGAACCCTGGTAACTTGGTTTATGACCGGAAAAAATTCTGAATTTTCAACACTTAAGTGTTATTTGTAACAGAAAGTCACAACGCCCCATATGAAAGATGAGGAAATCGGATAATCCTTGGCATAACCTTAGGGGTCTAAGATCAAGAATTTTTTATTAGGATAAGGCACCAAGAAGCGAACTGCAAACAACAAGATCTTTATACATGTTACAAAAGCTTCATCGTTTTATGTCGTAAGAACGGTATGAAATATTTTTAAAATAAAAAAAAATCTATGTAAATTCTCTGCACAAATACGTGCTCTCGAGAATTACTGCAGGTAGACATGGAGCGTTTTCTAGGTAGGTGTAATAGTAGATTCCTTCCACTGATAGGAGGTTTGTTCTTTGTACCAGATAGAATAAACTTACATTATGAATCCCATACTTCATGTTGACCGGTTTAGTTCTGTCGGAATTTTATCGATACCTGTCTATTTATATCTTTTATGATTTTAATAGCAGTTTTAACCTTGAAAAGTACCATGACGAGTCCGTTTACTCTAAGTGTTTTTCATAGAATACAAAAGTTTGCTTCAAGTAGATGGTTTTTAGTTTATATTAGCCATACCGCACATATTCTTAATTCACTAAGTCAAACAACGAATACACTCAACAAAATGCAATAATATACAAAGCATAAAATACAATTCAAAACTATTAAACTCCTAAATATTTCGGCACCTGAGTGCCATTCCCAGGGAGGCTATTAGAACAAGGAACACAAGTCCAATACGCCAATCTAGGTTTTAATTGCCCAGAAAGGTATCGTTAAAATAAAATGTACTAAAGTACTAGCCTGTTTTGAAACAGTTCTATTTCTAGATTCTAGTGTTGCCGATTTTTTTCTTGTTACTCACGGCACTTCAACTTTTACGTCTCTACCTATAAAGCTATTTCAGGCAATGTGCTCGTTAACTTTCAATTAAATTGAAAACTTATTTGAGACAAGGCCGGTCCGTGCAACTGACCGCTTGGAATTTGTATGATTCTGCTCTGTACTATAAATTAAAATGTTTCCATTCATGACTGAACAGGGCCACTCTATGGAAACAAATGAGATATTACATTTGTACTGGGCGTAAAAGGAAAAGAACTTTTTAAAGCAACTTTGATTGAACATAAATCTCAATTACATAGAAGTCAGATAACCCTTTGGGCTTGAACCCACTATCTGTTGGCTCCAGTCGATAAGAGTGGTTACACAGACTGAGCCACGAAGAGATATGATGTGACGAAAACTAATATCACTATCACAAAACGAAGTATAAGTCCTCTCTCAATTACTGTTGTGAATGACAAGAACGCGACCAGATAAAACACGCAACACGCACACGAGACTTCAAAATAGCGCATAGAATTGTAGCGGGGTTAAGTGGAGGAGACAAAACACTTTACATGAAAGTGAATGTAGAAATATGCCTAATGTCCTATATATCTTAAATAAACTGTATGGAAAGATGTGGCATGAATTCGTCTTGCTTGAAATAAGTTCCATTTGCTATCTCATATGAACAAAATTGAAGCTTCGTGCTAAACGGAAGGCAAAATTTCTTGAATATCTGAGCGACTATCGCGCTTCTTAAGTACAGCCTTCCCATTGCAGTTATGTAAGGAAAGAACAAACAGTCCGGATCAGGAGTTTCCTTTTGGAATGGGGGGGGGGGGGTTCCCGGGCCACGTAAGGCCAACTGACGGACCGCATGCGGCCAGCCAGGTTGTGCTGCTATGCGACTTGCCGCCATATTTATAATTTTTTTTTGTACTTTAAAAGACCACAAAATGACTTAAAATTGACAACGTATACTACGTACTGCGATATTTACACGTGCTGGGCTCGAATCAGCCCATGATAGTCGTTGTAACACTTTGTCAAAAGGAAATGTGTTTGGACACCTCTTGTCGTGATGGTGTACGATACAGCGAGAAGGGGAAAGAAACAGTTCTTTTCACCCACCAGTTGACAGTGACATAATTACTACAATTGTCATCATAAACACAAGTGTAGCGTAACTTCTTTCGGTCGTGTCCATAACAGATGTATTTATTTACTATTACGTGGTTACGTTATTGTCTTGTCGTCTTCATCTGTTATGTAACTCTTACGCTTAAACAGCACAGGCCTAAATTAACAGGATTTAAATTATTTATGACATACATGGCCAAAATTATAATTATGTAATTCCTACATTTTACATGACCTCTTTTTTTACTATTCGGGTATAGATATAAAATCCAACCAATTGGCCAAAAACAAACAAGGAAGAGGAAGAAGAAGAAGAAGAAAAAAGAAGAAGAAGAAAGAGCAGATCTTTAGTTCCTGAATTTAACATGCTGCAGGAATCAGAACCAGCTGTTGAAGCCGTATCTTTTAGGAACAAACACGACGCTGGGATAAATTTTATTTATTTTATACAAATGTCAGTTCGGCAACACACCATGGTTACAAGAATCTAGATGTACAATAATAGAAAAGTATACAGCAGGTCTCTGTCTGTCTGTCTCTCTCTCTCTCTCTCTCTCTGTCTCTCTCTCTCTTACATCACATTTTTGTAAAAACTTCTCGGGGTATGATGCCACCTAAACCAGCGGATACGAATACTTACGTATTGTTTACAGATATAAGAAAAACGCCTATTATTGCAGGAGAGCTATTAAAATACTTCTCGTTTGCATGAATTCTAGTTGCTTAGATGACGTCGTTTTGGGACTTCTGCAATCTACGAAACTTACCAGTTCTCTCACTGAAATATTTTGTCTTAAATTAGCTTGCTGAAAACACCTGCTTACATAAACTCAGTTTTATTGATTTACATGTGTTCTTAACCTCCAAATCTGTAGATGTAAACTCTAATTCATAAATTATTCCGGTTCATATTTAATAAGTTTTCATCCATGCACAAAAATTCTTTACCTTATTTGATTATTAATATTATTATCTTTGTTCCATTCTCATCACCATCATCATAATCTTCCTCCATTGCACTGAGGCGTGCTGTAAATTAAAGGATTAAATGTACGAGTGTTCGTAAATCGCCCAAATTGCCAGCAGATATCCACGTTGCGTCCAGCTTGATCTATGATTGGCAGTCCTGAATATGAAGGCTCTCCTCTGAGCAGTGAAGCCTTGTATTCTTATAGAAATGTAGCGACTTTTTTGGCGCAAACTGTTGCCTCCTTTTACACGGTAATTTATCTTGAATTTGGAGGCACCAAATTTTTCAGTAGGTTGATCAGTTTCTACAAACTACACGGCGTCACACCTCAGAGGACATTACACTTCAAAGACATGTTGTCTGAAACCTGAAAGTAATTGCAGGTTCAGATAACGCTATAAAGAGTGGCATTTAGAAAATACACAGGATATTACAGTGAAGACACTTGCTTACACCCGGTTTTAGGCTGATTTGCTTGTTGGTTGTGCAAGCCCTCTTTGCATCATAATATTCATGAGGAGGGGACTGTTTGTAAAAATCATTTCCTTTAGGAGGCTTACATAAAAACACTGCGAGCGGTCTACACGATTTAAAAAGAGCATCCCTCTATGTCCCAGATCATGTATTTTAACGTGGCTCATGAATGTTCAATAAAGTCTAAACTGTCATTATAGCCGTGGGGACCAACGTGATAATAATCATCGCGACAACAAAGTTATATTTGTTCAGGAAACTCTAAGAGAGCTTTATGTAAACACTAGTTAAGCATTTCCTCATGCGAATTCCCCGATGTAAGCCACAAAATAAATTGTATTTGAGATACCAGGAAATACTGCATTATTACTACGGCATAAGTCACATTATGCAGTTTGGCTAAATTTATATTATTAACAGTGGTACACAACCCGTACGAATAAGCAAGGAATAGTTATTTTCAAGACTGAAACATTTTCGGGCGGTACCAAATAACCACCCATTTCAAATATTCACGTTCTGATTTCACATATGTTTCAACCTGTGACTATATTATTGGAAGTTACATTGACAGTGCTTCCAGTCTGTCACATTGCAGTGCACGTGTTCGTACGTTTGAAAAGAGGCACTTTTTAAGGTATTTTCAGTTTGGCACATGAGATGTCGGTCAGATCCATGCCGAGGACTGTGAACGCTGTAGAACTCGGCAGATAAAACTGGTATGAGATTTCAGGGTTTCAAGTTGGTAACTATAAAAACAACAATCTTTTTGGAGTAGGTGTCGTGTATTGTGGTATATTTTTATTGACACAAAAATGAGATAGTACCTACCAGATTAAATGGCGTAAGTTCCACGAAAATATGTATTATATATGGGAAATTTTGTTTTGAAAACATGGCTTTAAAAGACGTGCAATATGAAATGACGTTTTGTAAAAATATAAAATCCGCTTCTGCACCCAAATATTTGGCCCTTACTGACGAATATCTTAACACTTCAGTGTGAAATGTATCGTTGCTTAACTTTCGGAAGTGGGAGAGGAAGGAAACTGCGGTACATTATTTTCAGACCAATAAAATTCTGTTCCTCAGTAGCCTATGGAATACGACGGACTTCTGGTACAGGTATTTGTGTCACTCTCGCATTGCCGAACGCACGTGCAGAAAGTTAGCGACAGGCTACTCCGACATGTTAGAAGGTTTCACTAAAATGCTGTAACAGGATCCGTCAGCTACTTCAAGACGAGCTTTCCTTTCAAAAAAGTTACATAATTCCTTCTCCACCTGATAAAACTAACTTCGGCGAAATGTTCTAAACGAATCCTAGCTCATTCTCCACTAGGCTAAGATGTAAGTTTCGTGTCGCCCCTGCAGTGCAGTATCGGACATCACCGATAAAAGCGCAGGGTCACTGTATCATTCGTTGCTTGCTTGCAGTGTAGGCATAGTGTGGTACTCGGTTTCCGCGTTCCAACCCTTACATTTTTTAAATCAACGAACAGATTTCAAATAGGCTTAGTGCTACGTTTTTACACTTAAATATATTTGGGGAATTTAATTTTTGGTCTATGTCGGACAAAATTTACGAGAAAACTTCAAGTTATTTGACGTTTATGTGGGAATTTATCCATCTTATCATGGAAATTTCGCACCCACATGCATAGCGACAAGATGTGTAGTTCAGTTTCTAGAAAAATCCATGTAATACGCAGCTGTTAAACCAATCCCGAAAAACTATGGTCAAAGTAAGTAACAGACTAAAATTTACTCTGGCCGCAAACATCTGCTGAAAATAATTATTTACTGTTTCATGTGAATATTGCTCCACCAAAGAGTTAGAAATGCTTGTGCTGTAAAAACTCAGCGTATGCACTGAGCCTCACCATTTAACAAAATATAAAAAAAGCAACTTTACTCGTCAGTACTGCCATTTACAAAATTTTATACCGTCAGGGACATCTACAGCTGGCTAGCCAATCACTCAGCTCGATAAAGGTTACAGCTAGCTTAACTCGATAATGGTAAATACTCGACCTAGGATTCAGGCGACAGTTTTGCTCCAAATAACCACTGACACACGTCAATGAATTCCTCCTGCATAAGCACATATGTTTCTATCGACGACTGAGCAGATACCGCTCGCCCACCCTGCTGGCTGTTGACATTACACGCGACAGAATATACAATAAAACTTGAGTTCTCAACTACTATGCATGAATTACCGGTAAGATCGTGCGTCTACGTCACGAACAATTAAGAAATAGGTACAGTTTACAAAACGTGGCTCGTTAAAAGCGCAGTGGTTCCTGTATATGGAACATGTTGTTTGCATACTAAAAGGAAGCTGCGTATTGTCCACATAACCTTCTAGTTTGTATGATATCAAAGTCAGCGATCGATCTTGGTAATTGGGACTACGACATAGAAACTCAGTTGTAATTAATAATTAGATCAATTTCGAACTTCAAAGAATAAAGCAAAAGTTTATGTAACGCAGAGGTTCTTAACATTTTGTGATGTGGACTCCTTGGACAGTCGGCAGAAATCTACGGACCCCTTCGCAGAAAAATTTATTTAAACGCATAAAAGAAAATACATACATATAGAGTCTATATCTATGTACTGCAATCTATAATATAGATTTTTATCATTTATTGTGGAATGAAAGCCTAGATTTCGGTTAGGTGTTAGTGAAAATGAAGGTGTACCGTTGTTTGCCCATCCAAGTTCACAGACCTCCTGAAATCTAACCACGTAACTTCAGGGAGTTCGTAGACCGCAGGTTAAAAACGGCTGATGTAAAGGCAGTGACAGCATGAAAGCATGTCAAGTATGTCATGCATATAACATTTCAAAGTACAGGCTGAATACTGGAAAAAGCTGGGCCACGTAGAAAATTGATATAGAAGTGCGATTTTGTGATGTAACTAGAACCGAGTACGTAAAGTTGAAAGACAGAACATTCTACATAATTCTAAGGTTATATTATTCAAACATGTTACAGTTATCAAATGTTGGTGGCGCTGTTGTGCTTTCCCATAGACAATCACAGAAGTACTCAAGGGAAACTGTTTTTAAATTATTTGTGTAATTTCTAATCTGAGAATAGAACACTTTTTCGAGTTCCAAAGTTTCAGAAATCTAATACCCACTCTTTTACACATACCACGTAATCGTTTATTTCACTGCTGTTTCCTCTTCTTTCTTTTCCTAATTATCCAGTCTTTATGTCTATAGAGTTCTCAGCAGGTGTTTTACAACTGATGGAAAGAGTAGCTAATTTTTGGAAATTTATATCTATGTAAGAGTACACGAATTCCTTCTAAGTTTATGAAACTGTGCTTACGTACATCCTCCTCATATATATTCTTTGTAAGGAACTCAGCAGCGAAATGATTCTTCAGAAGCTGTGATTGTTCTACTAGCTAAGAAACTCTGCTTCTTTTATGATAGCCGAAAGTTCAACACTGTGTTTAAAAGAGCTCGTCACTGAGTCTATCCTGAACAAGATATATCTATACCACACCCTCTAATACTGTTTCTTTAGGATGCAATTTACCATAAACCGCAAATCTAGCTTAGAAACCCTTAGCTGATTCATTCTTTCTATTTTAGACTAAATTTCCGAACACAGTAACTGTCTTCCCTCCCATGTGTGCCACATACAAAGCCAATCCCATTATTCTCGATTTCATGCATTCTCTCCCTCATATATATCCTTACACACAAGGTCAGGCCATTAAAACAATGAGGCTGCGCACAGCTCCTGGGATTCACGTGTCATCTCCAAAGGAAATAATGCGGTACATACAGCTGGAAATTATCCAGACCCGTAGCAAGCCGCACTCCGTTGTCCTGCAATAACGTCGAGCATTATATTTTTTAAACACGTTCGCAAAATTTCGAAAAGCGACTATTGGCTTCGTCATGTCTGTTTGTCTGTCCTTGTGTCCGCATGGAAAATCTCGGCTCCCACAGGACGGATTTTTAAGAAATTTCATATTGGAGGATTTTTCGAAAATGTGTCTAGAAAATTCAAGTTTCACTAAAATCTGACAAGAATAACGGGTACTTTACATGAAGACCAAAGTAAATTTTTTAGCATCTCTTGCTCATTTCTTCTTAGAATGAGAAATGCTTCAGATTGACAGTTTATATTCAATAACTTTCTTTCTAAAACCTCTCCTTTAATGAGGTAATGTGGAAAAATACTGTAGAGCCGGACAGGACAATGTGCCGAATGCGCAATGCATGCTGCATACCTAAGACTACAATACACACGCAGAAAGTATAGCACTTACTGCCTTTCCACCGAACAACGGCTGCACGAACGCACCGCGATGTTACGTTATAGTACATTGCCTACCTTGTTTATGCAACTTTTCAACTTGCGGTATCATTCGTGATGAAAGGAAAACTGAAAAAATTAAATCCCAAATTTCTTGTGACATTGAACACTTCTGTCTCCAAGACCCTTCTATTTGTTACACGATGGCAGAGTTACTAAGGGGTATTCAGACAAAATGGTTTTAGTAGCTGCTTCGAGGCCCGGAAAGCTTGCATTGTGCAGTCTGAAGTTTCCGATGGAAGTCGTTGGAAGGTGTAACATATAGAAACAATAATCTAATTAAAGAGGAAAATAATGAAACCAGTCGGGTTATTTTACAATCACAAATTTATATGCACTGTGTTAAATGTCTATTGTTTCTTCTTTCTCATTTGGATCTCTTACGACTTTTTAACACATTGCATCTGTTTACCTTGCTACTGTCGTTCAGTGTAACGTGGGGGGATGCGTAAAATTGGCATATAGTTGTAAATAACAGGATAATTAGCTATCCGAGAAGGTAAAGTACAGAGATTAAGAGTCTTACTGAAGTGATAGTAAAGTAACATAAAGATTCCTAATGATGGGAAGGCAGAAAACCACTACAGTCGCCATGACAGTATATCTGTCCATCGACCAGAGCATAAGACGTCTGTTACTTCAGCAGTTAGCGGTTACTTAAGTACCAAGGAGGTCTAAACTAATTTTGGGAAGATTCGTCCTTCAGCCTATATGAATAAAATAATTTGTGTGTGTGTGTTTATATTTCTTGTATACTTTGTGCAATTTGTGTAAAATGTGCCAATCTGCATTCATGTTTTTGTGTCTAGCATGACAGACAGGATAAATTTCAGGTACAACGCAAGTCTGTCCATATCAACCCGCTTTCAGCAAAACATAAGATGGAACATTATTCCCTGTACTCACTCAAGTACAATACCATGAAAATGTGTGGGGGAATGGAGATAGACTCTAATTCCACTTAGTCTTACTATCGGCACTGTCTGATTATCGGTGGTCAGCTACACAATCCGGCCTCATTTGCTCCCCGGGAATAAACACTCGGTAAGCGTTGGTTAGCACACCAGAGGGGCCTCAGACCCGGTTTGGATTTGGTGAAGAATTAGATAATTCTAGATTTCAGGTTTCCGCTGCGAAGTAGAAGAGAATTCCGTTCTTCTGCGTTATTACGCAACGTGAAGTTATAATTCCTTACCGATGTTTCGGAAAAACGTATCGATCCATCTTCAAGGGTCAACAATCCAAGAAGGATTGAAACATCGGAAATGAGTTACCACTACACGTTGCGTAAGAGCCCAGAAGAGCGCAGTTCCCAATAAAATAATTTGTGAGGTTGCCTGAAGCCTAACACAGATCCTTCCATCTTCCAGCACGTTCCCAAATCGCTATAGGCTACTAAGCTGTCCCGTGCCTCCTAAAACAGATACTAATATTTTAATAATACATTATTAGATAATTTAATCCATAAAGTACAAAATAAAGTTACATTAATTTATGGAATTTTTATACCAAATTGAACCTGCTCCATTTATGAATTTTTTTTCTAATTACATTCCCATTTCTTGCATTGTGGTCCTTTTCAGTTGCCATAAACGAAAAACCAAGAAAAGAATTATGAGCTAATTATAATATCAACTGATATGTTTTCAAATAATGGCGTTAAGGAAGCAAAAGTAAGAATTACATTTTTTAAACAATAAGCCTTACTTTAAGTTAACTATTTATTTATTTAAATACATTACCCAAGCGCCAGAAACCGAGAAAGAATGAGGATGAACAGCGTAATTGTATTAGGATGATTATGGAGAGAAAGGTGCGATATATACAGGGGCCTGTGTAACTCATGGCCATTTTGCCTAATTCGAGTGGTTAGTGACAGCAAATATAGCCCCACAGTACTCTTCCTCAAAATAGAGACTTTAATCCGGCCCGTCCTAAATCAAAGAGAGGGAGTAACTATCTTCACACTACCGTACTGCAGTTGATTCAGCAGAAAGGTTATGGGTTTTGTCAGCCTGCCCGCCATGAAAGACGCGGTCTGAGTTACGAAAAACTTTCTTAGTACAATGTTATGCTTCACCCTCTATCACCGTCTAACTTGCAATGACGTCACTACATAAAAAAATTAGAGGAAATTCAATGAGATGGTGGAGCAGGTGGCGCTGCTGCCTGGAAGTGATAACATCCTGTCGATGCGATTTATAGTCATCCCCATCAGAGTGCAGTAACGGACTACAGTACGTAATTACAACAAAAGCAGTACAGCCGTGCAAGGAGAAAGTTCGACATTTCTGAGTAAAATTCAGAAAGACTGAGAAAAGTGGTAAGGAGTTTAGTTTGATAGATTCTGCGATATAATACTTCTAACTGGCTCATCCAAATAGTCTGAGTAATACATTAGGGCCTACAAGTACTGGTTTATTAACAATGTGAGACCAGTCTGTGAACGAAATATTGATAAATATGTAGACGTGTAAATGCATTGTCATATGTCACAGATATTTTCAAACGCTTATGTTTTTGAGATATTTCACGACATTTTATAGAATACGATAAAGTTTTGGGTAGTTGAAACTGTAAGAAAAAAGATATTTTGAGTCAGCCGTTTCGAGTATTGGGTGAGTTAGATAAATTTCCGGGTTGTGTATTTTTTTATCTGAGCCGATTAAACATTTTCAGGTAGGCCTTTATATACGAGTGCAGTCGAAAACGGGCCTTTAGGTAACCTAATCGCGATAACATATTGATTCTTTGTTCAGCAGGAACGAGTAGTCTATTTCCTCTATTATATAATAAGTATTGATTATTGAAATTTACAGCGAACTGTGAAGGATTAACGGGCCGGCCATTGGTCCTTTATGGAGATATTACCTCGATATTTGGCGGGTGGGCCGATAAATGAGAAAACGTATTCAATGAGGAAGATAATTAACAGTAAAGCAATCCCTACACAGGCCTGGAGAGGCCCCTAGGGTAGCACGTGATTGAGGTTCCCAGAATTTCTAGAAAATCGGCCCATAAATGTGGCAAGGTCGTCAGCCCTTCGCACCGGCCGCGAGGACGATACGCACAGTAGATCGACTTAGACTTGAATAGGGTAAACACCAAAGTGAAACCAGGCGCTTTACTGTCTAGTTTAACGTGCTGAACTCTCAACCATATGTCCGAAGCAGAATTAAGATTCAGTTAATATCCTAACTGAACAAATTATTACGGAAGATGTATCAGCACGGTTTTTGCAGAGTCTGTTTGTAAGGACACTGTATTAAATCGAGTCACTTGCTTTCCGCCTCATAAATTTACACAGTCACCAATATAATATAGAAGATTACAATTGAAATTATTCCAGAAATAAGATGGAAAATGCGACATTTACATGCAAACTTGTGTTTAAATATTAGGCTTATGCTTATTAAACGTACAACATTATTTCGACATTACTTTTGAAATTGTATTTTTAAGTACTTGATAAATAAAAAAGCTGAGAATGCAGCAAAGAGACTGCTACAGGAACTGCGTTTGAGAATATTTTCAACAGTAGCCCGCACAGTAAAACTGACGCAAGAGCAAACTTCAGTCTGGTGGAAGCTTCGTCATTGTGCTGTTTAATTCAATTTCATCACCTCGTGCTTCGTCATGCCGTTGAAGGTTTTTCTGGATGAGAGGGAAGTGAATCGATACCTTCTCTGAGCCCACACCAAAATATAAGAGTACTTACCAAATTGCACGTTGATATTTATTTTAGGAGCAAATTCACGGAAAATCTCACGAAGCAGACTCCATACAGAGGTAATTAGAGTGGAGTGTATGTACTTGTCTAACACAACTTTATTTGATGGTAGAGGTATATCTAGCATTTACTGCATAAGGTAGAACTAAATGTTTCGGCGCTTTTACAATGGCCATCTTCAGGTTGTACATGAAATACTTAGTAAGTCGTTATACGAGACTTAATATTGGTTGTATACAGTGGGGAGGTAGGAGATGAGGTGGACACGAGATCTCGTATGTGTCATGGAGGTTGGGAGGGGTGGGTACATGGAGTTTTTGCTGTTATCCTTATGTATATCTTAATTTATAACAGACAGGGAATAGAACACCTTAGAATTTAATAAATACATAACACCTTTGAACACAATTTCCAATGCTAAACATCTGCAGCTCCTGGAAATAGCCTCACGTAGTTTCAAACACGCACACGCAATTTAGTATATGCATTTTATACAAGCAATCGAAATATCAAACTTTCAATTATGTATTTGGAAGAGATGGGCAGTCAAAAAAATGTATCCGAACTTTCTCGCTTGTGTAAATGAACTGACGGGGCACGACTGGGCAACTGATAACACAAAAATAACCCAGAGAGCAGATCGTTAACATTTCACGGTAAATATTGAGAGCAAATGCTATACAGTATCGTGTACAAGTGGATTATGAAATAGCCCTAAACGAAACTTCTGCTGCAGCGCATAAGCAAAAGTCTTGTTTGCCTTATCTATGACGTGGCTTATACTCGCTGAAACAAATTCACGGAGGATTCTATGTTTTAAGAACTGTCTTCATCAACTACATGAAAGTGTTTACTCATAGCCAACCTCGAAGAATCCATCATGTCCGATTTCAAACACGTGTCAACGCAACACCTTGAAGTTTGCGGTACTGAAGGAAATCTAAACACTGGAGTCCGAATTACTTTGTTAATTCAAGTACTGTTATCCAAACACATTTTTCAGAACATTTCAAATTTTCAGAGTTCAAATAGCGGCCACTTGATGATAGAAGCTTCTGCAGAACCAAAGTAAACTTTACCCAACAACGTGTGGACTTCGACACTGGAGTGCAGCGCCGAGAGTAATTCGACGTTGGCCTATAAGAATT
>Ga0123352_10007113_pt1 | contig 17214 bp, 6 predicted proteins | sample TergutLab28metaG_FD_89700 | JGI IMG/M metagenome (GOLD analysis project Ga0123352, IMG submission 89700) | Labiotermes labralis P1 segment gut microbial communities from Petit-Saut dam, French Guiana - Lab288 P1 | ecosystem: Host-associated > Arthropoda: Insects > Digestive system > Gut ... | reverse complement strand
GATACCACACCATCCCAGCCAAACCACAACGTAACACCAACACACATCGAACCAGAACAATACAACCCATGAAATAACTCATCAAATAAGTCGCAAGCTCCTGAGGATGGATGTATTAACATCAGAAACATGTTGAGCAGTAAATAATGAAATAATAAAGCAAGTGACATCAGTTTGTTCTCTCTTCATTTAGCTATCAAGATGATGCACGGTCCAGTACACATGAGAGTATTTTATTTAAAATTTAGGTCACTTGTCACTTGCTATTGCATGTTTTCTGTAACTAAAAATTTGATGTGTCTTTAGTAACAAATATAGAAATTTATGTTTAAAAAGTAAAACTAAAAAGTGTGGTGAAAATATTCAGTGGTGGAGGGAAACTATATTATTAACCCTTTACCTGCTTACGTGGAAAATATGGTGAGCTCCGAATAATGCTAGCAAAGAGCAGATGGGATTTAACTGGGCTTTTGAAGGGTTAAAGTGGACGGGTGCTCTCTTGAACTAAATTTGTCCTATTTGTCCTCCGTCCGGAGCCGATACCCTGCTACCGCATTACGAAGTTTTGCATTACGAAGTTTCTCTCCTACCGCTAACGTGAAGCCCACACCATCAGTACGGCTCGTTTTACGAACGCGAAATCACTAATTCAGAATATTCTGAAAAATGGAATGCTTTGGAGTTATCTAAGCCAAGAGTTAAGAAGTAAAGGGCCATTTTATAAGTCGTTGTTTTAGGGTATACTTTTTGGAATTGGTGTGAAAATTTTGAAACATACGCAATAACGTGAGTTATATGGCCACGCCTGTGCGTTTTGTTTCAGGCAGCAAATATTTTATTTATAATTTTTGGTTCATATTCCAGTGGATCGGGAAGGCAACCTTCTGTTATAAATTTGCTATCGTGGGATAGCAGTGATTCTACATGCTGTCTGCAGGGACGTATACCAATCATAAGAGCAGAGATGGCCTGTAATGACGTCTGTGGCACAGATCGATCTGGAATAGTAATTCGTGTAGCTTTATCGCCGCAAATTAGTGTTCTGTATAATAATAGAAGTATGACGTATGCGGAATGTGGTTTTCTGTATCTTACCAGTTACTGTTGGGGCAAAACGAGACTAACGAACGGTCTAGGAAGAGTCTGAGTTTAATAAGGAGATAGCGCTCATATCGGAGTGGTCGATGAAACTTGCAAAATTTCATTCTTGAGACTTGAAATGGTGCCCTCAAACGCAAGTCACAAGGGCCGTTACTGTTCTGGCCCTAAGCTATTCGCTCATTCGTAACTCTAGTGTGAAGGATTGTACCGTAAGCTCGGCGGGATTTCAATTGTCTTTTGCCTTGTTAAGACTGACCAAGTAACTACACGACACAGGGACTTTTAGACAATTAATAGTTTATTTTGATCTGTTGAATTTGAAGCTTCGTAACAGCTTCAGGAAATGTTAGTTCAGTCCTGTCTTTAAAATTGAAACCGGTGCATTGGCCTATCAACAGAAAACCTTTTTCCCATGATAAGTGAAATTCTTGGATTAGCTTGAGAGCTTTTGAGTTTTTTGTTGTAAGGCTTTACAATCGTAATATTTTAAGTACTTATCATCTACTTCATTCACAATTTTCTCTCTTAAACTGTCTTGTAACGCTTTTCAAATATTTACCTGAAAATATTAAGAGAAACACGAAAATACCGCGTGAGTTATCTGACTTGAATTTCAACTAATAACATGGACCTGAAAGTCACTGGTCTCTGAGTTATGACTCTTCGTTCATTGCTTGTTATTTACTTAATTTTTCGGAAGGCTTCAGACTAAAAACTTGGGCAATCCTGAAAAAGGAATAAACAAATCCTCCGAAACGTCGGTAGCTATTTATACCAGTCCACATGTCAACGTAACCAAGCGAGTTTAATTTTCAGATGAATTCTCTGCAGAACTAACATCACGCAACACAAGCAGACTGTAAGACAAGCATTTGCAGGCCCACATAGCACGAGTGACATATCAAGTGACTTTCGTTTAGGTTTTGTTATTTAAAACTGTATTTTGTTGTTGTGTCACGTGTATGACACAACTGTGAAGTACCAATGAATACCTGCCTGATGACCCTTCAAGTCGACATGACATCCGCTTAGCACATCATAAATGAGAGCCGCGGACTTCATCAGTACCTTGACAGTTAGGGTTCGTGAGCAGGAGGTTATGACTTCACGGCTGCTGATGCAACTCTACTTCACAGTACGCCTAAACCTGCCAATAACGGAACTGCAAGGGACCTACTTTTTTCCGTTCCAGGAAATTTAATAGAGTTGATTTTGGATCCTCGGGATCCATTAAAAATTTTTCGTTGAAAACAGGTACACATTATGCCAAGATTCCGTTTGATACAAGTTTCGCTATATAGTATAACACGGAAATCCCTCACAAACCGTCGATTTCAAGCACCCGAGGGATTGAATTATTGCCCACTCTTGCCACCCGCAGCGTCTGATTTTATGAATTAGTTTGTAGGCGCTTTCGCAAAATTGCGAAAAGCGACTATTGACTTCGTCGTGTCCGTCTGACCGCTGTCCGTCCACATGGAACAACTCGGCTCCCACTGTAGGGATTTTCATGAAATTTTGTATTTGAACATCTTTCGAATATCTCTCAAGAAATTAAAGTTTCATTTCAGTATGACAATAATAGCTGGCATTTTATACGAAGACCAATACACATTTTTTCGTGTCTCACTCGTTTCTTCTTAGTATGAGAAATGTTTCAGACAGAAGCTGAAAATAAAATCAGAAAACACACACACACACGCACACACACACACACACACACACACACACACAATTTTTAATAACGTTTGCTCTAAAGTCGTGGCGTTTATGAGATATTTAGAAAAATATTGTATAGCCGGACGGGTCACAGATGGGAATATGGCGCATGCGCATTTCATGCTGGATACCTAAGTCTACAAACACACACTCAGAGCATACAACAGTTATTACTTTCCCACTGCAATAATGGTTGCACGAAAACTCCTGAATGCATGTTACACGTACATTACATGACTTGTTCATTTGTAAACGTACTGCAACATTCAATGTCAGTGCACCATGAGATACACACACATTCCATGGCACTGCACCATGAGATACACACACATTCCATGGCACTGCACCATGAGATACACACACATTCCATGGCACTGCACCATGAGATACACACACATTCCATGGGACTGCAGCACAAGTGACATCCACAATTTGTTGTACATAATACCATTGCATTGCATCTCGTGTGCCAACGAAATTGTCAAATTTTTTTGTGATTGTTTTAAATAACATTCCGACAAAGTAAACAAAATAACATTTATTCCTTATTTACTTACCAATTTCCTATATGCTTCTTTCCTAGGACCATCGTCAGAAAACTAATGCAACAGTTAGCTCAAAATTAGAAAGAATATCGAATATTTTAACAAGTGACGTGTAAATAAAGGATAGATGTTTGCGTACTGTGATCATATATTATTAAACACGAATGCGTTAATAGGGCAAGGCTCATAATTAATGCACTTATAACTATAATTTTGCGCGAAAGAAAGAAAGAAAGGGATTTTTTTTATTTACTTGAATGAGTATTACCACCTGCTGTGGTTCACCAGACCCTGAGTATTCGACAAAGCATAAGGCCTTGTTAGGAGACGACTTTCAGTACATAAAGGGATTGATATTAGATTGTTTGTACTGTAACAACTGAGGAAGGGAGACCTTCGGAATGGTTCGACCCTTTGACGGCTTTTTGACACGGGGCAGAGCCTAGATAACCGCAAATTGTAAGCTTGTGTTGTTATACAGTAATATCGAAAAGATTTCGCGTGGGACAGACTGGGGAAAACCGCTCAGAAACCACAGTGGTGTTACAAATGCCCTGGTCAAAAATCTATCTGAATACTTCTACAGTTCAATTCCCGCACATTACCGTCGGGCCTAACGTGTTCTACCGTTGTCAACTCTTCCAGTTTGTCGCCCATATGACTGCTGTGTCTAGTCATGTACCGCGAAGTAGTAGGCCTAATGGTTATAGTCAGGTATTTGACTAAAATGAAATCGAAATTTGTGTTAATTTCTAGTGGCAGTAGTTCTGAAGAGTTTCATTTGTCGATGACTTTCAGCTAGTAGAAACATCTATATTCGGGTCGTCAATCGCTAGCCTCTCATCTCGGAGGCTAACTGTCTATCCCAGGCCAATCCATGCTGCATTTGTGTCAGACGCAGTGACTCTGGGACATGCTTCTGTTCGAGTACTTTGAGTTTCTTCCGTTAGTCTAATTCTACCAGTATTCCACGCTCATTAATTCACCCTTACAAGACGCCATACAAGATTAACCACTGAACAGGTCGTTAAATAACGTACTGAAAACTTCTACTTTCAACGTGAAGTCCGACAAAATGTAGTTCCTGGCATGAACTAATGTTCGTAGCCAGACTTTTATAGTTGCTTGAGTTAAATAGCGTCTTTCTGTAGTCTTAGTCTTGTAAGAGAATTCTCTTAGTAATACAGCTTAAAGGGCATTATTCATTTCATAAGGTATTCTCTGTTATCTTAGCTATTTTCCCCTTTCTAACTCTACTCCTTCTCAACCAGTCTTAGAACAGGATGACCCAAAATGTTTTTCCTTAAGGTACTGGATATATTTGCACACCGCTGTTAATATGTGGTTAACTCGGATGGTACCGGTGTTCGCGGTTTTACCACGCACAGAAATCTTAAAAATAAAACAAGCAAGGGGTTGAATAAAGAGAGAACAACTTGATGTCACTTGCTTTCTTATTTCATTATTTAATGCTTTAATGCTTCCCTCTAACAAAGCCTGATCAGGCCACGTTGGAGGGAAGTAGCTGCACCAGTATTATGACCTGTACCGGAGGCTGCGATTACAGTTTTTAGTACTCCTGACGATTGGTGCTGTGACACCCGAAACATGTAGCGTGACTTTGCAGTAAATAAATATCTGCATACTCTTGAATCTGGTTGGATTTTTATTAACATTGTATTAAGATGCACGGAACCGTGAGCTTAAAATTTAACAGTTACTAAATCGGGGTGCACACGAGTGACATAAGGGTCACATCAAATTTCGTGAAAATCACATTTCGTGAAAATCACATTGTTCAAATGTTGAAATGGGAAAGAAACGCACACACAACATGGCGACCTTGAAACTCTACTTCATTCACTTTATTATAACCAACTTATGCACTTATATGTCCGTTTAAATTATGTTGATATTTTAAAACATTGAAATATAACACACTAAAAACATTGATCACTCCTACATGTTTCGGTTATCACATATAACCATCCTCAGGGAGTTCCTCGCACATACTAAAGTTACTAAATTTATTGCCCTTATGGTATGTTGGGAGCATGTCTTAGAATGTGTATGATGGATCTGGATTATCTGCTGTGTGTTTGTGAGTGTTCTTCTTCTGCCTCTGTGCTTCATTCTTTTTATGCAATTAGGAGAAACATTTCTGAATTTATATTACGATTTCTTTCCATTTTTTTTGAAGATGAATTAGTTCGCTGCCATCGACACAGGTACTGTAGCCTTGCATTGCTGAGTGATGATCGGTGTCATTGATGATATTTAAGTTGCTCGGCTGATGAAGAAATTCTCCAGCTTATGTTGGCAGCGGAAGTTTCGTCACCGCGAACACAAGTGCCCGGCACCTATCTTATTCTTAGCCAGTTGAATACTATACACACTTTCATATTGTATAATTTCATATCCCTTTGTCCATTATTCTCCCGTCTGCTCCTACCTCCAAAATCGCCTCTCCCATACATGCGTTTTTACTATAATTTCATATGCATTTACCACCTCTCCGATGCGCGATGCATAATAATATGAATTTTATCGGCAACCTCTTACAATTACTATTGATTGTTAGGTCAGTATAGTGGCCGGTAAGGATCTGGGTAATCAGAGTTCTCTATGAGACAGCGGAAGGTGTACCGTCTTCTGCCACCAGCTTCCTGAGTTGCTCCAAAACTCCACTTATTCATGCCCATTGGTTACCTTTGACACATTCTTCGGAGTTAAAGTGCATGTTGCATTAACCTGAGTCACGTCCCATCTAGTGTAGCCGTTAAGGTTACGTGAAACTCCTTGATGCACTTCTGTGTCATCATGTTTAAATATTAATCTTACTGTGCCTCACACCATTGAATAGCCGAAGCAATGACAGATAAGTAGCGGATAATTAATGACGTTAATTAATAACACAAAAAGGTTCAGAGTAAGAATAATTTGTTATATCGGTGGTCTAAGGTTGATACAAGAACGAAGTGATCGGAAGAATTGCAGTACAAGAATTTCGCTACAATTAATTAATAAGAACTTCTACAAAACTCAAGTGACCCTTCAACAAATCCGAACACCAGGATTTGGCACACCAACATTTAAAAGGAGCTGCTAAGCACTATGAACAGTTACGTTACAAACGGAACTGTGTCTTGGTTGATACGACTTTTGGAATGCTGGTCTGCATAAAGGGCTGATAAAGCTACCCTGCTTTTCTTAAGTGACCTTGTATAAGTAACGTAACAATAGTTTAAAACAGGCCATATCAAATTTCCTCCACTTTGCTTCCAATTAAACATTCCTAAATTGTCCTACTCGTAAATAATTTAGTTGAAATAGCCTTATTAAATAAAACAGTAATCAATAATCATTTTTTAAATGGTGGTGCTTACTGATATTCAGACCCTACTTCAGGTGATGAATGCTGTGTAATATGTCAAGTTCATTTAGAATTTAGGTGCAGTGTTTATGTACTATTCTTAAAGACATGCATGTGTTAGAATTGCCTTTGCATCGGCCCACCCTTATGTTCATGTGATGCAGTAGTTGTTGCACTGGATGCACGTGGGCTACCCACATCTACGCAGATCCTTTTCTGTATCCCTTTTACGGGCTTAAATGGAGAATATTTTTATACACTGTCTACTGATTATATATTATGTTGTAATGTAATAAATTGGAGAAGTGAAAAACTGAAAAAAGAAATAGAGTCAGATTTAAAATCGTATTACCTTATCAGGAAGTAACTAAAAGGGTCAGTCGCAGTATGTCTGTCCTTTTCATGTGACAGTCCCTCATAAGAGCAGCGCAGATTGTTGCTTTTTTATGAGCTTCATTTAGAAAAGCTGTCAGTTGCTGAGATTGAGCAAAGCGTAGGTAATAAATTAATGAATGAATATGAAGCACTGATGGAATGATACTGACAGAGCAAACCTGATGCCTTTGGAGATAAACCTGTCTTAGTGCCACTTTGTAAATCCGGTGTTATTATGGAATGCAATGTTACAGAGCAGCTGACTAACACACTAAAAACAATACCGAAGTGAAATTACAATTACTCTCCTCTAATTTCTGTCACGCTATTCTACTTCCAAATATCCAAGGCAAGACAGAGTTTTTGAACAGTGTCTTTAAAAATGTCGAGAACAATTACTGCTATTTATTTATGAACAGCTATGTTTAATTCAATTCGTTCCCGTCTTCAACTAACGCTTAAGCAAGGATTAAAGAAGGCCAGGTTAGGGAGGGACTTACAGGCAAGGGTTCTTAGTTTCCAAATCCGCCAATCCTCGAAGTTGTCCACAAATTGTGAATCTCTATTTCGTAGCCCTCCAGTACGACGTCATGGTTTTTATCTACATGAGCCCGTGTCCTGGTTGTGGAAGGGGCGAGGTGGGGTGGGGGGTTATATCGGAGAGAACTCACAATGTCCAACTTTTAACCGAGAGATCAAGATTAATGAGTGGTTAAACACATTGAGTCAAACCAGTGGACAGAAGCCGAGCAACCAACCCCCAGAATTTCGATCGCAGCCCGTCCACACCAAAGCCAAGCTTTGGAGGTTGGGGGAGATTTAGCTTTATAGCAACACAAAAGCAAAGGAGATAACCTCCCCACTCTTCTATGCAACAACTACCCAACTACCCCCACACCCTATCTCCTCCGCCATTCATCCATTCATTCTTTATACGAGCACCGTCTCCGCAGGTTTAAATGGATGATAACATATGAATATGCTCGCCTCTATCTGTCCATCAATCTAGACGTATGTATGACAATGTTATGGATGATAAATTTGCGTGGCGATGTTTGTTTCTTTTTCCTTTTTGTTTCGCCCTTTTTAGAGCATTGTTTGAATTGTAGTATTGTTACCATAGGTTCTGGTTTATAAGTGAGGAAATCGCACGTTCTTAATTTGAGAAATGAGGAGTACATGCAAGGAGTGTATTTTGAGTATGCATAGCAGTTTATTAAGGACACGAAGTGAAAAACTTAAAAGCGGGACGTGTTTTTTCTCCTTGTATCGCTGTATTCAGTTGGCAGAGCATTTGCAACGCTTGTCCTTCACACAATTACGTAGCTATCGCAGTATCTGTCAATCGCTTTATTGTTAACTTATCAAACAAAACAGAAAGTTTTGACGGCTCTACATGTTTGCTGAACACAGGTGCCTTCCTTCTAATTAATGCCCAAAAATACATAGAATAACTAGAAATTCTGGCTTAAAAGTAAAGCGTATTTTTCGCTTCAAATAGCAAATACCACAAATGTGTATCTGTGCAGTTCGGAAATTAATATCTGTACACAGTTCTCATTAGTAACCTTCCAGATTAAGTTAAATTTGCCTGAAGTTTCTAAAAAATATTCTTATCGCTTTCATTTTTTGGGATTCGAGAGATATAAATAACCATACCATATGGAAATTGTAAGGACTTTATGACCTTGGCTCATTGAAATGCCAAGCTCCTATAGTTCCAAAACCTTTTAGCTATAGCTGCCAAACCTGTAGCTATAGCTGCCAAACCTGGAGCTCCACGACCTTTTTCTTATTTTAAAAAAGAAACATTACAAACTTTTATATTTTTCTGAGGCACTCAGGCATAAGCAATAAGAAGAACCACCCAAATTAATTACGAAATTATAACTTACTGCCTTTGATCCGCTGAACTTTGGCCTACACATTAAGTGTAATATTGTTATTAAAATGGAGTATAGGAATGCATGTGTTTGTAAAAAAATAATAGTAATAAAATCATAGTGATTATTTTATTTACCATATGCTTTAACATACAGAAATTCTACGTCTTTCCAAAAGTTTGTATTTATTTTATTGTAATCAGAAGAGACAACGACGATCAACCTCTAAAGAATGAACGGAATGATCTACATAACCTAGCGGTGTGTTTTCAATGCGCAGTATGAACTAAATATTTTAAGTAGAATACAAGTTAATGTTTGTCTTTAAAGGGTTGAATACGATTAGTAGGTGTAAAATGTGTAAAAATGTAAAGTTATTACTAGATTTGTAAGAGCTTGATAGCAAATAATTGTTTTACAAAAGCACAAATACTAGAAGAAAGCTACTGAACTAAAGCAGTTTTCGGTATATTAATGTGGACCTTACATTCCATAAGTTTCGGCGCTCGTTATACCGTGGTCGCGTGTTCGGATGGTAACATCTAAGCTATGCTCCGGATGTAGTAGGCTTCGAACTATATATCTTGGGATAGCAAGTGCCGGGTAACTTGAATCCTACTTAAAGATCTTAGAAAATAACAATTAAAATTATGGTCTAATTTTTTCAGAAAATGTATTTCTCATTTTTTACTTTAATTCAAAAATCACACAATGATACTGTGTTTTCCTTAAAACTGTAGCGCTGTCTCCTCTTGTTATCGATCTTTTACGCTGCACTTAAAGGAAAAGGGCACTTGAAATTTTATCGGCTAAATCTTCGATATGACTATCAAACGGGCTCTGCGCCAATCTATAATTTGTCATATCCACCAGGATCTAGAGCTCCACGTCGACGGTTGGATGTTTCAAATGTTCCCCTGCAATGTTTTGTACTTCAGGAAATTCAAAATTATCTTCTTCAAGGAGCAAGTACATTGTAGGGAAAAAGACACACGTGTATTCTCGTACTTCCCTCTTCCAGAATACCACCGTTTCTATGAATTCTGTGTCAGCTCAGTAACCGCCTGGTTAATACCGTGCATCGAAATACTAGTCTTATAGATTTCGGTAAAAATATCTGAAGAATATGACCACTAAGAAGTCGGGAAACTTGCAGCCAAGAGATAATTATTTTTAGAGAAAAATGTTTTGACCTCCTGGCGAAATAAAAGGAGTCGTTGAAGTTCCTATCTGTCTGACAACCACCTGATCTTAGAACGATAAAGAAAATGCATGCAATAAGAGCAGATATCTGAGCACATCTGGTTAAAGATCCTGTAGCTTGACGATATCTTTTTATAAAATTCGAAACTCGGAAAACCAATTTCATTGCCCAAACCCTCCCAGCATCCTCCTGGAAGCAAAGTTCTTCCTATGGAGAAAGTAACGGAAAATTTTAATCTTCTGATTGTTTTCATTCAGTCTTGCATAAGGCCTTGGATCGGTCCGAAAACTGCCGTTTCGCTATAAATACACAAATGAAACGTGGTAGCTTAGACTTCCTTCGTTCATAAAACAAATGTCATATTTCGTAAGAAATGTTTCTATCTTTGAATGATAACCAGTGGCCGGCGAAACAGATATTATCCCATATGTTTTAGCTCTGAACAGCCTAATATGCAGGGCTGTGTATCGTCACTCCCATCAACTGTGGAAGCAATCATAGCAATTATGTTATATGCTGCAACGCACGTGTGTGAGAGGAACCGTCCATTTATTAAAAACGATTATGGCGATCTACCCTGATAACTATATCGACGTATTCTTCGGCTGCGACACAGGTTAAGAACCCATGATATGAACTTTCAATACGACAAGTAAAGAAAAGACCTCAGTACCACCACGTAATCACCAGAACAATTGACATTTTTCCCAGCGACAAGCCGTCTGACCCAGAGGCCTACATCGGCTATCATCAGGTTATCGGCTATCGTCTCATTGTTTCATAAATAAACGTCTTTGAAATGTTGGTCGGTTATTTGTAGAAGTGGAAATCGTATGCGCAATATCAGAGCTTTTCATTGGCTGGAAGAAATACACTACTGCCAGCAGTCCTGCGAGGAAATTGTTATTGGTGGTGTTCTGGAAGTCAAAAGCCATTCTCCTTACTCAATTCTTGGACCATTGGGCACGGTGAAGAGGTGAAACCCGAGGTGTCTTAGTAGGTCCGAACAATGAGCCCAAATTTTTACTTTGCAGATTTCGAACAAACCATACTCGTATATCGCCCGTAAAATATCTAAATATCTGACACACTCTGTTGTCATTTCGTCTATTGAACATCCATGTTAGTTACGTAAGCACGAGGGTCAATAGTACAACGATGAAGTTACGTTAACACTTCTCGTATGACATCACACAAAATTTCGAGATCCATTGTTACTCAGGTTTTACTGTGATAATGTCGTTCCAGCATCAGAGTGTCGCATGCTCGAGTATTCGTATTATTGACAATGAAATATTTAAAATTACGGAGACAGGATAGCTTTTAATAGTCATATGTCTTGATCATATTTCAAGGAAGTTTTTCAGGTGGTTAAAATATATTATTGCGCATTCTGAAGCAAAAGTGCTGGCAAGAACACGGATATAATGATATCATAATAAATTACACAAGCCAGCATATACACAGTCTTCGTATTCGTTTGTGTTCTTTGGCCCTTTAAAATTGTCAAGACACTCAGATTATCTTTCATCAAAACATTATCAATAATAAATGCAATTTTGGACAGCCCAATATGTTTTTCTTTTTTTTTTGCTCGCGTTATTACGTACCGATTTCGGAACTTTTCTAGTGCTTGTAATTGTTAGGTGAGACATCTCCGTTGTGTATTTTCAGTGATTAAGGGAAGTATAATTTTTTAGTCTAACACATCTTTATTATATAAACAAAGTTAAGAGAACATTGCTACATGTTCCGGCTTACTTGAAGCTTTATTATACATTTAACACTTTTAAGCAAGGCCTGAAGTAAGCCGAAACATGTAGCTATGTTCTCGTAAATTCATTTATAGAACGAAGTTGTGTTACACTAATAAAACTACACTTATATTAATCATTTTCCAGCGCAGTCACACCTTACAAGTTTGTTCGTTCAACTTTCTTTAATCCCGATTATAGGAAACGAAACCTTGCCAACTTGGGTCGCCATCCATTGGCACAATATTCACATAACATTTTATCAAAATGTAACCATGACAGTCTGAGACAAGTGGACAAACAAGCAGACAGGAAACATGGACAAAAAAACACAGCATCTCTTACACGCATTCTTACGTTTTATTGTGTGCCTCGTACAAAGGACGCGTACGAATAACAATAAGCTAGCTTAAGCTAAGACATTTGTTAGTACATTTCGATGTTGAACATTCGTCTGAGATCTGGATTGTTCATTAGTGGTGAACGGTGAATCATTAATAAACTGTCAGGTTACTGTAATGTTGTGTTGTCTCACACACCTTGGGAAAGCGTGTTAAATTAACATAAACTATTTTAAGGTAGTGACGGTACTGACCCACAACATGGCTACATTGCGTATGGAGTCACATACCACGACATTCGACGTTTCCTTCCCGCCAGACGCTGGTTACTGTTACATCCTAAATCGGTCTCAGTACTTCTGTCATTATAATTAGTACATGAGGATAATAAGAAATGTGTTCGGTGGCTTCTCGAAATTATATTTCTCTGAGAGTCAAAATTATTTTATAAAGAAAAGAAGTAGTTCGAAGACAATTATCTATAAAATTTAAAACAAATATGGAAACAAAATTATTCGAGCATTCTTAGCAACGTAGTAAACCTAATTTAAAACATTCAGAGAAAATTGTTATTATAAAAATATTTGTTTTATAGCTTAGGTGTGTTACTGTAAACCGATACGTTTGATATCCGGACACAAATTATACGTAATTAACGTACGGCTTTCCTGAGCGCCGATTGTGTTCGTGAAATGTTCAGATTTGTAATCTTAAGGTGATTCATCCCAGTTGTGTTTGCAGTACGACCAGAAGTGTCATATAATCACTGCAAACACAACGTTTATTTGTCAGATATAAACAGCTACATATTTCGTCTACTATACGAATATAGCCATCTTCAGGCTAATGGCGAAAATAAAAGAAAAAAAATTTGACATTGAAATAAATAAGTAAATATATATATATATATATATACACACACAGACTCACGAATGAAAACCGTGTGAAGTTATAAAAATCATATGTGTGAAATGTAAAATGGAGTACGGAGTTCTTATCATAAAACCAACGAGACTCACTAATATCTCAAATTTAGTTTTGGTTTAGAACTCTACATGTTTCGGACGGTTTCTCCGTCCATCATCAGGAGTCTAGCAATGTACGTACAGCAATAGGTATATGTCATACCTATTGCTGTACGTACATTGCTCGACTCCTGATGATGGACGGGGAAACCGCCCGAAACATGTAGAGTTCTAATCCAAAAATAAATTTGAGATATAAGTGCATCTCGTTGGTTTTATTATAAGAATATATCACGATGCACGGTCCTCTGAATGTCAAAATTGGAGTACCGAGATTTAGTAATTATACAGTAGTAGTGATAAATTTACCACTAGATCTCAAAACTCCCACACAGCAGTGAACATTTTCTTTTGATTTTTGTATTCGCGATCAGCCTGATGATGGCTGTATAATAGTCGAAACACTTAGCTGGTTGTATCTGATAAATAGAAGTTGAGTTTAGACTCTATGTTATACTTCTGATTGTTCAGATTTTTGTTCCAAGCATTTAGAGTGTGGTTAGTGCACAAAAATAACAGGAATTTTGAAGAGACATTTAGAAAATAGGCTATATGTGTCAAATCCTGTAAAATATTTAGACGCAGTACAGCCTTCCAAAACGTATCTGACCTTGAGTTGGCGTGACCAGACTCCTGTCTGCTGTTATCTGTTGGTTTGTACATTCCTGCATGTTTGTCATTATTTTACTTATTCATAGCGGAACATTTACTAATGGCACTGAATATAGACAAAAGACAGGGGAGTTCGATTTATTATTGTGACCAGAACGGCTAAAAGGCTAGTGGCTGACGGGCCAAGTCAATGACACTCTCCGTAATTTGTGCAGTACGACTAAGAGTGGATCTGGCCCATTGAAAAGTCAACAGGAAATCACCTGTCCACCTGTTTCCTATTCTCCTTTCTACCGTACCCATTCCTTTATTACGCCCATTTTATTTGTCGTAGATATGACACTATATAGAAGTCGAGGCTGTCTAACCATAAGGCAGTCAGTCAGAAGTTAACATGACTGCGTCTTCTATAGGCACGAAACACACACACACACACACACACAGTCACTCAATCACAAACTGTCTCTTCTTATACAACTTGAAATGCTGGATAATATCGATGTAGTGATTAGGCTAAGTGCTGTGAAACCGACGACACGATTTTCATGTTACTGATACCATGCATGTTCCTACAATCGATATATGCACTTAATTCCAGTGCGGGCGATGCAGTACCTAGATTAACGTGTTGGATTGGTACTCTTTTGATCTAGAAGACTCCGTGACGATGGCACTCCGGTGACGAAACACGCATGAGTTTAATACTTGTCATGGAATGTTTTTATTAAGAGCATTTCTTGATTTATATGTTGATCGAGGACTCGTTTTTCGACTGCCGACCGAGGCAGGAGATTTGTCTGTCTGCTCTGGGATCACCTCAGCCTCCTTCTGTTCAATGGTTACCGCTAGAATTTTCCTCAGTTTTGAATTTGCAGAATGTTAAAGTTGACTACTTACCTGTATGTCGAGGTCAAGAATGCGGTGAACTTGCACTAAACCACATGAGTTAATGGCGTCTACAAAAAAAATACTTACCTTACGTAAATATGTACATGTTCTTTCCCAGCGACAGTCGCAATGTGAAAATGGTCACTTGCCTTTTTCACTTGGCATCCAGTAAGCGGGAAATATTGTATTCCTTTATCGGCTTACGGAATTCCATTTTATACTTATTTTCTTATCGAATTTACTCAAGAGCGTACTTAACTTCGACATTGATATGGAATTATTAGGTGCAATATTCTGAACGTTCTTATGGAAGTCCATTCATGTGTCTCTGGTTCATAACTGCTCCGACATTTGGTGTTCAACCAGAATGTACACACTATCGAAAAATAGCCGTAATTTAGATACCTGTAGAAATTTTACAACACTTATTGTATGAGGATTTGTGGAAAGAGTAGTGCTTTATCTGTCCAAAGCCAGGGCATAAACTTTTGGAATTTCGGTTCTACAGTGATACAGCAAGTGTATTTCTTTAAGGTAAATTGCCACTCCAGTTAATGTGACAGAATTTATGATATGTTGAGGAGGAAATTTTGTGTAGAATTCGAGGTTGTCACGCATGAAGGAATAAGAATGGATGAAATTTGGGGAATTCTTGTCACTACGCAGCGCATAATCGTTTGTCGTCTTGGTAGCTATCTAAGAACACAAAGACTGAAATATCATGCCCAAAAATTTTGCCACTCTTGTGCGGGTGTGGCACTTGGTGTCTCATATTAGGAACATAGGCTGAGGGTTTATGACAACAGGGAGCTAATAATGTTATTTTGGCTGAAGAAGGTGGGTGTAATAGAAGGCTGAAGAAAACTACAGCGTGGAGCTTCATGAGGCCTATTGTGCACCGAATATGATTCGGTTGATCAAATCAAGGAGAATGAGATGTGCGGTGCATGTGGCACGCACTGGCAGGAATATTACATAGAGTCTTTATGTAAGAAATCTTGAAAGAAAGAGGACACTTGAAAGGAATAGTTGTAGATGGCAATATACTACTAAAATTAATCTTAATGAAGTAGGATGAGAGCGTAGACTGGATTTTCTGTCTCAGTAAAGGGCCAAGGTTTGGGCTGGTCTAAGTACATCAACGAAATTTAGTGTTTTAAGAAATTCATTGACTAACTGAGGATTCATTTTCTCCCAAAGAAGGCGCTACTCCGCGGCGTTAGATATTTCGAGTTTGGCAAAGTGGTGCGTAGTCATGTTATTGACTTTCGGACTGTGACATCGTGTGACCGTTAGTTACGAGACTTTAGTAGGAGTACGCTGCCTTCACCTTCAATTTGAGTATCAGCTTTGAAGATCATCACACATTTTTTTTCGAAATATCTGGTTTCAAACGCTAAGATCACACAGTGTGATGGCAGCTTTTTGACAGGCCTACATAAGGAGAAGCTCTACAGTTTGTGCAATCCAATTCATAATATTAAGAATCTAAAGTAAATTCAGCGAGTGGGGTAATGCGTGTAGCATGAGTGCGGGAGATAAAAGAAATTTTGGGAGATACCTGAAATAGTCTTCTGGTAATCCAAATGATAAGTGTGTGGGTAAGATTAAAACATAAAGTAGTGATATTGGGGTGAAAATATAGACAGACTGCAGTTACCTCTGTATAAGGACCGGTCGTTAGCTGTTGTGAAAACAATGTTATCAGCCACGTCCTATGAAAGACGAAGATTTCTTGTGCATCTCTTTGACCCTTGTCCTTAGAGTTTGGTTGGTTATTTAGACAGTATTTGACATGAGGCTAATTACTTATTATTTTTTCCAATATCGCTTTACGAATAGTAATCAAATTTAAGTTGATACAAATCAATAACTTTTCCAACGAAACGTAGACGAGGCCAGGGAACAAGAGGTCTGGAAACATGTGTACGGATTAAATAGATAAGAGGAACACGGTTAAAGATGATCTCCAGAAGAACTGAATCTTCTACAGCAAGGCAGTGGGAATTTCAAACACAGACGAAAATTTTGTGTTACGTCAGGAAAATCTTAATTCATCTCCTTATTGTGGTCTTCTCTTTTGTGACAACATGTGGTCAAAAACTGAATTTTTTTTATTCAGTTCCAGCATATTAGAAAATAAGACAATTTACAAATACGAAAACAGTGCCTTACTGGCGGCATTTGATAAATAAAAAACTTTTAAATTTGACATTAACACTACAAAGTTCTACTCTCCGGTATTCGTGCATGTCAACAGACGTGATAATTAACCTTTTGACGCCTAATGTCAACTATAGTGGTCGTACCGCACTGCTAACCTCTAAAGTTGCATTTTATGTATTTATTCAACAAATATAGGTACTGAATATTTTAAACATGGTATATACTCTC
>Ga0123352_10007111_pt1 | contig 17216 bp, 11 predicted proteins | sample TergutLab28metaG_FD_89700 | JGI IMG/M metagenome (GOLD analysis project Ga0123352, IMG submission 89700) | Labiotermes labralis P1 segment gut microbial communities from Petit-Saut dam, French Guiana - Lab288 P1 | ecosystem: Host-associated > Arthropoda: Insects > Digestive system > Gut ... | reverse complement strand
TATGTTGAAGTTCTATTGGAAAATGCAATAAACAAAGTCAGTTAATACTATTGTGTGTATACTTGATTTAGTTATTATAAAATACTACGGGAATAACACTATTGAGATCAAAAGAATAGTCTTTACATACCCAGATCTACTACCATCCGCTCTCGTTGTTGAATTGGAACTGATTCATGTGTATCCTACGGTAGGTATTCATTTGTTGTGGAAGAGTTGTGACGTAAGACCGGTATCGATGTCTAGCTGGAATAGGGGATTTTGTTCGCCTCTGTTTTGTTCTGTTATGAGAGTACCATTATATTGATATGTCTGTATGAAGAGTTGTTCGTACAGTATGAATAATGAGGTCTTGTGTATTGGTTTAAGTAAAATCGTAGTGTCTGTAATGGTCCCATATTCATGTTGGTTCCTTAGAATATGTTGGGCATATGCTGATTGGAGGTTGTTTTTTCTGAGTGTTCGCAGTACCTCCATGACAGGTCTCTCTATATATGACATGTTGCATGTCTTGCAGGTAAGTTTATATACCCCACTTCTATTGTAGTCTGGTATTTTTTCTGGGTTTTTGGGTTTGATGCCTTGCTGTATTGTGTTTGTGCTTCTGAAAGATACAGATTAATTTACAGTGCAATGTCTGGCATGACAGACACTTCCATACACATTGAGATGGAGATTCCAGTTTCCTGGGATGTGATGGTATGATGACTGATGAATGCTACTGGGTGCTGGAATACTAATTTATATGTTATGTATGTAAGTTATATTGTTTAACAAACAAAAATGCTTGCAACCTTTTATCTCTACTGTCCTTCTTTCTTTTACCTGTTAAAATTGTTACAGTTCAGTAATACAACTGCACAGTTTAAATAAGTATTTGTGCATATGCAGCATATCACTGCTGCTGTGGAAGGAGTCATTAACCAACATTGTAGCTAGATTGTATGCAGCACCCCATCAGACTCTGTTTTTAATAATGTAATTATTTTTTGAACTGAATGAAATATAATTTTCCATAAATGATAAAATACCTTGTCTCAGAACTTCCTTGACTATAATTAGTGACTTTTCCATTGAGACCAGTGATAAAAATATGAATTTGCTATTACCATAGCGCAAACAGCCTAGTACATCTCTACACTATCAATCTCGTACCCACTTGCCTACCAGTGAGCATGCATGTTCAAGCGAAGTCTTTTAGCTTTGTTTTTTATAAAGCCAAGTCATTTGGCTCAGGAAAGTCGTTACAACAAATCTGTTTTTTTCCCCCTTTAAATTAGGCAGAAATAGTGGTGTATTTACTTAGTAGATATCACACATAAATAATTGTAATTGATGAAAGGTAGAGATAGGCCACATATGGACAAATACTGAACAAGGAACTTATAAGTGACAGGAAGTATGATGTCAGCAGTGTGTTTGTATCCCTTCTGGTTTGGAGACCATAGATTTTTAAGTGCTTGTTTTTTTGTTGTACAGATTGTGTGTTTGCGATCTTGCATTAGCAAAGCAGACTGCATTCGGGTAACAAGTCTTCTAGTTCCTAAGAAGGTAGTAGCTGCTCAGTTATTCCTACCATTCATGGAACAGAGAGGTTCATCAGTTATTCACAGAAGCATGCCATTGGATATTGCATAGCCAGATTAATCCAGTCGTCATGAAACAGTTTCTTTAAGATACAGCTAAATATAATCCTTCCTTTAACACATTGTTCTTCCAAATGCTTACTTCCCTCCTTAATATGTGAAGTGTGGTACAAATTACAAAATTCTCAGTGTGCAGTTTTATTTACCCTCCTATTACTTCCTGTCTTTTATGTCCGTCTGTTCTCATGCTACTCGGTATGTTTTCTATGCGAAGAAAATGGAATGGCAGTAACTAACTTGGCCTAATGTGCTTCTGTTGCAGTCACAAACAAGGACACCTCTGGAGCAACAGATGGATGAAATCTTAAACAACAGCCCAGCTGTACAGGAAGAAAGGAAGGTCTGTTGGTTTTTCAGAGTGTTTAGTATAATCTGTATGAACAATAAGTAGAGATAATTTATATTCTTTTAGTTTTGTACAAAAATGGATTACTAAGAGTCATTCATTAATGAGTCTAGCTGTCATGGTTCTTTGCTGGGAATCTTACTAAAGAACTGAAGGGACTTTATTTCTTAGTAAATGTCTAAGTAAGTAATCCGGCTAACTTCATGAAGCAGCACCTTGAACAGAAATATGGAATTTTTTCAGGTGATCAAGAAATATTCTATACTTTATAAAATCTTGAAGTTCATTAACATGTTCAAAAGAGCCTGTCATCATAATGTAATCCCCACTGTGTATTTATTTAAGTTTTATTGTCATGTTGTTGTTGTTGTTGTTGTTTTCCTCCTCCTTCCCTCCTCCTCCCTCTCCTCCTCCTCCTCCCACAACCATGTGTGCTTGGGTCTTTAAAATGTGTCTTCCCTGCAGATTTTGAGACTTTTTATGTGTGATTTTTGCTGTGCCTATTGATCTTTGATATGCTCACTGTAATAAATCTTGCTGAAGAATACAAATTATGCAACTTCTTATTGTCTACTAATTTTCCTGATCTTAAGAAAATTATGAATGATAATTATTATTTTCCTTAATAGGATGAAGAAGAGTATAAGTTGACTTTGGCTGAGATGCGTGAGCGTCGCAGAGAGATGGCCAGATTGCGAGCACAACAGTCATACATGGCTGTAAAGGCCAGCAGGCAGAAAAAGATCAAGAGCAAGAAGTGAGTATCAGGTTTTTAAATGCCGGGAAAAAAGTTTTTTTTTTTTTAAATGTCTGATGCTCCTGGTTATGGTTTAGTAAATATTCTGTTTACATGACTATGGTGGACATGATATTTTAGGTTCTGGTGGTAGTGAGTGGTCTTTATGTGTTTGAGACCTGAACAAATTGAATTGTGTGCATCCTGTGCCACATGGTTATAGTGCATCCCAGGCTGATTTCAGCACTTGCCTCATGTACTGTAACTTCTTCTAATTTCACCCAGAGGCTTGATACATGTTGTGATCGGTAGACTTGAAAACAAAAGACACACAAAAATTTGTATTATGTTCACTTGCAGGCTGAGTCAATAATTTTGAAATTAATTGAGCTTGGCCAAATGTCAGAAAATCTGGACTTCAAATGTTTAATCGTATACAAGCCAGTGTTCACATATGCTGTGAAAACAAACAGATTAGTGAATTTATATGTATGTATATATATATATATATATATATATAGTGTGTGTGTGCCCGTGTGTAAAACACACACTCACAACTTATGTGCCATAGGTACCATCGGATTCTGCGGCGTGAACGTATTAGACAGCAGCTGAAAGATTTTGAAGTACTTCAAAAAACAGATCCTGAAGCTGCATTGCAACAGCTGGAACAGTTGGAACGCACACGTGCTGAAGAACGGGTGTCACTCCGACATCGCAGTACAGGGCACTGGGCAAGGAATAAGGCTGTAAGGGCAAAATATGATAAAGAGGTTAGTGTACATCCATTCGTAATACTTTAGAGTAATCCACAAACACAGTTTCAGAATGTAAATGTGACAGTAGTTGCAGCAAAACCTCTCTAAATGGTTTAATGCAAGACACCTGTATTTACTGAAACATTCCTTATGGTCAAGGCAATACAAATAATGTAAAATTATGTTTAATATACATAAATGTTTTACTATGGAAATGGAAACCAAAAACAAGTGTTTAACAAAAAATTATGTGCTTCAATGCTATGTTTTTCTGTTATTAAATTTTACTTCTAAGTGTGCTTTCTGGAATATATCTGACCTGGAATTAAGGTGGATAGCTAACAAGATGTGCGCAGAATGCTGTATTGGAAACATAAATAAATTTAATTAAATAAAACGGAAAATTTGTATTCCTAAATAATAATATAGTATCTATGTATGAGGGCAGTCCATAAAGAAACCAGACGATTTTTTTTTAATGTATTGCTTTACTTACAAATTAATGAAACTTGTCACCTACAAAGTACTTACCTCCACTCTTGATACACCACTCCCAACGTTTGTTCCATTCCTGGAACGTGTTTTGCGGGACGGCGCAAAGGTCCCGTATCAAATTTTCTTCTTTCTCCTCTACCGTCTGAAATTGGCGACCTTTTAGTGAGGATTTCCACTTTGGGAAAAAGAAAAAGTCCGCAGGGGCCAAATCTGGTGAGTAGGGTGGCTGGGGGGGCAACAGTTGTCTCAAGCTTCATAAAAAATTCATGGATAAGGAGTGACGCATCAGCAGACGTGGCACAAATTTTGCAGCAACACAATGCACCTTCAGTTTTTCGGTCGAAATCAGATGGCAAAAACTTTTACAGATTCCTACTTCTTCGTCAACTTCACGGAAAGTTAGGTGACGATTTTGACGAATCACAGCAAGCACTTTCTCAACGTGATCTTTGTCCATTGATGTGGAAGTCCATCCAGATTTGGGGTCGTCTTCGATGGACGTTCTGCCTGATTAGAAACGCTGGTACCACTTTTTACATTGCTTATGGCTCAAGAAATCCTCTCCATAAGCCTGTTGCAATATCTGAAAAATCTCCGTAAAAGTTTTTCCCTATTTGAAACAGAATTTGATGCAAACACATTGCTCCTCAAGATCCTTCCTTTATCAACTTGCAAAAAATCAATGAGAGTACTAAATGCACTCATTCAAGCGCGTGTAACTCGATGACTAATTGACATGGCATGATGCTGCTAGTGTCAGAATGAAGCTTAAAGTCCCCTTCATGCAACGCCACCATTGCGAGGGTGCTGTGCATGCTCGTTAGCTCGCTATTTCACAAGTTCAGTTTATTTATGGACTGTCTATGTACAGTGCTCAAAATTGAAGATTTTAACACCCAGAATTGTAACAAAATATTCTTTATAAAACTTGTGTATACATATTTGCATGTCTTGATCATGAGGTAAATCATGAAATGGTCTTTGTTCCCTTGCAATCTTAAAACAGAAATACACAGTATGTGGACAAGTATCAGTCAAATGCAACTTATGCTATTATATTGCTAAGAGGTGTTTCTACATAGCTTGTCTTAACAATGACGAGATCACGTTCATATCTATAAAATGTGCATTTAAAATAATTATAGTAGCAGTAGAACTAAAAAGTTATTCTAATATAAAAGGTATAAACAGTATAAAAAGTTGGGTGTTGTGATCTCTGGTGGTGGCATGGGAGATCACAACACCCAACTTTTTATGCTGTTCATATCTTTTATATTAGAATAACTTTTTAATTCTACTACTAATGTAATTATTTTAAATGCAGATTTTATAGAAATGAACGACATCTCATCGACAAAAACAAAAACATTTTATGTTGTATAGTTTGTTTTATAATAAGAAAGTGTACAACCTGATGATGGCTGATATAGAGGCCAAAACTTGTAGTTGTTAAGACAAGCTACATAGAAGCATCTTTTAGCAATATAATAATAGACATGTTTGACTGCATTTTACTGATACTTGTGTACTTATCAACGCAAGGGGGATGTCTCACCTGAACACACAGTATGTGGTTTTGGACTGATTTTTACGCATTAATTCTGCAGTTTTTTTAATCTTCTCCTTCGGCTTCCTTTCTGTTGCCATTGCTACAGACTGCAACTCAGGATGATTGTGTTCAAAGATTTTATCTTTTTTACTTTTCCCCTTGGACTGGATTGCTGATATGCCTTGGTATTCCATTGTGTATAATGAGAAATTCTTGCTAGTTCAAGGACAGATGTGTTTTACCTTTGGACTGGAACATCACTATTTGCATATGAAAGAATGCTTCCTCTACACAGGCAATTACTAGGGAAGAGAAGTAAAACGCACCAAGGTGTACATGCAAGCTAGCAGGACCCGGGTTTGCGTGGCACGTTCCTCTTGATAATCCATTTTGAGGGGAACGTGGCATTGTGAACAGAAAAAAAAATTTAGCGTTGTTGCAGCAAATGATATGTTTTTTAATATTTGTAACAACTGGAATGTCAGTTTGTTGCTTTCCACTGCAGCTTAAGCTTTGCATATGCAGCATGAATTTCTGGGCAGTTTTATGTGTCACTTCTACTGTCTTTACTAACACAAGCTTAAGTAGTTCCAATCTGATCCTGTTTTGATATTGCAGAGTCGTCAAGAATTGGCGCAGCAACTCGCAGTGAGTCGAGACTTGACTCAGAAAATTAAGATTGATAGCAGCAGTGATGATGAAGAGGAAGAGGGAAACAATGATGAAAAAGTAGTACCAGCTGACAGTGATAATCCTTGGATTGCACCAAAAACAGGTACAGAAGTGGATGAATTTGTCAGTGCATACCGTAAATACTGGGAAGAGCATAACAAGAAGTCATTAGGACAAACTCGTACTGTTAATAACAACACAAGCCATAACGAAGGAACAGAGGAGAGAGAAGTGGGAAATGAAGTGAAGAAAGAACATCCAGGGAATCGTGAAACAGCATGTGCAGACCAAAATTTTGAAAGTGAAAATGATAAGGGTACTCCAGCAGGTAAGATTCATTTAGGAAATCACACTTCTGAGTCCTTAAGTGCAGGAGGTGAAGATAATAAAGATGGTTTGATAGCTGCTGATGTTCCTGTAAGTGAAGAACAAAGATATAATAGTTCAAAAAATAATCAGACTGCAACACCAGATAAACAACACAGTACCTTTAGCAGAACAGAAATGCAGCCAAAAATGGAAACATTATCACGAGTTAAAGAAAACATTGCAACTGGACAGCTATGTAATAACTTGGAGATACTGCCAAATGGAAAAATACTAGCGCCATGTAAACAAGAGTATACAGCAGTAGAGGTAAATAAGGGTACAGTGATGCAGCAACAAAAGAAGAAATCGACACCAAATAAACAAAAAAATACAGCACAGCAGGAAACTAGTATAGCTGGTGTACAGCAACAGAATAAAACTTTCTTGCTAAATGAACAAAGGAGTATGGCAGAACAGGAAAATGACAGTATTGAGCATATACCACAATGGAAAATATCACCAAATAATGAAATGAATATAGAAGAACAAAAGAATTTCAATATTGACAGGCAGCCAGAAAGAATGAAGTTATCTCCAAATCAACAAAAAAATATATCAGAAGAGGTAAACAGTATAACCCAGGTACGGCAAAAAAGGAAGAATGTATCACAAAACAAAACAGTCATTATAGCTGAACAATTAAACAATAATAAGAAGAAAACCAAATTTGGTATCAGTTCAGACAGCTGTATGTACAAGCCTTTTGAATTTCATCCTGTGGTAACTGCAACAACAAAGTCATGGGTTGTGACACCAATAGATGCGGAAGTTGGTACAGTGGGTGAAGTTAATGGGTTAGGAGGAAAGAAGAATAAAAGGAAAAAAACAAAGAGTGTTCAAAGTAGAGCAGTTAAGAGTAAAGTAGAAATAGGTGAACTGTTTGATGAAATAGAAGAAAAACTGAAAGAAAAAGTGGGTACAAAGTTAAAGAAACTGAAAGTAGAGTTGAAGGTTAAAGATGTAAACAAGACAGAAGAGACAAATTCAGAATCAGATAACGAAGGTCCATCACTGCAGTTGAAACAGATGCGTGTACGGCCACATCTGGATGAAGAATTAGTTGAACAACTTCATGACAAGGTTCAGGAAGAGGGATCTTTAAATTTGAATCTGAGTAAAATAGTAGCGGAATCTAGAGTCCAGGAAGAAGTGCAAGAACCTCCAGTAGACAATATTGATCCCAACAAGTTCATTGCAATGAAACCCAGACACCTGCAGACAGAGCTCCCAGACATGGTAACCAGAGATGAGGCTATTGATGACAGTGAGGATGAGAGTGCAGAAAGGCAAATGACCATCACTGAAGCTTTTGCTGAAGATGATGTGGTTGCAGAGTTCAGGTAAGAGAAATATTGTATCCTTTTCATGTTTGAGAAGGTGAAGGTAAGGTATGGTTATTTGTGCGCATAAGCTATAAAGTTTACTGCAGTTCAAAAATTAATCCTTTCCCTGCCATTGAACCAGATGTGTTCTGGATGGTCAGTCGCAAAATGATCCTTGGCCTTTGTATGAGGTTATTTTTTGTTGTATATAATCACTGTACAATGAAACTTCTATTTAATTCTTAACAGAGGAACCTTTGTCACCCTTTTTCCACCTAACCTTTCATATTGCCACTGAATCTGAAATATACTTTACTAAGTTCTTTTGCTGGTGCATTCACAAGGAAGTGAAGAGCAGTTTGTATTTTTGGAGAGGTTGCTACTCATTCAGTTCAGCGTGTCTTATCTCCCTGGCTCATATCTGACAGTAAAAGAACTAAAAAATATATAATTTTAGTTGTTTTATGGTATGTGAGGATGAGAGTTGGTTTCTTATTCATCCAAAGGTAAGAACCTAGATTCAGGGTGTTTGAGGACAAAGTGTTGAGAATATTTGCTTGTGAGAGAGAAGAAATAGGAGAAGAATTGGAAATGTTTCATCAAAGAACCTGCTTAGTTTATGCATTTGACCAAATATGTATGATGAACACAACATGTATGTACTTGTGCTTTAAACTACCATGAGACTCTGATGCCAATTATACAGATACATACCAGCTGAAGCCTTTTATTATATTTTGTACTTATAATAAAAGTTTAAGTTGGTGAGTGTCTGTATAGTCAGTGTGTATGTGATTTGCGGTTTGTATAGCGTGCATGGTGAAGACGAAAAATGCATACAGAATTTTAGTCATGTAATTGCAAGAGAATAGATCACTTGGGATGATATTAAAATGCATGTTCAAGGAATAGTGTGTGAACTGGCTTGGGTAGGGTCCAGGGGTATGTTCTTGTGAACAATGCAATAGTTCTGCAGGTTTCATAAAATGTGTTTAAATAGTTGTCATCAGGATGACTGAACAGGCATTCTGGTTTATGGGGTTTGGGTACTTTTTATTGAGGATTACTGGCTTATTCTTAACAGAACTGGAGGAAATTTATAGTGACGTACATGCCAGGGTAGATATGTGGAAATTACATGCTATATAAGAGGAAACATTAAGGTGAGAGTTACTGATTGTGAATTTTTTCATGTGTCTTTAAGAAATCACACATCAATGGAAATACAGGCAGACCTCATTTTATGCAATTTCATTTTGTATGATTTCGCCTTGCTTGCTTGATTGATTGATTTATTGATTGTGAGACCTGATGGTCCCAATGCACCTAGGCCTTAATTGCCAGGCCCTTTGTGCCCCGTATAAATTTATGGGAGCCCTGTTACTTTGCTAAAGTTCCAATTGGCCCCCCAGACTTATACTCTTGATGCCCTCTGGCTCCAAGAAGAAGGAGCCCAGATACACATGTCTGTGTGAAGCCAAAGCTTCACATTCACAAAGTATGTGGGCTGAGGTTTCTACCTCTGCTGCACACCTACACAGTGGACTGTCTGACAGCCTTGTTAGGTGAAGATGTCTCCTCAGGGTATTATGTCTAGTGAGAAGGCCAGTAACAGCCCTGGATTGTGTTCTGTTAAAGGACAGAAATCTAGCCTTGGCACCCAGACAAGGTCCTGAAATTAGTTCTGGAGCCTGTCTTTGGGTGCCACCAAGACCTTGCCACAGTGCCCAATGCTGGTTGTCCAACCTACGTCTAATGCTTTGTATATCTTGTCTAGAGACACCCAATGCTGGCTGAGGTCCAACAAACTTTAGAGTAGAGGTATGCCTTGCGAGCTCATCAGCGATCTCATTACCTCATACTCCAGCGTGGCCAGAGACCCAGTACAGCCCCACCGCATGCTGGGTAGAGATATCATTCAACGCCTCTTGGCACTGTTGGACCAATGGAGTCGTTGTTCTGACGGCCTGGAGAGCTTTCAAAGCCGCCTGACTATCAGAGCAGATACGCATTTCTCTGGTCTACTTTGAAATTGAATTTCATAAACACTCACCAAGACAGCATATCTTCCTAGAGAAAAGCTGAGCCTTCTTCCCACAGATTGCCCATAAACTCCAGCCCTGGTCCCCTCCATCTTGGACCTATCTGTAAACCAGATGAGCCCTTTGACTACAGGAGGAGTGCCAGTTCCTTTGGTTTAATCTTCCCTAGTCAGCATAGTAACCCTATATTTGGGTTCAAAATTGAATACTGGCCTTATAACATCTACCCCCATATCTGACTGCTGAAGCCGCATCAAAATACTGCTGTGTCCTCGATTGGGATGTAGGTAAGACCAAACTTCCAGAGTCCAGAGATGATGCGCAGCTGAGCTCGCCTTACTCTGTACCACTAGCTGCAGTGGGAGAGGCAAGTAAGTGCTTCCACAGCATTGGTGGGAGTAGTGCGCATTGCTCCTGTAATCCCTAAACATGCTAGTCTTTGGATTCTGCTTGGTTTTTTCTTGACACTGGCCATCTGACAACCAGGCCACTATACCAAGAATGCAAAAGTGACAGGTGGCCTAACGATAGAGACGTAGAGCCAATGAACCACCCTGTGTCTCAGGCCCAACATCACACCATAGGCCCTCCTATGGACCCACAGCAGATTGTGAGCCTTCCTCACCTTAACATCTACATGCTTCCTCCAGGTCGGCCGTGAATCCAGGATTACTCCAAGATACTTGACTGACATAGAGTGGTGTAAGGTTGTCCCCAAAAAAATGTGGTTCAAAGAACCCTGGGAGTTTCTTCTGCTTGTGAATGCAACAAGTCCAGTCTTGTTGCGATTGACTGACAGCCCAAGCTCATCACACCACATTTCTGTAGTACGAAGGGCCCATTGTGTGAGCCCTGATACCATATTTGGGAATTTTCCCACCGCTAGAAGACATGTCATCCACATATACTTGAGTACAGACACCTCCCCCATTGAGCCTTGATAACAATTTGTCAACAAAAAGGCACCATAGGAGAGGTGACAAGACACCTCCCTGTGGGCAATCTCTGTACACCATGACGCTCCTGGGAAGTTCACCGAGAGTTGCTGTGGCCAGCTGGCCCTCCAGGGTAATGATTTCACCTTAATGCGACTTCAAAATTTACATGATAATTTTTGGTTTAACATGATTTGGCATAGAAAATCCCTGGCCGCACTTGTCTTCTGTAGGAGGCTGGCAGAAAGTGACATCACTGGCATGCCAACGGTCACATGTATGGATTGATTATGTTGGGATACATAAGAATGCAGCTCATGTAGTTTCCTTTTCAACAACACTGGCTTCTCTTTCTGACATGAGTGAGAAATATAGTCTACATCACCTGGTGTCAATCCAAGTGAAGAATCAATAAAGGACAATTGGTATTGAAGAGAAATTAGACACAGTAAGCCAACTTGGAAAAAGGTAAATGAATTGTTGACAAACACTATAACGTTAGACTCGCTTATAGTAGAGCATGTACACTTCATGATAATGCTAATAGAATTAAACAAAGTGCTAAACTAACGTGAATGTTAAAAGAATGTCTTATTCAAGGAGTTCAACTGTGGAACGTGTGGAGAAAAAGTTGAGTAATTTGATAGAGGATCAGAATTGATGCCATGTGCCAGTAAGCATGCTTTTTGTTCAAGCCAAGGCTTTTTCTGTTTATGAGGATCTGTCAGAGGGTGATGATCTTGTTAAAGCATTTACTACAAGTGCAGGTTGGTTTAGCAGGTTCTTGAATAGGTACATTTTTCAAAACATTAAAATGACTGGGAAAGCTGCTTCTGCTGACACTATGACTGTCATACACTGTATAGGATGAGGTTTTCATTCCCCTAACCCCCAGGAAATAGTGTTTGGAATGGGAATTTTGTATTTTATTTGTTTGATTTAGATTTGTACAATGTTTTTCAGGAACGTGCTCCTGGCGTGAAACGAGACTTGTCTGTAACCTAATTTTTAACGTGTCCTGTTCCTTACTTTGTGCACAGAGATATCCCTTCAATGTTGTTGAATCTTTTTGAGAGGGTACAATGGGTTTTGCATACTTTGCCACTAGGCTTGGCAATAAAACAGTTAGTTCCATTCACTCTGCACTTTAGCATTAGAAGAGCCATTTTAGTTACTGGTATCCAGTGAATAGGAGATTGGATAGCTGTCCAAAAATTCAGTTCCCTTCTGTACCCATATGGGAATACAGGCCTAAATGGTCACACAACTGTCAGACATGGTGGTTAAGAGAAAAATCCCACCATGTTTATTGAGGAATATGTGTACTAAAATCTGTACCTCATATTTTTATTGTCATAGGACCTTTCAGTTTCAGTATAGTCTAATTTTGTTTTATTTAATTGAAAAACTGGCAAATTTTTTGTATTATTTGCTGATTTTAGATGTGTGATTGAGGTACCTTTTAAATTTTTTTTCTCTTATCAGGAAGGAGAAGGAGGAAGTGACAGATAAATCACAGCCACAGAGTGTTGATATGTCTTTACCTGGCTGGGGAGAGTGGGGTGGAAAAAACCTCCCTGTATCTTCAAGGAAGAAACGCCGTTTCGTAATAAAGTTCCCTGAAGTAGCACAAAGGAAGGATGCCAACAAAGGCAGTGTCATCATTAATGAAGATAAGAATGACAGAGTAGCAGCTCATCAGGTTGGAGTGATTTATTTCATTATACTTCTTTGGTGAAACCTGTTGAAATTACGATAGTAGATGTTTGAAATATTTGACAGTATAGTATATCCTTGAAGGAAGCATTTTTGTTTACAGTAGTTATTATCAGGTGAAGTATTCAGAACAGTCAGATCATGACATCACACCCAGAGTGAAGCTCATCTGACTTTTTAAAAATGTCATCTTTTCTAGGAATACCTTTTGTCATATATGACCAATAATTACATTATAAAATGGAATTCAAGTACATTCAGAATGATTTGTTTCGTCGCCAATACCAAGTCTTACATCACACGTGGAAGTGGAGACGCTTGGTCTGACAACCTCTTGACCTATAAAGAGATTAGCCTCTCAATTCCGGGAATGCTACTATGAGACTTTGTCCGTCTCAAAGGGCTGAATAACATGTGTGAAGCTATGACGTTCATATGACGTATAAGTCCAAGTGTACTTTTTGATTACAAATTAGAAACTTCAACCAATAGCTCCACACAGCCACGCCCATGATCGACGTATGATTTTCACACGACACCTTTCCAAGCCATATATAAGGTAATGTAATTATACTACGAGCGGGGGACACTTCGTTCAACTCTCGTCGCTAGAACTTCTAAAATCATCTACTGTATATCTTCTCAATACATCATCTGAATTCTCTACAAGTGGTCTTGAATTAATTCTTAAGTGTCCTAACGGATCCTTCAACAAGACAATTGCTCGGTCTTCCTTAAGATCCTATCTAGCTCCCAGGGATATAACACTTTGTTATTTACTTTCCTAAGAATGATACCAAGAATCTTACACATTTACAGATTAATCATAATGCAGCCTGGTTGAAAATTTAGGCTCGTATAAACTTCCAGCACATGCAAATTGTATACATATCCAAAAAGTTCATATTGCTTCCATGTTTTCATTTTTAGTTTTTCTAATATGTCAAATTTTAAATACATTGTGACAATAGTTTAACACCTGTCACTAAGTGGAAAATTAAGTATGATTTATCATAGTTGTCACCATTGTGTTATGTTATACTGTACCATGAAATATTGCAGATGTGTTATTGAATGATGCTGGCAATTTCTAAGATTGTATAGCACCAGTGAAAGGTGACTGAATGAATATGGAACACTGATGGATTGGTACTGGTGCAGAAACTGGAACCCTTGGAGAAAAACCCTCTATCAGTGCCACTTCTTCCACCACAAATCCCACATAAACTGGCCTGGGATCAAATCCAGGCTGCTGCAGTCAGAGGACAGCCACTAGCAGCTTGAGCTATGGCATGACCCACTGCATAAAATAATGATTTCAGTGACATTTTGTTCAAAGGTCTACCAACACTTGAAAGACCCCATACTCATTACTTCACTCCATGGGATCTTCAAAAACAATAGAAATCCTCTTTGGATAGTGTTCAAGGTAATTAGAGTTATTTTATTTATTTATTTTTCTGTTCTAGGTAAGTGAATTGCCATTTCCTTTTACAAGTGTGAAGGACTTTGAAGCTAGTATCCGTGCTCCTATTGGAAACACATGGATTCCAGAAACTGCACACCGTACACTAATAAAGCCCCCTCTTGTCACAAAACTGGGAACCATTATCAAACCAATGGATGAAGATATGCTGGTGAACAAGAAAAAGAAAATTAAAGGAATGCCATAAGAAACATGTACTTTTGTAATAGTGTAAGAATTGTTTATTAATAATATTATTACTTGAATTACTTTTTCTTCCTTTTTCACCCATACACAGAAAATATGATAATCTGATTTTGCTATTGAAGTGGAGATTCCCAAAACTCAGAGCATATTCATGGCTTGGTACCAAAACAGTCACCAAAGAAACAGATGTTGTGCTGTGTCAGGATGATGGCACTATATTTTATTGTGTACTATATATGTTCTGTAGATGTGCCTTGTGATTCAATAAGATTCCAGTCATCAGAATGTTGTGTGTTGTAGGGAGTGTAGTGCCTCCATCACGGTCATCCCACCAACACATCATTCAGTATTGCCATAGCAAAAGCAGTATTGAACAAGACAATACCTTGTCATGCAAATTGCAAATGTAAAGATGAATCTTGCTGTATTTTTCTTTTAGTATTATGTGCTATTAACTTCTGTATTTAATTGTGATAAAAATGTTTATGTCATGTCACAGAACATAATTCTGAATGCAGTAGAATGTTTATACAGCCAGTCTGACAGTGTGGATATTCAGGGCAGGAAGAAAACAAATTTTAGTTGATTTTACGCAAGGAAACCTGTATGCCAGTTATTCTCAGAATTGTTCAGTATGACGTATTGCAGCATTCTGCATGTATCAGGTTACACTCTCTCTCTCTCTCTCTCTCTCTCTATATATATATATATATACACACACACACACACGAGGATGTCCCAGGAGGAAAGGTCAATATTCTGGGAGGTCATAGTATCTGTTATTCTAAGCAAAAATGTTTATGTGCACACGTCCTATTCCGAACGGTTTCCGAGATAGAGCTATTTGAAAGTACAACCGCAAAATTGTTGATAAGGAGATATTACGTGTACGTACTGTTTCTAATACCGGTGTTTATTGTTCAAGTGACAGAGTTGGTACAGGGGTATAATGTTCGAAAATTCCACCGTCAACATCAATGCACTTTGCAACTCGTGTGAAGACATGGTATGTTGTTTGTCTGAGTGCGTCTTGACGTTCCTTTATGCAGGCGAAAACATCCAGTATGTTAACGAGCAGTTCGTCTCGTGTATCCACTTTTTTTCCGTACACTTCACTCTTCATCAAACCCCATAAACAAAAATCTAACGGGGTTAAGTATGGAGATCTTGGTGGCCAGTTAATGGTACTGCCACGACCGATCCACCTGTTAGGGAATGTGTCATTGAGATGTTGCGTCACATGTCGGGTATAATGAGAAGGGGCTCCGTCATGCTGAAAGTACATAGAAATCCATGTAGCCAAAGGAACATCCTCTAGTTGTTTTGGTAATTTATTTTGCAGAAAGTGTAGGTAATTTTGTCCTGTCATACGATCGTCTAAAATAACGGGACCAATCAACATGCCACACTTGCCCTCCAGTGGTAAGACCTTTCGTTTGGATTCTGTGATCGGCCTCGGACGAGTAACGAAGTCACAGTTTATATATACCGTCGTAGTGGTGGTGGTATCAGAGGGAATACCAACTTGCGAAAGTAAGCCGTCTTGTTTTCTGCTCTTCAACGATTTTGGTTAAAACATACCAGATTGTTGAACAACGTTTAGCTTCGTGAATACGGAGGTTCTAAGAATGTTTCTGCAATATCAAAATGTATTCGTGTTTTACGTTTACATAAAAAAGCATTTATAAATATTACTTTTCTGTAAATCTGTTGGTAGTGTTACATCCACGACAGACATGCGCAAACGACCAGTGGCGCCAATATTTCCTACTTTTCTTTCATTGCGCACCACCGGCCGGTAGTCACGTATCCGGGAAGCCTGCTGCTGTCTGGGGATGGCGGAATCGGAAGGAAGTGGTGGTGTACAGTTCTTTGAGGGCGTGGAGAAACTTTTGGAGATTTGGTTTACCAGAACTGATGGAAATACTAAACAATGTGATCTTCGGAGCATACCAAGGTAAATTTTGGACACGTGTGACAACCGGTGTTGGTGGCCCAGTTTCATGGCGGTAGGGCTATGTAAAATGGTGGCACCTGAGATCGAAGATGCTCTGTAAGATAAGAGTAATGGTTTTGTGTTACGCTCAAATAACTATTCAGGTTAGGAATACGTAATGATACTGTTTTAAAATGACATTTTAAGTTCAAATCAAAACCAGCATGGAATCGAAACTTGTTTTATTCTTGGAGGTCCCGGCGCAAGAATCAGACGTTTCTGCGGCTCATTACAGGATACAGTTTTGCTTTTATGCCTTGTTACAAATTGCTGTGTTATTTTCGATTCTTTTAGATCGCTTGCGAGATGTGAGGTTTTGACAGCAATGCTTTTCAAGTCTTCTGGGCTGTGACGCCGTGTCAATTGGTAAATTAGTCGCGAATCGACGCGGCGTTATAACCCAAAAGACGTGAATGTACTTATCGGTTGTCGCAAATATTTTGTACATCAGGTGCCTGATATCTAAGAAGAAGGTGCCACTAATGTGTGATACCTAGTTGGTGTCTGTAACCCAAGTGTTGTTTTTGTGCCATATTATCACAGTTTGTAACTTTAACCTCTTGAAATTGACCTTCATATGTAGGGCGCCATTTGAAGGCTACTGGACTAATAGAAAATCTTAACACTTTCAGAAGCTTAATGTGGGCAGGTGTCTTGCATTTTATGGGGGTACAGAGTTTGGCAATGTAAATTAGGTAATGAAATAGCGAAAATTGACAGTGTTCTGTTCCTGTTTTGTAAGTGGTTACCAGTGTTTTATTGGAGCCCTCAGTTGCCAGGTTCATGGTAGAAGAGGAGGCTGCAGGTTCCTCTAGAACATGGTTGGCCACCTTGAACCCCCCCCACCCAGGGGGGGGTCACAATGCATTGAGGACTTTTCTGAGGACTGCGCTTGTGTATACATATATTGTAAAGTGGGGGGGGGGGGGGAAGAGGCAGGATTAAATTAACTGGAAGGCTGT
>Ga0123352_10007108_pt1 | contig 17220 bp, 14 predicted proteins | sample TergutLab28metaG_FD_89700 | JGI IMG/M metagenome (GOLD analysis project Ga0123352, IMG submission 89700) | Labiotermes labralis P1 segment gut microbial communities from Petit-Saut dam, French Guiana - Lab288 P1 | ecosystem: Host-associated > Arthropoda: Insects > Digestive system > Gut ... | reverse complement strand
GGCAGCACATATAAAAAGCAGTAGGGACACCAACGCACGTCACCCACAAAGACAGTACACCAGGACAGTTACCCAAGCGGCCGCACAGAGGCCACAACACGGTGAACAAAAAACAGTGCCAAACAACGTCAACACCCAGCGGAAGGTACCCACATCCACGGTGTAGAACAAGACCAACCACAATGGATAAAAAAAAGAGGACAACCAACGAAATACATGTAAGTCTTCCTAATAAATTAAGTAATAGAATCACAAACCCACGGTCGTAGGTAATAAGATAAAACCCAGCTAATAGAAACGTACCCGTTCTGTTATAGCATAATGACAAAACCTCCAAGGAAACTCCGCCCGACAGTGCCACGCAAACACTCCAGTAGGTGGTAACGGCAAATGAACACAACTATCCATATCAAATAAGGAAAGCAGAAGTGCCCCAACAACAAACCGTAATATGACAACGGTATCCCACAGTTGAATATCCGGTGAAATCAACACACCGTAAAGGAAGAAATTTTGTGCTTTATTGTTTTAATGCTTAAAACACAGTCTGCAAATAACACACTCTGTAGTTAATACTTTTCTAGAAAGCTTTAGCTAATAAGTAATCCACAAATGTAAACACTATGGGATCCCAAAGTGGACAAAGCATCTGGTAAAGAAATTGTATAGGGGCCTGAAGATGACTAACATTTTGTCGAAACATGTAGCCTTACTCTAGAATAAATAGATTGTGCTGACGTAAGTTTGTGCAAATACTAATGTACCTGTTGTTTTGTATGGTTGTGAAACTTGGTCATTCACATTGAGGGAGGAACGTAGGCTGAGGATGTTTGAGAATAGGGTGCTGAGGAGAATATTTGGACCTAAGAGGGACGAGGTAACAGGGGAGTGGAGAAAACTACACAATGAGGAGCTTCATGATCTGTACTCCTCACCACACATTTTTCTGGTGATAAAATCAAGAAGAATGAGATGGGTGGTGCATGTAGCACGTATGGGGAGAGAAGAGGTGCATACAGGCATTTGATGGGGCAGCCTGAGTGAAAGAGACCAATTGGAAGACCCATGTGTAGACTGGAGGATATTATTAAAATGGATCCTCAGGAAATGGGATGGGAGACATGGAGTGGATTGCTCTGGCTCAGAATAAGGACCGGTGGCGGGCTTCGAATTTCATAAAATATGGGGAATTTGACTAACTGTTAACCTGTTAGCTTCTCAAGAAGGATTATGCTCCATGGATTTAATTAGTTAGTTAATTAGTTAGCTAGTTAGTTGTTTGGTTGGTTGGTCAGTTAGTTATTCAGAGTTGCGTGACTACGCGACCTGCCAACCGTCGACAACACCTGCAGCTGCTGGAGTGTGACATCGTTTTGCTCTGCAAAATGTGGCGCGCCTTTGCCATCATCAATAGCAGACTTTGCCGCAGGACTGGGACATTGAAATCCTTGCACATCTTTCATGCTCTCCAGACTTTGCTGCTTGCAAATTCTTTTGTTTTCTCTGGTCGAGGCACCACTGAAGGAAGGCAGGCTTAATCCCACAGACCTCACTAACACTGCCTTCTCGGTTTCCTTAACACTTACACCATTCGTCCGCATCCCGCCACACGCCACCCGCCAAGTTGTGTTATCCGGCCCGCGGCCATATTTTATATCATTTGTGCAAATAGAAATTACACAATAATTTCGAATATAACCTACTGTTATTTCTTTACTTACGGCCCTCGAACCAGTACAAAATAAAGGGTGTGGCCTTATGCTATAAAAAGTTGAATGCCCATGCCTCCATGCCTTAAACTGTCTGAGCAGAGAACACTAAGTACAGAGCTGCAATTATTCGGTTGTTGCATCGATGGGAGCAATGCAAAGAACTGGGAAGGAATTATGTTCAGTAGAATATATTGCGAGTTGTATTCTCTTGTACACATCATATTGATTAAATGCATTTGTGGAGCATGCTAATTCCGAAATCGAGTATGAAGTTCAGTATGCTCGCATTGTTTAATCACTAGTAAATGCACACGGCCACTCTAATCCGTGTTCATCTGAAGAAGTTGGGAGTGACCTGCTTTGCATACTGCATATTTCATTTAGAGCTAGATGGGATTACTGACGAATCTGGTTCAGACTTTGCAGTTTTCGAAGAGATGCGGAGCTTCGGGAGGCTGAAGTTTGGGTTATTACGCCGTGCCGACTGGTAAATAATTACCGATATTTCAAATGAACGTTGTGCTTTCGAAACGTCCGTTATTATCAGTCGACATAGTGTATTTTATGAATTACATGACATATATAAATCTTTTAGGACACAAACGTTGTTAGTCTATACATTTTATGACTGAATTAGACAAATATGTTACGGGTGACAACATATTATACATGGATAAAATTGCTTCCAAAAGTACTCTCGTAACTCATAAAATTTTGTGGAATTTTTAATGAACTATTAACAGAGTGCATTTATTTCATACTATTACATCTGCGTTAACTTAAAATATTTAACTTCCAAACATCTCCACATTAGGACGGTTACGGATGTGTTATATTTAATAGGAGGGTCAGGTTTGGTATGCAGTAAATGTCATCGATTTACAACACCTTTATAAGAAAATGTGACGTAACAGCTACATATCACCTTAAAGTTCTTAATGTGCATAATGTGACAGAGCTAACGTGGTTCGTAAGACTTGTCCACAATACACAGCCACGGTATGTGATATCATTAACATCAGATGGATGAGTGGGAATGTAAGAGCGAAAATAACGACAGCTCTTCTTTTGGTAATGTACATTGGAAAATACGATATAAAACTATTTTACGTTTAATGTTTTATATCTCATAAACGTAAAAAACAGAAAATTTGTTGAACTTTTGTTCAACTCTCATTTACCCTAGGCTGACTGAATCAGTACACACCTCAAATCCTGAAGTAACTTTCAATCCCCGACATTCTCAAATGAACGCGGCATTCCCTTAATACGATTAACTTGAAGTTACCCGTCTCTTCGTAATTTTACTCAGTAACATGCTGAGCCATGCGTAATAGAAACGGGGGTAAGAGGCTACAGCATAGCTAAATGATATAACTCTGTTGGGGATTGAACTTAGGAACTGTTCAGTACACGTGTTTATTTTTGTTTTCATGTTGTTTAACAAAATCGTATAACGAAGAGCTATAATGATCCTACACATGCAGTATGGTATGCTGCCGATGTATAAACAGACACAACGATTCCGGTTCAAGGCTAGTTACTGTTAAACACTGCCTTACGATGACGTAGCGATACAAATACCTCGGGGGGGGTTTCTGCAGCGGAATATCAAACACTAGCAAGAACTTTAATGTTTAAGAATAACTTTGCAGCGATCGATTTTCATTCATTGCTATGAATGCCAATCACAGATAGAAACAGACGTAAAAACAAGGGTTAGGTGTGTGTGGAAACAAATTAGGTTACAGCGCGAAAAGACGGACTCTGTAGATATTCGAACCTCAACGAGCTGAAACTGGGTTTAGTACTAGTTCATAAAGAGAAATGAAGAGATGCAGTAACCCTGACAGACAGCGACACCCTTATTACAAACCTAACGATTTAAATATACAGTTTTTCTCAGTAACTCTACTATAGTCAGTCTAAATATTTTAGAATTAGGAGCATAAGTCTTTATGACAACTTAAACTTTGATTAAGCCGCCAGCAAGTGCTAGACGCTGTCTTTTGACAGAATTGCCCTTCGCGTGTTACTAAGGCTCGAGACGAGATATTTGACCATTAATTGCATTTAATACTTAAGAAATTATGGTAGGCGCTCTCAGTTAATCTTACTTAGCTGCTGTTTTTTCTTACATTTTCAAAGACTGCATTTAACACACAATGCAATTACAAACTTCAGACTTTTTGAAATAAAAACATTAAATATTTCTGGACAAAAAACTCTGCAGATTTTATATATTCGTTTATATTAAAAGAATTTTTCCGTATTTACGACCCTTTTTATTCATCTGTTGTAAATATCTGCTGCAAACCACGTCCGTGGTGATATATTATGCACAATCAGAGTGATAAATGCGGTAATGAAACTTCGATTTCCGTAAAATGTGGGCAATTTCTTGACTATCTGTGAACCGATTAGCTTCTCAAGAAGGACTCTGCTCCATGGAATAAGTAGGTAAGTAAGTATAAATGGTACAGCGCCATTTAGTACGCCCTCCTTACGTTTAGAGTTGAGAGTTACTTCTCCTGGCATGCAATAAGTTCTTCTAATCGTGATCGGAAATTAGACAACTGCACAAAGCCACAAAACCCGCTCCCGGTCTTTTAGTATGTTAGTTACAGTTCAGTTCTGAAGACCGCCACATTCTTTTGTGGCACGTTCACGGATGAAAGAGCACGTTAGGATCAAAGTCAGAACCCCTTACAAACGTCTCCTGCGAAGTTATGGTTAATATTAGATCACAATTACAGGGATGTATTGTATACCAGGGAGACTAAAGCGGAGACCTATTTTTTTAAATTAAAAATTATATTAAATGGCAATTTACTTTAGACACTCCGTAACATTTTCCTCGTATTCAACCCTGCTCATCAAAAGAGCGTTCTGAAAGTCGTCACATTCTGTTGTCGCTCTCTCTATGTAGTTGCGTCTTGATGGATATTTCGCGTCTGATAGATTACCACAACTGTGTGGTTCTCCACATTAAATATTAGTTATTTTCCTAAAAGGCATTAACCAGTTTATCGTAGTAATGGAAACGAATTGCGATTTCTGTGAGAAGTGACATGAATTTTCAAATATAATTTAGATTAATATTAAACCTTAATCTCCACCCACTTGTTTCCTTAATCAAAGATAATGAAATATATTTTTGATCTTAAACTCCTCTGGCCTTTGCATATTAAAAAAAGCCAAAAGACATCATCCAAACTTTCTGTTTTAAGCCTCCATCCCTCCTTCCTTACAAACAAATTCTCACACTCACCAAACACCAGCGCCACTCTATGCGGCACGCTTGACCACAGTCATCTTTTGTAGTGTGGATGCCTAAACCTGCACACACAAATGTATGATTCAGTAGCTCCAGAATATACAAAGATAAAATGGTCAAAGGTGATAGAACAATATCCCCGAATAACAAATTTTGAACTATTGCTTTCAGATTTTTCGTTTCCTGATGTGGATAATGTTCTGGACTCACGAAGCCTTCTTAAGAAACATTTGGCTTCCTTCTAATTATCTAATAAGACAATTGCTTATGGAGCCTGTTGAAGAAAAACTGTTAATGTGTATTATAAACCACGAGTTATGGCTTTGCTATGAAATAAAAAAAAGACATAAGAATATAGAGGTAAAAAAGAAAATTGTAACACAAAACAAATAATGAAAACAGGGGAAAAGTGAGAGCGAAGACAAAAGTATGTAAAATAAAGTGAGAGAAGGGAGACTGTGTAACGATGGAAGACGCGGCTGTGACATTACGCGCAAAGAATCATGATAAATTATTTAGGTTGGACCCAGTGTCGGTGGCTCGTGACAGTTGTACTGACAGCTACAGTTTGCAGACAACTTCTTCTGCCTACGACTCGCACGCTTTTAAAGGGAAAGACAGTGTAAGAAGACACCAACTTACACAAATAAATGACAGCGCGGTCGGTATAGCTATTCGATGCTGGCTTTACAGTCCTAGATTCGAACCCAGGTATTTGCAATAGACTTTCACTCCTCCAAATGAGTCCAGACCGGCCCTGAATCTACCCAGCCTCCACTACAAAGGATGTGTGGGCTGTTAACTGGGGCAAAGGGAACGGAGCGAGGCGTTGCTAACCGACACTTTTTTACTTCCCGTCTGTGTCTGCTTAGGCAGATTACGTAATGACCTTACCAAATATTAATGGAATATGTTATTGGCAGTTTGCGGGTGGAAGGGGGCAATATCCATAAACTGTATACAAGGTAGTAGCGAATGTATTTAACTAGCAATGACTGACAGTTGACGAGGGGGAATCATCGCGCTTGGGCCTTCTGTGTGGGCTCACATTCCCTGGAAATTATGTGTTGGTATGTTATGAATGGGATAGGGATCAACGATAGGCACTTGTGAACACGTTACTAAACCGCTGGGTTGCATAATGAATGGGGAATTTCATGACTATTTGGGCAAATATTAGCTCCTCAAGAATGACTGCACTTCTTAAAGTTAGATCCTCTTTTATTTTCCTTCTCATTTTTTACAAGAAAATTTAATAGCCTCATTACTGTTCAAATCTTTTGGTCTCGGAAATTACTTCTAAAAAAAAACCATACATTGTAACGTCATACCACTGAAGACACGTCCGCCAGGCCTTTTTCATCTTACTTAATTACTTACTTACTCACTCCATGGTGCAGAGTCCTTCTTGAGAAGCCAGCTGATTTGCAGCTAGTCAAGAAATTCCCCGCATTTCATAGAACCCTAAAGTTCATTACCGCACTCACAAGCGTCCGCCACCTATCCCTATCCTGGGCCAGCCTAATTCAGTCCATATACCCACATCCCACCTCCTGGAGATCCATCCTAATATTATCCACCCATCTACGTCTAGGTCCTTCCTTCCGGTTTCCCCACCAAGACCCTATATACTCCCTTCTTCTCACCCATATGCGCCACATGACCAGCCCATCTCATTCTTCTAGATTTTATCAGCCGCACAATATTGGGTGAGGAGTACAAATCATTTAGCTCCTCTTTATGCAGTCTCCTATATTCCCCCGTTACTTCGTCCCTCCTAGGTCCAAATACTCTCCTCAATACCATGTTCTCAAACACCCTCAGCTTCCTTTCCTCCCGCAATATCAGCGACCAAGCTTCACACCCATACAAAACAACCGGCAAAATTATAGTTCTATATATCTTGATCTTTAAATTTTTGGATAGCAACCTGGAAGACAAAAATTCTGCACCGAATGATAGCAATCATTTTCTGACCTCAATCTGCTCTTAATTTCTTCCAGAATGTAATTTTGATTTGTTGATGTTGTTCCCAAATATTTAAAAACTTCTACCCTCTCGAAGTTACTGTTATCAATCCTCACACTGTGAATTCGTCCTGCATTCTGATGTTGTATGCTAGGTTTAATAATTTATTACTATTCAAGTCCCTCAGCACCACACGATGAAGGTATTTAAGGACAGTGGTTGTACAGGTCCACGTATTCTTCGCACCAGTACCAGACGAAAGAAAGTAGTCACCTTTAATCTAAGATCGCGTAACTCCGTGTAGGAGGCCCACAATACTTGCTGGAGATACAGCTGCTAAATTTATATACTGTTTCTTTATCAGATACCCTAAAAGTACCTGGAACTTTACCCATACTCTCCTTACACACCTTCATAGCTTTGTCCTTATGGATAGGGACCATATCTTTGGGGGTGGGGGCGCAAACAGCCCTACTCGTTTGTAACCCGCCTCATTGTTGAGTTTCGGGATCACATACATTTAGACTCACACACAAACACACACGATAGGACTATTCTGGAGTATGGATCGGTCAGTCACAGAGACCTCTACCTGACAACAAACAACACTCACAAAAATAAAAGAAATCCATGCCAGGCGGGATTTTTTGTTGTTGCGAATGCCAGTTTTATTCACACTAAATGAACTACATCCATTTCAACTTTGTTTGAAATTTCCAAGGAGACACAACAGAATAAGATAAAACAGGTATAAATTTGGAACTATCCAGAACTATCATACAAAGAAACGGTGCTTATATACCTGGAACAAGTCCTCTACATACTGCGCATACATAGGTACACCGCCACACTTGTCCGCACTTCACATCCTCCCTGACGGGGCATGCAAAATTTTCCTCCCACTCCGTTTCCGTTTCGCCCTCCACACTGTCACTGCACCCCCCGGAGGGCGCACCGGTGGCCACCATGGATCTCCTCGCGGACCGGCAGAACCGTGCGCGCTTCAGCGCCTTCATCTCCACCCCTCCAAAGTCAGGGGGAGGGGGCGTGGTTACCTAAGAGTCTCTAAGTAATTCTCTATTTGTTTCAAACCCCCGGTCGCCTGGTACGCTTTCAATCGCGCCCTGCGCAAGCAATCACTGTATTCCTGCGCGGACGGGACTCGACACTCCCGCATCCTGAACCACACCATACGCGTGCCTAAACATAACACTTCCCTGTGTCTTTGTGGCGGCCACATATTGAACTGGGGCCTGAGGATCCACTCTTGGGGTATGGGAGGCGGGTCCGTCCGCAATATCCAGACAATACGTCCCCTTGTCCATTCCCAAATCGCCGTTCCTGCGCCGCATTCAGTTACGCGGTGCATGCTGGTATCCTTGTCTCCCCACGTTCTGCAGAGGGCAGAGTCACCAAGTCAAACTGTGTGTAACTGCTCGTTAGTTGGTAGGTTGTCGTGAATAATCACATACCAAGTGGCCATTGTGAAGTCCGACGACCATGTTGCATGTAGGTTTTACCACACCCTTACCCACTCCGTTGTTGGGTGGAGCTGCGTGATTCACCTGTACCGAGGCCTGTTACCCGCCCTGGATATCGAGCACAAAGTTTCGTATACTCTATGCCTAAACGCCCTGGGCGTTTCGCTCTGCCTCGGGGAGGTGGGGGGGTTCATTTCAAGGGCATATATCCGCAGGTATCTCAGAGTCTTCGGTATCCTCCAGACATGGGGGTGTTTCCCTTTACGTTTGCAGCTTCCAGTACTGTTGCAATTCTGCAGATGCCGATCCCTCATGTTGGCCCTGGGTCCACATCCGGGTTAGCAGGAGCGCTCGAAATTTTTCCTCCACAACTATCAGACCCCATCCCCGTCCTTCTTCCTTCTCTGCAGGGTGGAGATGTGTACCCTGAAGATGACACCCTTCCATACATACCCTGTCAATGCCGACACTATTTGACGTACGCACTCTCTTGGGGCTGGGAAAATTTGGGCCGTGTGCCAGAGTTTTGCTAACAAGTAAGCGTGTACGTATTGTTTGTGTTGAGACAGGCCTAGGTCGCTGCTATATGCTTCCCGCGCCTGAGTTCGAACCAATGTCGTTATCCTTGCCCAACAGGCATTCCCGAACTGTGCTATGGTTTTCGTCATACAGAAACCTAATACCTTCATTTCGGCGCTGTATGGTATGCCCAGAACCCTCCTCGTGGTGTCCCACGTGCCCACCGCTAAGGCTGGGGTTTGCCGACCTTCAATACTACGTCGGTTACCCTCTCGTAGCACCTTATGGCGTCGCTTATTGCTGAGGTGTCCTTCGGTGTCGTCATGAAGACTGAGACGTCATCCGCATACGCCACCACAGTAGTCTTTTCTTGCCGCCCATGGATTCGAACACCGTTGAGCTGTTGCTCCAGACGGTGTATCAGGGGGTTCAGGCGTAAGGCAAACAGCAAAGTGCTCAACGGACATCCCTGTCGCACGGAGCAAAGTTTGGGATGGGGCCGGAATAATAATTTGGACTACCGATGTCGCGTTTTCGTGCATGTGTTTCATGCGCCGTATAAAAACGTCGCCAAATTCATAGCTCTGCAAGATCGTAAAGAGGCACTTGTACGATATTATTCCAAATGCTTATTTAAAATACAGTGATAGAACACATAGGGGATTCGTGCCACATCCGCATAAGCTATCGCATCCCTCGCGGTCGCAACTGCCTCAAATATCGTATTCCCCGGCACTCCACGGTATTGGCTCGGTTGGAGCAGCTCAACTAGTGCGTGTTGTATCCGGTTGGCGATGATGGGGCTAAGATTTTATAGTCGGTTTTCAAAAGCGTTATTGGCCCGAAGTTAGCTTGGTGGTTGGGCCTTGCTGTTATTGGAATTCACACTATAACTCCACGTTTCTGTTGTTCCGAGAGTTTTCTATTGAAGAACATCTGGGTGAATAGTTCTAATATGATGCCTTTCAAATGTTCCAGGTTGCTTTGAAAAACTCGAGGCCTATACCGTCATTTCCAGGCGCCTTGTTCCCTCCCCCTTTATTCACTGCACGTTGTAGTTCTTCCGATGTAAGTGGCATATCTAGGGCCTCCTTCCATTCGTCCGACAAAAGTCGGTGAACCGCCTCCGCCATGTGCCTGACACACTCATCGTCCACCAGAATGGCTTCGTATTTCTGCCTCAGGAAGGAGCTGAAAGCGTCCGCAGTACTCTTCGTCGACGTCTGTGTGCCTCCGATCGGGTCCTACACGTTGGTTATTGTTCGTTGCTCCCGCCATGTCCGCCTTTTTATGAGGTGGAAGAGGGACATCCGTTCTTCCTGAAACGTTTCTTGGTTGTGCGTTTCGACCGTCCCGCGCGATAGTCTCGCACTGTACAAGTTGATATGTTTGGTCTTCAAACGGTTCACGGTGGGAATCTCTTCCGCCCGGCGGGCGGGGTATTGTAGCAACTCATATAAACATGCACGATAGAAATTTTCCATTGTTACGTCTTCCCTTCAGGTATGAAGAGTTTGCAGATTTGTTTCTTAGCGACTCTGTGCCACCACACCACATCATTACAGCCGTAACAGGTTGTGGGTTGTCCCTCATACGATATCAAGGTTCGATGCCCCGCCACTACTATGTGTGACGGAATATGTTGAGTTAGGAAGACCACCGCAATTCTTATGCCGTTGGCCACTAGATAGCGGTAGGCACGCGACCAGTTTTCTTCCTAAACATCCTTGACCTCCCCATATCCGCCCACGGTCATCCGTATTGCTCTGTCGGGCACTTCTGGGGGAGATTTGCTATTCTCGCCCTCCTCATGCCCAAACCCGCCGCTTCTATCTGCACCTTCGAGATTTCACCGTTCTTATGACGGAATTCCCCATGTCCATTGGTTGACGTTAGTATTTCCTGCCTTTTTTTATCGTTCCGAAACTTGATATAGACGTGTCTTATGGGACAATCTATCTGAAACATGGCCACTTCATTCTCCTGTAGGCACATCGTGTTGTATATCCACTCACGGATATCGTACGCCGTTATAAGTGGACTTTGTGGATCGAAAGTACAAACTAGCATGTTTTGTCTTTCACACATCGTTACCCCTTCTCTCTTGCTCCACAAGGGTACATACCCGAAGCATACTGGTAGGTAAACACTACAACGCAATTTCAACTACCCCGAGGCTCGCTACACAGTAAACACACTCAGCACTCAGCACAAACCTTCCGTGTCACGTCTCGAAACAGAATGATTCGAAGCCGGAATCCCAGCAAGCGAGCGGCCGCAGACTTACGCCTTAGACCGCGCGGCCATCAGGCACTGTATTACATTTCCACTAAAAAGAGTAACTTGCACTTACCTCCAGAGTGCAGCAAGAGAAAGAAGCGGTTAACACTTGGGTATCCAACCCGGGACCCGCGGGGCGCGTGTGGCTCTCCAGGTTTTATTAGGCGGCCACGGCTACATTTTTAAATAGTCTATACCGTAGAAAAACTGCACAGTACTTCAGGTGGTAAGGTAGGCCACTCAGAGCTCTCTGTCCACGGCTGGCCCGCACACCAGCCCACAATAACGGGTGTGGACTTTTGCCATAAAAAGCTCGGAGACCCATGGTTTAAAGTAACCAAGGCAACTGCGTATTTCTTTGATTTCGCAGTTCCTGGGCTGTTACGTTTCAGTGTATATCGTGCTGCATTAAATGGCGCTATTTTATTCACCGTAGTTGCGTAGTGTTACACTTTGTGATTCAAATACTTTTATTTTAATTTTGTTACAATTCTGTTCTGTGTAAAATTTCAGAAGCATTCAACATACGCTCCATGTGCTTATGTGTAAAGTACGCAGACAGGAAGTGGAGTAAGGCAGGAGTGCGAACAGAATGTCCTTCTTTACTTGTGGTAAGAATATTTTTGTTTTCATCAGCCCTTATTATATTTTAAAATGGAAATTAAGGTTAGTTTAAACTTCTCGGTGTTAAATACGATACCCCCCCTCTCTCTCTCTCTCTCTCATAAACTTCGAAACTTCTTACACAGACAATAAGTGACAGAAAATTGTCAGTCATTTCAATTTTGTAAATAAATACCTGGGGCTTTTCGATAATGGAGGTCCTGAGTTGCAATGGAAGTTACAAGCAAATTAAGTAACTTTTGTAGGAAGAAAGGCCAAAGTATCCGTTTTAGGAGCTTTCGCAAAGCAGCAGTTAAAAGCAACTGTCAGCTTCGTCACATCCTACGCCCGTCCTTCTGTCCGTAGGAAGCAGCTTGGAATCAACCGAACGGATTTTCACGGAAATTGATATTGGTGTCAATAATTTGCGTTTTAAATATATTATTTCACTATTTATTACATTCCAAAAAATAAATAAGTTAGGCATTTTATGTACGTGTTATTTTACGGTAGACTTTGTTCGATAGGTATCGGCTGTGATTGAGCCATCACCGGGAAATGAAATTCAACGGATTATACATAATGTGCATGTACAAGTTCACACTTTAACTGAAGAGCGCAGCTCAAGGAAGATGGCGCGAAACGTCACGGAATGTACAAAGCCAAAATCATTGCAGATGTTGGAAACTGAAAGGCAGCAATAGAAAAATTAATTAAACTCCATACAACAGTAGCAGGGACCCTAGTACTGAAGGGTACAAAACAAAAATCATAATTTAGACTAGATGGACCCGAAACAAAATTTAGAAAGAAAAACTGTGAAGTCGATGTTTTTCAATTCGGGAAACCAGGCAGAAGGTGTAGGGTAAGTTAGGACGAGGGCAAAGGTAGGGGAAGCATGAAAAGCAGCGCTCGCTCTACGGAACATAACATTGTTGACTGGTGCTAAGACGGCACGCACACTGCTCACTTCAGGTCAGTAACTATGTTCTACTGTATGCTAGCCGTCTCGCAATTTACCGCTTTAAACTACAGTGCATTTGTTTAAGTATTTGCTCCTTCTGCCTACTTATGTTAGGTATAGAGGATCATCGTTGCACTTTTTCACACACCTCGACACATACACGCTCGGTAGGACTCTGGACGTGTCGCGGAGGCCTATACTTACACAACACACAATATCCAGCAAAGACAAACCTCCATGCCCGCTGCAGGATTCGAACACGCCATCCCAGCAATCGAACGGCTCCATATCTACGCCTTAGACAGTGCGGCCAGAGGGATCTACATAGTATGTCCTCAAAAGTTAAGTACTGGTTACAGTATAATGTCCCTTGTTGCACGTTCATATTTCAGTCGGTTTTCAGGGTCTCTTTCTTCTTGTCTAGGATCGTCTACGCATAATAAGAGTCATCATGTTTCTCCGCGGTCCCTCCAGTTAAAAACTTCATTAACAATATATTAAAGCAAGCAAAGAAAACCTCCGTCAGCACACTGGTACTTCGGGCCCACCGCGTAACTTCACGGAACTGCGACGCCGTAACAAAAACACGGAAGGCCGACAGTTCAAAGCACCACTGTTTGCTGACAAACCTGACTGACGTCTTGTAATTTTACTGCTTATTTACAGACGGGAAAAAAAAGCTCTCAAATAGACCAAAAACCTCTCGAACGCAATTATTATCTACTCGCTATTTATAACCGTCCTTCTATTTTATTAAATCGTATGAAAGCCTTATATGCACAGTTGCAGCATCGTGTGCATGTGACCTAAGAGTCAAACTTCCAGCCTCATTGATAATAAAACTGGCCAAGTTGTCACTGCGAGTGTTACTCAGATGACGGTTTTCTGGATTTTTACGTCATGCAGTGTAATGTATTTGTCTGGAATTTTCGGAGAAACCTATTGTCTCTGTCTTCAGGGTGAATGAATTTGCTTTCCTTCTCCCAAACACCGAAGTTTTTCCTGAACCAAACACAGTAACACCGCAGCTAGCGGCATCAAGTTCATCCGAAACTTCGGAAAAACACATTACACTACATGACGTAAATACCCGAAGTCCACTATATGACTTACTCATGATGATGCCGTTTCTGCTCTACGCAAAAAAAAAAAAAAGAGACAGCTGTCAAAACGTTGTTAAATAAATCAAAGGTTAAACCAGGAATTTCCAGAACCTTCACTTTATTACAAAGAATAAAGCGTATGAACCACACACAAACATAAGAGAAGATGCTGTTTTAGGTCAATGAATTTTTTATAACATGGAACTCACTTGGCTTAAGAACTCACGACTGTGGCTGTTAATAACCTCGTATTCAGTAACACAAACTGAGGAAATTCATGAACCTGCTGTGTTCTTGAGCAGGTGTTTTCCGAATAAAGGGCAGAGGTGTTGTTCTGAGCCGACCTACCCTCTGGAACATTCTACAGTCAGTGGATGTGATTTTTACCCTCTTAATAATTTACTTTTCCCTTACCAAATACAACAACAAACTGACAATCAACTCACTCGTTTTAAAATCTAGTTCACCTGCGTTATCTACTGAATGTGAGGCTGGGTTTGTGCTCGACGCACTCTAAAAGTTTTACAGCAGACAAATTTCTTGCTTTGACGGGAAGTTACCACAATTCCTCGCTCGCCAGCCTTCAGCCTGGTCACTATACCGACTGAGCTATCCCGCCCCCTGGCTCCCGAATTAAAACGTCAAGTTTCCAGTTCCATGCTTAACACACAACAAATCATACTGCTAAACGAATTCCACAGTAAAGACAGGTCTACAAACAACCTATCAATGGCTAACGACTCTCCGGGATCTTTGGCACGGAGCGTAAAGAAGCCACAGGAACTTGAAGCTTTCACCTCACACGTTTGGAGCTGGGGTTAAGAACCTCGATGATACATACTTCACTCCCCCATATGCCTTCACGGCATTGTACTTAACAGTACAGGGACTTCACCTTACTTTCAATAGAAGCGGATATTTGGCCCTAATCGTCTTAGAATGAAGCAAACCAATATATCTGGAGGTAGGTAGGTTTTCACTCTTTTCATAGGCCACGAAGGCCCTTAGGGTGAGTAGAGGCATAGCTCTACTCTTTCTAGGACCTCGGCACTCTAGATGGGGGTAGGAGGTCAGCCCCACACCCCGGCCACCTCTACCCCCGGGAAAGACACGGCATCCATTGTACAGGAGGCTGGCTGGGCCCCAGGGCCGGGCTGGACGGGCGGAAAATCTCGTCCCCACCGGGATTTGATCCCCGACCGCCCAGGCCGTAGCTCAGTCGCTCCACCGAGTGAGCTACCTGGCCCAAATATTTGGAGGTTACATAATAATATAAGATTTGTACTAAACAAAAAGTGTTAGGGCAGTAAAATAAAGACGGAGTCGTGATAGCTAGGCCCTCTAGCGATTAATCTTCGGGCTGGATGATCGAGCTATCTGGTTTCAACTCCAGGCAGGAGCTAAAGTACTTATTTTCCTCACAACGAGTCTAGAGCCAACCCGGGTACCATACGCTTTGTTCCCGGGTGCAAAGTAATCTGGGCGTGAAGCTGTCTACACACCTACGTCGCAGTACTATCCTTACAAAGCGTACACCTGTGTTCCAGCTCACCAAACATCTCCGTTGCGTGGTGCCTACTTGTAAATACAGGCAAACAGTTACCTTGTTCCCGTTAATCCAATAGACAAGATCACATGAGGAGGAAAGATGAAGTGAGAGAGAAAACCAACAAGATGCAACAGTTAGATGTTTATTATCATCACTTTCTCAACATGTTTCGGGCATTATTATGCCCATCTTCAGGAGACCAAGACGTGTGTTACTGCATGTAGTGTGCTGCGCTGTAACAAGCGGGGAAAAGTAGATATTAGCTGTAATGTCTTTTTTGTGGGGTATTGTGTAGTAAAGATGAATCTCATGAAAGGGATGAGAGATTTTCAAAACAGAATTTTGGTCGAAATATCTGAAGGGAAGAGGATATTGTAACCTCCTATGATTGGATGAAAAGAAAATATTAAGTGGACCATAAAAACAGCAGCATCTAATGATGTGAACTGGATTCATCTGGCTCAGGATGTTTCTCTCCGGGGCAATTGTGAACATGAAAATCTTTCAAATGTTCGTTTTCCATAAGAGGCAGAAAATTTCTTGGCTATTTAAAAGAAAGTGAGCTTCTCAAAAGAGGCTGTGCTCCTAGCAGCTAGTTACATACTGCAGCAGGTCTAACTCGGCGAGAAAATCCGAAAACAAGCGATATACTGTATATGCCTGTGTGATCACATTTGGGTAGATGAGACGAGCACATGTATCAGCAGATTGTTATTTTAACCCGGATTGCCATTCAGTGACTACGTTTCATTACCTACATCAGCTGCACAAAGTTTTGAAATTATAATTACATTATATAATTATAATTATGTAATAACATACACAATAAGATTTACGTTATATGCATATTATTTTTCCTTGAACATTTTCGAGAAATAAAATAACATTTTACGCAGTTCACTCGCCAACAAATGCACTATTTATTGACTTGGTTAAAGTTTTAAATTTACACTAAAATACACAATAATATCGCTCCTACAAATTTCTGTTTTAATGACCATCAACAGGGTGCTTTATCTGTACCTAACTAAAGTTGTGTTTTGGTTAAAACACTCGGTACATAAATAGAACTTTAGTTAGGTACAGACAAAACTCCCTGATGATGGTCATTAAAGACCGAAACATGTAGGAGGGATATTATTGTGTATTTTAATATAAATTTAAAACTTTTAACCAAGTTAATAAATAGTGCGTTTGTTGGTGAGTGAACTGCGTAGATTTCAAAATGCGCCGTGCAACGATGAAAATTAAAAAGAAAAATAACATTTTATTTTCATCTAAGGAACTCTCACGAACTCCGTACAATAAGAACAGGAATCAAGCGCGGAAAGTCGCCCAGTTCAGTGTGAGTTACTGTGAAGCGATTACAGCGAAAAGTCTGTGAACTGCGGGGAACCAATGGCCTTGAACCTGATAGGCAGCCTATCCTGCCTAACATGCGAGAGTTTAATGATTTCGGTAGATAAGCTGGAACAGAGAACCCGCATGTGATAAAACCATTCATGCACACAGCGGGGCGCCTGTGAACAGGTGCAAATTCAAATATACCTTTCGCTTCTCATAGCGTGCCACGCGCTCTTTACAAGTGGCAGAACCTGCACGTTTTCATATAGTCTAATACAGGATGCGCCGCCTAACGACGTTTCGGTCAACGACGGACTGCATATACGACAGTGATCCTATCAGATTATTATATTATATTATATTATATTATATTATATTATATTATATTATATTATATTATATTATATTATATTATATTAT
>Ga0123352_10007107_pt1 | contig 17220 bp, 8 predicted proteins | sample TergutLab28metaG_FD_89700 | JGI IMG/M metagenome (GOLD analysis project Ga0123352, IMG submission 89700) | Labiotermes labralis P1 segment gut microbial communities from Petit-Saut dam, French Guiana - Lab288 P1 | ecosystem: Host-associated > Arthropoda: Insects > Digestive system > Gut ... | reverse complement strand
TGTGTTTTTTTGGGTTGGTGGTTATTTTTTTTCTCTGGGAGCGGAAAAAAACTTTTCCCCCCTTCTTTTTGCCCCTTTCTTTTTAATTTTTTTTTTTCCCCCCTCCCCCCCCCCCCCCTTTTTCTCACTGACAATGGTTGAGGCCGTATTCTTCGTAAAGTCTTTCGTCTGTGATTAATAGTCCATGGAGGAAAAACAGGTTTGGTAAGAATAAATTTCTAGCGCTCAAAGAGTTTACAGTTCCCTTATTTCTTGACACTGCAGGAGCAGTGGACAGACACTTTTATTCGCAGCAAGAATTAATCGATATCGAAGTGAACCATACACGGACAAGCTCACAAACAAAATATTAACATATTGAATAATATGCACATTTGTGTCTGTGTTCAAGGCGTCGACAGAATCAAAAGACTTCTAATACACGTAGATCCGCAAATAAATTTTTAATATGTATAAACAAATGTGTTCATTGATAAAAGTTTAACTAAAATTGCCAAGGTGATATTTAACAGCAGGTGCTCAAAGTGTGACTGAATAGCTGTGCACCTAGGGCTGATGCGTATCAGACCCTTTCGGACAGTCAAGGCGTTGCAAAATTTGAGGTTTGCACAGTATTGTTGATGAAGATGCCAAAGTTCTGGCACATAACTCGGTATCGATTGTTAAACAGTTACGGAAGTTTCGAAGTAGTTTTCTTTCTCCCTATTTAGAGTCAAATACTCACTCTTATATAAGGCAATTCCAAATGGAATCGAAGTCCGAACTCCCAACGTCTGCCAGAGGTTAGAGGATCTAAAAATATCAGAAATTCAAAAGTGCGAATAACGGTTATTTATGAATTTACTATGAACCTCGGGGATCGGATGATTAAGCAAGAAAAAAACTTGTGACTGACAAAAATATTGTCCTCAAAAATCCTTTCCATAAATTTCATACTCAATGTTGAATTTCAGTATTAATTCGAGGGCGCCTAAAAATATATATATTTACGGACATGCATGAGCCGGAGAACAGCTGCAAAAATTATTATCAAATTTTATTTTTGGGTGTTTTTCTAAAATGGTGACGTACTTCACTTTTGGTTAAAATCGAAAAAAAAGTCCCTGTGCGTATATTAAACCTAACGCACTAGTAAATACTTCATCATCATCATCATCATCATCATCATCATGTTCCTGAAGGGTTAAACGTGTTTCCTGTCCCTTAATCCTCAAGATGAAGTTAGTCCCTCCATCTCTTCCACGGTCTTCCTAGGTTTCTTCGTCCTTGTGGTTTATATTGCAGTGCTTGTTTTGGTAGTCTGTTTGTGTCCTTCCTCTGTACATGTTGTAGCCATTTTATCTGGTACTGCTTTATTTCCTTTACTATGTTCTGTGCTCCATTTTTTGCCTAATACATTGATTCTTTTCGTTATCTAGTTTTGTTATTTCAAGTAGGTGTCTTAAAAATTTCATCTGTGCTGGTCTAATCGTTGTTCATCTCTTTTCTTCAGTACCCAAGCTTCACTTCCAAATTTCAATGCTGCTTTAGCTGTAATACTTATTGGACCGAAAAAAAGTTTTAATCAACATTTGTAGAGAAAGGAAAAGATTTGTATATCCAATACACTTCTCCCTAAGTCCTAAGGACTTGCTGTAATTGAACAAGAAGTTTTAGGTATTAAAACTAAACGTCTGAACCACCAACACATCGGGATTTCCCATATGAGGATTAACAGGACAGACAATGGGCGTATAACGTAACGTTGATTTGTGTTTGTGCAACCACTGATGCAGTGGAAAAACAGCAAGCCTTACATATTCGAGTGTGTGTTTGTAGCTTTTGGTATCCAACATGCAATGCGCGTGCGTCATATTGTCATTTGTGGTCTTTCCGGTTGTACAATATTTTTACACATTTTCTCACAAACGACGTGATTTTCGACAAAATAAGTTATTGTGCATAAATGTGTGTTTTGATATTCTCTACAACTTTGAAACATTTCTCATTCTAAGAAGAACTGAGCGAGATATGGTCATGAATGTGTGTTGGTTTTCATGTAAAGTGACCCTTATTCTTGTCAGATTTCAATGAACCTTGAATTTCCTCAGCAGATTTTTAAAAAATTCTCATATAAAATTTCATGAAAATCCGTCCAGTGGGAGCCAAGTTTTTCCATGCAGACGAACAAACAGACGGACAGATATGATGGAGCTAATAATCGCTTTTAGCAAATTCGCGAACGCGCATAAAAAATATTACGCTGTGCTCACAATTTCACAATTTACTTATATTCACCAAACAAAAATGCTCCTCCGAAAATAATGCGAAGGTTATCGTAATGTCATAATATTGACAGAAATTTTGAAAGACAAAGGAATTCTTCCTGGAGTTTACACTGCGCTTAAATCGGTTTTGTTGTAGCTATTATTTTAACCTAGTGTTTGCTACAGCACAACATTGAAGCTTACGCATTGTTAAACACCTTTGCTGAGTAACACATATTCCATTTTCTGTTTTGTGTGTGTGTGTAATAATAGTGAACAGTTTATCCTAAATAGTCATTGTTTTTTAATATTACGACAGTTAACATGTGAACCAAAAGATGTGCAGAAGCCAGTATCTTTACCCGACGTTTATGTTTGAAAATTGTATATATAGGCGTATAAGACCATTATATAGAATGGCGGGATAGCGTAGTCAGTGTAGCGACTTGGTACATGCTGGACTGTTCGGAGTTCGAGCCCAAGTGGGTTCAGGGATGTCCAGAAAGCCCCTGGGGTCATCAGAGCGGAATCTCTCCTGGGGTTAAAATGGCCGGGGCTTTGCCTTGACCACCCACACCATTCTAGCGCCGAGTTTAAGATAAGTAGACCTACACCTCTCTTCCCCTTCTGTGCCTTCGTGGCATGTTAACAGGGAGACCTTTACCTACAGAAAAATGTATAGATTAACGGATCGTAATAGTGCTTATTAAGTTCGATTTAAATGTGTGAAACCAATACAAACCAATGTATTTCTCTTAATCCTAATGTTAAATTCAGGGCACCCACTGGGCAGTAGCTGCGCTTTTCTACCAACAATCCAATTACATTCAAACCCGGTTATAACGACATCGGTTTATACGACACTCCGCTTATAGCGTCAGACTTTCTGTGGTACCAATTACTTCTTCTCTGTTAATCATAACACTTTATTCCTCGGTTATTACGATACTCGTTTATAACGACAGAGAATATTCCCTTTCATGACGTTATAAACGAATTCGACTGTATAATGAAATGATAAATTACTAAGGCAAGAAGCAGAGAAATGGGTTGAAAATGATGTGAATTGGTTACTATTATAATGAAAATGAAAATGAACCATTTCTAATAAGGGCTTTATTCTTTTTATACTCGCCAAATACTTTTTGGATGGTCAAGTCAAAGGGATGAGATGGATGGTGCGTGTGGCACGCAAGAGAGGGAAGGGAAAGGCATGCAAGATTTTGGTGGGGAAAACTGGAGGACACAGACTGCTTGGAAGACCTCGGCGCAGGTAGAATGATAATATTAAAATAAATTTTAAGGAAACAGAATGGAAGGTTTTTGAAAGGACTTGCGTTAGGCAGGACAGGCTCATATAACAATTAAATATCCAATCCCGTAAAATAGGGGAATTTATCGATTAACTGGTGGAGATTAATTTCTCAAGCAGAAATCTGGGCTTTTGGATTTAAGAAACTTAATCACTTCAAGTCTAGTTAAAAGAAATAAGAGTGACGAAGGGACACTTTCTACTGTAAACAGTAAGGACAGTGAATACGTGTAGGCAGGAACACTAAATTTGTAGTTCCTTCAAAATTTCAAGTCCGAAGCAGGATTTTTTCAGTACTGCGTAATGCAATAAAGAAAGTATACTCTTACAAATAAATATATATATATATATGTGTGTGTATATTGGCGTGACAACCCCCAGTGGAAGAGGGCTTCCTCATTAACGAGATTTCTAGATCACACACAATGACGCACCACAGTCGGTAGGACTCCTCTGGACGAGTGATCAGCTCGTCGCAGAGACCTCTACCTGATAACACATACACATCACTCACAACAGACAGACATCCATCCCCCCGTGGGATTCGAACCCACAATCTTAGCAGGCGAGTGGCCGAAGACCTATGCCTTAGACCGCGCGGCCACTGGGAACGGCGATATATACTATTAGTATTACAAATTTATCTGAAAGGTAAAAGTTAAAGTTCAGGCTAGAACAGGCCGTGGAGGCCCAGTGGAGGTGTGAAGGTATAGTTCTAGGCTTTTTTTGACCTCGGCGCTAGATGGGGGTAGGTGCCCAACGCTACGCCCCGGGGAACTGACTGAACGTTTTCCGGAGCCTTCATTTTCACAGCCTTGTCTAAAACGAACTCTAGTACCATCTCTACACACCCAAAACTACATTCTATTTTAATTCTCAAACAATATGAGGGACATTAACATTCTTTGGTGCATCGGTTCTTTGTCGATCTTAGCATCGCGTGAAAGATTTTCAACTTTTTTCTCCGTGAAGGAAGAATCAACCAGATTCACTGAATCAAATGACTGCAATACCAAGTGCCACAGTGAAGCTAATTAGTCTTCACTTTCTTAATCACCAAATTCTGCGAACAAAGCTAGATTTTTCTCTCGATTCATTTATGGCCGAGTGTAGCGAAGGCAGAAAAACCTCGTGAAGTAGAGGAGGGAATGAAGCGGAACCTCAAGCAGACGGCTGCACACTGCACCGCAGTGTTACCAACCTAACATAATATTCCTTCATTTCAAACCACTCAAATTGTAGAAATTAATTCCATAAAAACGAATATCAAAATTTTTTTAATAATCCCTGACGCTTTTTTCTCTCAGGGCTTCAGTTTACAGGGTCATATTCACCGCAACTTGATGTTAATAACTACACAATTTCGTTATCCATCTGTTGACCGGTACCAACTTTAGTCCGAAAAACTGAACAAAGAAGACTGCTTGGAAGACGTGGACTTAAATTGTAAGACGGTTTTGTAGTTTGTATTAAGATGCTATCAGTATTTCAGAAGATATCATGGAGTTGTAGGGTCATTGATTAATAATTAGTTTCAAAAATTTTGAAAGGAAATTTCGTGAGGTCATGAAGGTACTATTCCCGGCACTTAGGGAGAAAGTAAGGAAAACAATGAGAATCTAGTTTAAAACAACTGTTAATATGGCTTACATTCGTTCTGTCTCCCGAATACATGTCGAGTTTCACCGATACACCAGCCCTTTCGGTTGGAACATAGAATTAAAGTGGATCGTAGGCAATGGAGTGAGAGTGTTGCTGAATTTGATACTTTCAAGTTAGCTCAGGAAGCTGGATGCTGCGAACGGAACAATGAAAGTTCGGAATTTACGAAAATGTAAATTCTCTGACCGGCTGAATGATCGTCGTTTTCTTGAGGAGGAGAGTAATCCATAAATTTAACGATAAGTTTCTATGCAATACTCCACGGAATGAATGATCTATGGAGTTACTCATCTACTTATGCACAGTCAAACTGCTGCAGGCCGAAGAACTTTATAAATTGCAGCTTTCTACAGGTAATGGTTTTTTTAAACTGGTATTTTTTTTTCCCCTGAAGATGGTGCACTTGTGCCGAAACGTTTTGAAGATGCGTCTTTAATATAATTTTAATTAAGACTGTGCATTTAGTTGATGTACTGTGACACAAAAATGCAGAGAATGGACAACTTTAAAATAATTTGCTGAATATGTCAGATGTAGGGTGTAACCTCGCACTTCTCGTCGTCAGAAATTTCCTCCTTCTTAACAAGCAAACAAATATTGCGTACGGAATTTGTATCGCGGTAGCACAGTGGTTAAGGTGCTGTGCTACAAATCAGAAGGTCGCTGGTTCGATTCCAGCTGGTGTCAGTGGATTTTTCATTGACATAAAATCCTTCCGATAGCACTATGGCCCTGGGATCGACTCAACCTCGAACAGAAATGAGTATCAGGAGAATTTCCTGGGGGTAAAAGCGGCTGGTGCTTAAGGCTGACAACCATACCACCATCCTGTGCCGTTGTCACGAAAGCTGGGAACCTTAACTTCCTGGAACCCTCTGGGCCACTCCAGGCCTGTAATGGGACTGCTTTACGGAATTTGTATTTGTAGTGTATAACTCTACAGTAATTTACACGTGCCTGGCTCCAGCTAATCATTTTTGTCGCCATCAGATCGGAAGTTAAAAACTGATTTCGTCAGTCGTGTTGTTGCCCATTCTACCAATATCTCAATAAATCTTTACATTTTCGAAGATCCTTTACCACACAGGCCTTCAATAATACTGTGGTTCTGAATTTCGAAGCTCAGATTACTTCCGTACAGCATTATCACAGGTAGTGTAATTGTAGTACCATGCTCCACACTCACGCGCTCAAAAGTGATGAAGAAAGTCTACTTTTGCTCAGAAAATAAGCAAATATGTGAAGAACTAGATTTGCATTTTGAATGTTATATAAATTTCTAATCTCACACACACAAAAGAATAGGAATAACTTAGTCTTATTGTGACTAGTCTACGAGATGTTTGGTCTGGGGTTTAATGTCCGCTAGGAGCAACTGATTTTTATTTTCTTCAAAAAGTCCAGAACGACTCCGAGGCTCACCGAGTTTCCTATTTATTGGGCACCGAAGGTAAAGACGCCGAATTTAAGCATGAGTGAAGCTAAACCTCTATCCTAAAACAAACATGTCGGCCCTTGAAAATGAGGTCACTACGTTGCTTCGAAACGTCGGGATCCGATAATCGAGCGACACAAAGTCGTATCCCAGAAGAAGGAAACCCACAGCCGAACTGCTACGAAAATTTGAAGTGGCAGGAATCGAACGGGTGTACCAGCTGTGTTGAGCGTGACTTTCTGCCCTCTGTAGTCGTAGCTTCATTTTTGAAAAAAAAAAAAAACTGTGAAACGGTGTACACTGCTATGTTGAATGGTTTGGTAACACTTTGGTACCATTTTGGTAACACTTTAGTAACACTTAACTCCAAAACATACGCATTATGTGCTATCTTCAGGATGATTTGTGGGCCACCTCTCATTTGTACTTCTCATTTAGCATCTAACATAGCGGCCCTCTATACGTCACAAGTGAGATGAAATCCTCAGTAGTACGGCTCGATTAATTTGGCAAACTCTAACCTACTTCATGAAGCAAGGTGATTTTTGAGGAACTGTTAGTGGGTTAGCCGGACGGAATAATTCTGATTCTCACTACCACGTGCATTAGTGTCCATGTTGAGTCTGCTGGTGACTCCAGTTCACATTTCTATCTTTAATTTTATTCATTTTTTGTGCTGCAGCCCAACTCGGGGCTAGGCCCGCTCTTTGAGGTTTTTAGATCACACACAATTAGACACACACACACACTCACACACGCGCACACCCGGTAGGACTCCTCTGAACGCGTGATCAGCTCGTCACACAGGCCGCTACCTACACGAAACATAACAAACACGAAAGACGAATATCCATTCGCTCAGGGGGTTTCGAACACGCGATCCCAGAAATAGAGTGGCCACAGACCTACCTCTTAGACCTCATCGCCACCAAGGCTTGCCCATGCCCTGTTTAAGCCTTTTAAGTTCATTTTGTTATAAGGAAACATTCCCATATCTACGAAACACGGACATTCTGCTTGCATTTCATGCACAATGTTAGGCAATAGCACGTCGACCATGCAACATCATGATTCAGATATCTTTTTAATAAAATTACCCAGTAGCCCTGTTGGAACTATACAATGACATTTGATATGGCGCGTTTATCAGTTGCGAATGAAGTTCTTGTCCCAAGTGCCCAACACTGTAAACAGCTTAAAACTTTACCGGTGGAAATGTAAACAGATTAGTAAGCAGTCCTCTAGATTAACCTTTTAAAGACTGAATAACCTTACTTATACGTACAGAGCCAGCTCGTACCGCGCAGTAAACACACTCTGCATCACTTATAAAAACCAGTCAATTAATTATGTATAGGGAAAAAATCGCTGTTTGTTCTGATATCCGTAAAAAAAAAAACAAAAACAAAACAAACGCCCTCTGTGTGCAGAAAATAGAATTTATACTTGTTAAACGTGGTGGTGCATACAGAATACCATTAGGCTTCAAAAGAGTCTCTCATTTTATTTAGACGACAAATAGAATAGAAAACTGTCCAACTTAAGCTCAAAGAGGTAAGTTTTCAGTGGTTAATCTATTTGTTAGCTGAGTTTCATCTAATCAAATGATATGAAGTGTTCTCCTCTACGGTAGTATGTCAAGACACTGAGCTCCCCACGAGTATGAGATCCTAATATTCCACACATCCATTGCAAAATGTGTTTTAAATTCACAATAATCTAAAGAAGTAGCAACGAACAATTGCGTCTGCTAGGTCACATTTCGATAAGTTATTTTGGGGGCTTATTAAATATTCGTTGCCGCTGACATAGTCTACAAGGCAAAGAAAGTTAAACTGTCATTCTGCCTTTGCGCAAACCAGTGAGAATTATGGGAAGCATGGAAATAAAACTTCACGCATTCCAAACATAAGATCTCTAGGTCTGTAGAAGTGGAAAAGTCAGTCTAACATTCCATTACTTTACCAGCTTAACAGTAGCCTCAGATAATGTAAGGTAATCAATTTGATTTGCATCTGACATGTAAAAATGAACTTTATAAACATTAAATGCGTGCATGTAGGTCTGTAAGTATGTATTATTATATTTTGCTATAGATATTTAAGGGCTGTGTTCGTAATTATTTCAGCCTCAAGGTTGAAACACTAAACGCACCGGTGAATGCGGGACTTATGAGAAGCTCGACGGTAGGCGGAAGATTGTTTACCAGAAGTACTAGCGCATACTGTCTAAATAATAGTGTGTGTGTGTGTGTGTGTGTTTATATATGTACGCATGCATGTACCTATGCTTAGATGGGCATATAAGCATAGGACACTAGAATTACTTTTAGCGACATTTGCTACCTACATTGACACAGTGGATTGGCACCTGGAGTGAGCTGAATTGGCATGCAAATTGTATTGGGCAGATGGAAACCTCGACAAAATTTCAGTAAGAAAACCTGAATGGGGTAAACCACTTGTGAGATTTTGGCCTAGACACTATTGCTATCAAAATTAATCTTAGAGACACACGATATCCGAATGAGGCTGCATTTTTAGGGCTGAAGAAAATCTTTCTATTCTTCTTGGCGTCGAGCCCCACATGGGGTCATGACCAGATCTTGTTAAGTAATGGGTATAAAATATGGTCGTCATTTTCAGCTGTAGAACACTTTCGATTATACTTAACCTTAAAAATGCTTATAATGCAAAGAGTTTGATGGCAGTAAAAATGTAATAAAATATATTATTTACATTCAGCAGATAATAACTCGAAAGTTAAAATACATTTTGGATTTGTATGGCAAGGGACAACCATTCACGGCTGTAGACCGTTTGCTTTTGAAGAATAAACTGAATCTATATTATAGGCCTACCAAATGATTTTGTGCCTTTTTCATATAACGGACTATTGCCATTTAGTATTGTACAAGACTTTGTATGCCGATAATTTTTATCACAACACATTGACTGGTTCTTGAAAACTGATTCTGGTTTTCATTACGTGTCACTGAAAAACCGGACAGAAAGGTTTTTCTGATCAAAATAAGAGCCGGTCAGTAGAATATTTCCGCTGAAACACTAAAAGTCATTCCTTACATTTGTTTCATTCTTTTGATACATTCATGACGATGTTGAAATGTTGAGCTTGTACGTACGTACGTACGCACGTACGCACGTACAATACCCGACGTGATATGGGAGGACGGGCTAAATTTTGAAACTGGATGTGAATTGTTTTGCTGTCACAGCGTTAATAAACTTTTGTCTTAATTATATGTTATAAAAATGTAAACATTGATTTTTACATGAGAAGATATATTTTGATCGTCCGCTGTTGTCCCTGTTGTTTCTGGTCCTGCCCATCTACACGCAAAATTATTGATAGCGAGTATATTGTACGAATACTTTTCTCATAAAAAAGAGATATCCTGGTAAATAGCGAGATATTATAGTTCTTACATTGTCTAGAAATAGGTGGGGTGTTCAGATCGTCAGTCGTTTCTTGGTCCTCAGGTTGTAACTTGCAGAGAGCACAGTGTCTCCGTTATAAAGATCATTTACATAAAGGTACATAGTTATTCATGCGAAGTGTATGTAATTTTTACCAGCCTTTAATCTCAATTTAAAAAGTACTAAAATCTTTAGTAAAAATGCCAAGTATGAAATTTCATAAAAATTCGTCCTGGAAGACCACATTTTTCCATACAAAAAGACGGACGGACAAGTATTACAAGGCTAACAGTCGCTATTCGCTTTGTGAACGTGCTTTAACATTTCGATCTGCGAAAGCTCGTAAAATGGATCTTAAATAAATAGGATGGGATATGTGGACTGGATCAATCTGGCTCAGGTACACAGGCCAGTAGCAAGCTCTTGTAAACACAGCAACAAAGACACGTGTTCGGTAAAGTGTGGGAAATTCTTTGACTAGCTGAGAACCTGTGAGAACCTATTAGTTTCTCAATGTGGACTCTACTCCGTGGGCTTACCGGTACAGTTGCTTTCAAAATACGCCGGATACCGCCATGTAATACAGGCTACGAACTAGAAACAGCACTGCGACATTATGTATATGAGAACTGGCCATTTAATCTCTGACGCTATTAAGCCTTTAGAAGCATGTTCCGTCTAATGGAGTAGCAGTTTCAGATTTAATATTGCAAATAAAACGTACTGAACACTGTAAGATATAGACGTATAAGAAAGGACCTGACGATCTTCAGACGAACTTTATCTTTGGCAAAATTTATTTGTGGCACGCGATAGAAGAAGGCATGTCTGGTTACACAGAGAAAGAATACAGATTTAAGATATTTTAAAAAATAATGACCATATAACTAAAGGAGATAAGAAATAAACACATAACAAGGATAGAGGAATTGTTTTATAATCTTTCAATAAAGACATCATAAAAAGTTACTGTACTGTACAGTACATACAACATTTTTATAGTGGAATTATAACAGTGCTGGACGTCGACACAAAGATTTTTGTCTATGGATCCTCTTATTGTTCCAAAATTTTCGAATTAAACATCTACATTTGCCACTAACACCTAAGACAATTGCAGTGTACAGATGTTAAGTAAGATGTGTGATAAAAATAGATAAGAGTATGAGATATACCAGTAAGGAAGTTAGTGACAAACACTAAGAGAGATATTGGTTGCTAAAATTGAAATCTAATAGAAAAGTGACAGACCATTTTTTTTATTTCTGGTACATCCAGTTGTGTTTTTCTGTATCATAAAAAACAAACAAACGAATATATGCCGTCCAACACGCACTTTGTCATAACACACAGGGCTACATGTTTCGGTTCGCACGAATCATCATCAGGTACTTATTTTTACAACAGTATATAAACAAAAGTACATGGGAGCATGCAATTACGCTGTTAGTGAGATGTCACTACATTTGGTTATTTATTAAAACAATTTATATGCTTCATATTTATGGGATAATATATCCAGATTCTGATGTATCCAGTTGCTTCTCCTACGTACAAAATTACACGTGCACCATGGGGATGTAATCGTAAGTTATACAAGATGAATTCTTGTTAATTTGCGCTGCCTGTAAATGGCAATATGTACTAAAAATACTTTATGTTCAGAGGGCAGACTTATTTTACAGCATACAAGAACAAATCATAAAGGGTATGTAACAAAAGTGAAAAAGCAACAGTTGGTTTCTAAAATCCGCATTGTTGAGAATAAAAACGATAATTAAAAATTCTTAAATTATGCCGAAGTGTTAAATGTATTTTATAGCTTGACCAAAATATTCTTAATAATTTTATTCGTTACTGGCCCCTAAAAGGAAGCACATTTTGTAATTTACGTCCAAAGGTACGAATATGGGCTGAAATAACAAACAAAACATAAGAACTGGGAGGATTGACCTTATTTGAACCAACGCATCCGTTGAGACCGATAAGAATGCGAGGAGTTTTTATTTCCATTTTATTTTTATTTACATCGTATTTTGAATATTTTAACCCATAAATATGACACATGTTTATTAATTTAATAAATAGTCAAATTTAGTGAGATCTCACTAACAGCATAATTGCATGCTCAAATATACCGATGTTTTTACACTACTGTAAAAATAAGTACCTGCTGCTGGTTCATGCGAACCGAAACATTGGTATGACATTACAGTGTTGTGTTGGACGGTATATTTTCGTTTGTTTGTTTATGACAGATCAAGTGGTTCATTTCTTTGGGGAAGTATGACTGAAAAGCGAATATGACACGCGGCCTACGTAAAGTTACAGGGATTGTGATAGTTTGATTAAGCTGAAGGTAGAGACACCAGGTTTCTCAGAAACAAGTTTAAGTACCTGCAAAACTGTACGATGTTTTGCTGAACCTGGAGGAAATAGGTTCTTTCAAAACATGGTAACTTCCTACCAAACTACATATATGAGTTTTGACGTTTTGTTGACCGTGCATCTCAGTATATTTATTTCAGTATTTAACCAACTTGATGCACAAAATTTGTTTCACAATAAGTTTTATTTCATGCTTCTACATGTTTCGAGCACATGTGCTGAGATAAATAAATATGATGTCATAAACAAGGAGCTTAATATTTGCCATCCCGAAGTGTTTAGCACATATATAAATATACCATGATGTGCCAGTCAAACACAACAAAACTTTATTATATACCGGTAAAAGTTTTAGAATTAGGTATCCCGATTGTACAATAAGAACAAAACGACACATGCATTTTATACATAGTTTTATCAAGAATGTAAGAGTTTGGGATCCCACAACGCATTTTTAAACATTTTAATTAAGGATCTATTTTCTTAGAAGGGCCTGAAGACGATTCTATAAGAATCGAAACATGTCGCCCTAGTACAATAATAAACATAATAAAGTTTTGTTGTGTTTGACTGACACATCATGATATATTTATATAACCAAGGAGGCTACCACCATTCTTCACAGCTGTCATACCCTCAGTATCTCATCAATGTACTTGTAACATACAGATGAATTAGAACAGAGACTGAGGTCAAGGTTCATGGTAGTTGATGCAAAAATTTGATTTTTCCTTACAACTCTAGTACACCGCCAGCTGGAAGAAGACAGGGTAAAGAAGTAATCTAAATTAGAATGGAATTTTGTCGCAATGCAGACCATGCACACAGGTTTCAGAGTTCTTGTCTTTATTCTGTTTTTCGTTTGGCGTAGAATTGAGTCCATTTCTATGCAGGAAGAAACGTGTTTTATACGGTTTTGTCATATCGAGTTGCTCCACCACGCGAAGCAGCCCACAACCAAAACGTCTAATACTCTAATGAAAAACTAGATTTCATAATATTTTAGTAACTGATTAAACGTTCTTCTTTAAAATACAAGATTTGGCTACATATTGAATGGTTACAATGAATTTTGGTGGTGAGAAGGAAGAAATTTGTACCATGTGTTGCGATATGGGATGGCTGCATCTCATGGCAGCTCCTACACTGTACTGGGGTCGTTGTCCTTCCACTTCAAAACGAAGACTGGTGGAGTTGCATAAGCTTACAAACCCAAATGGCAGGAGTAGGTTACCGCTTTTAGAGATAATGAAACTTAAGTCCCCATTCCTCTCCAAAAAATGTCTGTACTGCAGGAAGAAAGCGTCTGTTTCTATTGTCCTTTTTATATGCCAGTACAAATCTTAACTAATTTGATTCACTTCTTTCTCATTTCTTCTGCACAATTTTTTTGCCCGCCCTAGTCCAAGTTTTCCTGCATCTCGTACATCGTTCGAACAGAATTTTGCATTTGTTTCTTTCTTCTTAGAATCCCACCCTCCGCCACCCACCGCCCCCAACATCCACCCCCCATCCCCACCCCTCATCTCACACACAAATACAAGGCGGAATTGATTAGATTGGAAAAAAAGTCCGTAACTGAATTGAAAGCACGATTTGTTTCCTCCTCCTCCTCTCTCTCTTTCTCTCTCTCTCTTCTTCTTCCCTGCCTTATTACCCCTCCTCTTTCTCTTTCTGTCTCTATCAATTCGGCTTTGTACGTCTTTGGTCTTTATTTCTATATATTTTTCTTTCTTTCTTTCTTTCTTCAATGACTTACAAACGGTTAAGGAAATAATCATCGTATATTAGTACTGGAAACGAAAATAAATAAGTCAAACACATTCATTTATTCTGTTGATGTTCTGCCAACTTCAAAGCTTGTAAATGTCCATAGGGACGATTAGAAATCATAAATTCAGAATGAAATTGAAATAATCTGTGGTAGTATCTTTAAAAAAAAATTCTACCCCAGTATTTGCGTGAATTGTCTGTGGACACTTAGGAAGAGCTTCAGTCACGGTAGATCGTCTGTAAGCCTGAAATTCTCCGAAATGAAGGCAGTATTTCAACGATCAGTCGGTAAAACTGGTGAGAATGAGAGGTTGAATTATCACTCTTCGAGAAATAAAATGCAGTTACCTGATTAATAGAGATTGTCAGCGATAAAATATTTCTGCCAATTGGGGTCCAGCCGGTCGCGGTGGCCGTGCGGTCTAAGCAGTAGGTCTACGGTTATTTGTTTGCTTGAATCATGAGTTTGAATCCCGATGAGGGCATGGATGTTCCTTTCATGCGTTTGTTGTGTGTTGCGTAGATAGCGGCCTTCGCGACTAGTTGATCACTCGTTCAGAGGAGTCCTACCGGGTGAGTGGCTCTAACTGCGTGTTTTCTAGAAACATCAAAACGGAGGCGGACTAGTCCGAGTTGGACCGCTGCGCCAAAAAAAAAAGAATATATATATATATATATATTGTGTAGAAGTGTCCTGAATTGATAGAGTAATATCAGTCTAAATGTTTGTCGTTGTCCATTGCAAGTGTCCCGCGATATTTATGTTTATTATAAAATCTAAACTCAAACATGTTCTTATTTTAATGCAATTCCAGATCACGATATGTCAAAGCACAACCATCATCAGGACCCACGTACACGTGACGACGTTCCTACACACGCTGCGGCTCTGTTCACGATTCACACTCTTTAAGACTCACTTAATTTACACAGAAAAATTAAAATTAATTTAAATTAAACGAAATTTTAGCTTTTCCTCTTCAATTCAAGATTTTGGTTCAGCCGTTTACCATTGTTACAACTTTCGATCCAAAACTTTGGACTGATTGCAAATGTGGGATATTGAAATTCACTCAGTTTCTGTCTTCACACTAATGACAGTCATTAACCCTTTCCAAGTTGAATTTATATATCAAAAGGAATTACTTGTGTGCCGGGTAGCTCAGTCGGTATAGCGACTGACTACGGGCTGGAAGGTCCGGGATCGAATCCCGGTGGGGACGAGATTTTCCGCCCGTCCAGACCGGCCCTGGGGCCCACCCAGCCTCGGGTAAAATGGGTACCGGGTCTTTCCCGGGGGTAATTTGCGGCCGGGGCGTGCTGCTGACCACTCACCCCCTTCTAGTGCCGCGGTCATGGAAGAGTAGAGCTATACCTCTACCTACCCTCTGGGCCACACCGGGTCTGTAATTGGATCACTTTACAAAAGGAATTACTTATATAATGTCCACGAGTTTATTCAGGAATTTGAAATTAAAGAACTAGAAGATTGTGGATAGTGAAATCTAGGAAGCTGCAATGGTCTGTCATGTGGCTACGAAAGGGGAGAAGGAAGAATATTAAGGTAGATCATAGACAGATTGGCGGTGAATGTGACTGAGTTAGGATCATTACTAAAAGTTGGTTTTGTTGTCCTTGGTATTGCGTCTAATGTTTAGGCTACCACGTGGTCAGTGGCTCGGTTAATTTATTAGTCCGTTAATCAATCAGTGAATAAGCCTGTTAGCCATTATGTTTATGTTTTCCTGTGGGTTATTTAACAGCGATCTCACTAACAGACTGCAGCGTCCATTTGCTGCATAATAATGAATTATGAATTGAAAAGTATGTGAGAGGACCAGTTGTTGTATTTTACAGGCACTATTCTGGCATTTTCCTGGAAGGACTAAGTAAAACCGCCAGGATAATCGGTTTCACAGGACATGCTCTCCCCACCGTCAACAGTTCTATCCTCGACTCTAGTCCACAAAGCTTGCACCCATTTGTAATCCACAACAAATAATCTGACGCCGTAATAACACTGAGCTTCGAAATGGCTCGTGTTCAAAATAACACGTGACAGTCTTATTTGTAAAATGCGAAGGGTTAAAATGGGACCGTAAACAGTGGGTAGAGGACCATATGAATTTTGTTTTTGAATACGCTTAATCGGTAGCCTTGTTGGGCTGGTCATGTTACGCGGGGAATTATGATTATAATTCTGTTTAAAGAAATCTAGTGAACTCTGTACTGTCGACATGGACTTCTATGCTTGATTTGGATTAAACGTTCCCTATAATCACCGACAAGTCACGTTTGTACGAGGATTATTTCGTCTGAAAATAACATTTCTTTGGTGTAGAAACAAAAGAAGTTGATTCACACTGAATGGCTGCGTCATGACAGAAATAGCAATGCCTCAGATATAAACCAATGACTAATCAGCTCATAAAGTGTGGCAGTTTAAAACAATGCGACTGATCAAAGTCAGACGCCGGATGTTTATTACCGTCCTTACAAAATCCTGTGTCACTGTCGGACACTAACCTGGGTTACTTCCATCCAGTTCGCACTTCCAGCTCTAATGAAAGACATGTTTCAATTTTGCTTTTCACGACATTCTCTCATTGGGACGATATGTGTCTTACTTGCTTTCAGACCAGGGTTGTGTGGTATAGTGTAGTATAGTGCCTAAGCCAGTGTTTCTCAACCGCCGGGCCGCATTATACCGTGTCGCGAGAGATTCTCCTGGAATTGATAACTTATTTAAATGTAATGTTATATTTGTCAACATGCCACACCGTACACATAATTGTACTAATACTCTTCATGATTATGTCATAATTAATTATTAACACTTATGTGAACTAAATGGTACACATCAGCTTCTGGCTTATGCCGATGATGTTAATATACTGGGAGGAGGTACACATACTTTACAGGAAAACGCAGAAGCTTTAGTAGCTGCTACTAGGGAGATTGGACTGG